>SMVB01042363.1_pt1 | contig 37263 bp, 13 predicted proteins | sample 2456461 | NCBI WGS metagenome assembly SMVB01 (sample SAMN11095934, study PRJNA526329) | marine sediment metagenome | biome: Marine sediment; feature: Surficial sediment; material: Deep marine sediment; isolation source: Hadal surficial sediment | place: Pacific Ocean | collected 2014-05 | depth...
CGAGATCAAGCAACTGCACCAGGTGACGAGATTATCGTTCCTTACCAGCCTCAAATCGTTGCGCCTGGCGCTGTGGGACGAGGCAAATGAACGCATGGTCTCCTTCCGCTCGCTGCGGCACCGCCAGACCGCCTAAAAATCCCCTCCCGATCGGTTTGACCTTTTCTCCCGGGGCCCCCCGGAGGCTCGATGCGATCCTGCGCCCGGAGCCTTCACGAAAGGGCGTTTTCGCCGTACATGACAGGGCGATGCAACGCTACGCCATCGTCTTCGCGGTTCTGGTGACCGTGGCGACCTGGTTCATCCCGGTCGGCTCGGGGTCTTCCGCAGTGGACGATCCGGACGTGACCGTCACCTCCCCGGACACGCCGCGGTCAGAGTTCCGTTTGCTGGACGGGGCTTGCCGAGAGGCTGTCGATCGAGATCAGCCGGCCATGACGGTCGGCCCGCCCGAAGCTGAGCACGCCGGTGGGGCACGACTGGACGCAAGCCGAGCAGCGGACGCACTGCGGGTCGGCCATCGGCAGACCCTTGTTGGCGAAGTTCATCACGTCGATGCCCTGATGGCAGACCGAGGTGCAGACGTTACAGGAGATGCACTTCTTTTTCTCGGCGAAGATACGGAAAGAACTGAAACGTGCGTAGATGTGCATCAGCGCAGCGAGCGGGCAAGCGAAGCGGCACCACACGCGCCCTGAGTACTTGACGTAGAGACCCACGCCGATCACGCCGGCGATGATCACATCGACGGTCCACTTCCAGGAAAGCGGGTTGACCGTCATCCCGCTCGAATCCTTGCCCTCGAAGATCATCGGGAACCACTGGTTCATCCACGTCTCCGGCCAGATCCAGCCGCCGATGCGGATCGCCAGCAACACGAACGCGATCGCCAGCAGCGCCTGTCCGACCATGTTCAACCGGTTCCAGCGCGGGCCGTGGGGCATGCGGTCGCGCAACGTGTCGCCGGCTGTCTCGGCCAGCGCGCCGCAGGAGCAGATCCAACCGCAGTAGGCGCCCTTGCCCCAGCGCCAGACGATCAGCGGGATCAATACGAACGTCTGGATCACCGAGACGATCAACCAACCGGCGAGCGGCGCTGCGGTGAAGACGTTGTAGACCGATAGCGGCCAGGCCAGGATCAACCCGTAGGCGCGCCAGTAGGCGCGTGGGTGTCCCCACTCGGGCCAGTTCCCCGCGAGGTAGTCCTGCGCGGGGATGTAACTTTCGAAAAACGTGTCCGCAAGTTTCGCCATGAAGCCGGAATCGAACGCGCCGTTGTAGCCCATCCACGGCAGGATCAGTTCGGGCAGCAGGAACAACGGGAACAGTTGAATGAGAAACAGCGTGGTCGTCTGGACGGTGACGTAGGGTGTCTTGCGCCGGCGAATGCGCCGAAAGCCGAAGATTGCTATCACCAGTGTGTAAGCCAGCGTGTAGTAGAAGCTGCGGCTCTTCATCGACATGGCGATCGTGCCGATGAGGGTCGAGCGATCGTCGACCTGGCCTTGCCACCAACTCCCCAACGAGCCGATCCAGGCCGGCATGTTGTTCGGGAAGACGGAGTCGTCCTTCAGCCCCGTAAGGAACTGACAAAGGAAACCGTTCCCCTTCCAGTCATACACGAGGAATATCGCAACGAAGAACAGCCCAACCCAGATCCACTCGACCCCGCGCGTCTCGCCGCGGATCTTGACCCCGGCGCGGCGGAAGAAATCGAGCGGCGCCTCGCGGCCGAGCATCGAGAAGACCGCGTCGTTGGGCAGCGTCTCGCTCTGGCCGGCAGCCCCTTCCAGCACCACCGAGTCGTCGTGGATCTCCGTCACCCGAGTCGACATCCGGACATCGAGTGTGCCGCGCTGTTTCACATCCAGGTACGCACCCGCCGCGGTCGTCTCGCGTTCGGAGCACGGCTCCTCGACCCGCGCTTCGGCCGTCGGGTCGGTCCGCAGGCGCTCGAGCAGTTCGATGTTTTCGGGCTTGGGCCGGGAGAATTCGGCACGCCGGTACACGAGCGTCACGTCCGCGCCGCCCCCCGTCAGGGCGATCGCGGTTTCGAGCGCACTGTCGCCGCCCCCCGTAACCAACGCCTGTTTTCCGGCGAAATCCAGCGGATCGTGCAGCCGGTTGTAGACCTTGTCCCGTTCCTCGCCGGGGATGTTCAGCTTGCGGAACTGCCCGCTGCGACCAATCGCCACGATGGCGCGCAGGGCGCGGACTTCCCCACCGTCGGCCAGCCTGGCGACCAGCAAGCCGCCTCGCCGCTTGAGTTCCTTGATCGAACCCGCACGGACCGGGATCTGTTTCGTCTGCTCCAGCAACTCGGCCAGCAGGTCTTCCTTGATATCGGCCCGGACCTGGAGTTTGCCCGCCGGAGTCATCTCCTTGGGATAGGTGTAGATCGGTTTTGCCTTGGGGAAATCGGCGATCGTCTGGAAGCGGCGCTTGGCCTCGTAGACCGCATAACGCAGCCCCTTGGTCTCGGCTTCCCGTGCCGCGGCCATGCCGCCGACTCCGGCGCCGACGATCAGCAGATCCAGCAATTCCGGGTCGCCGGCCGTCTTGCTCTTCCGGTCTTGTTGAAACCCGGGATCACCGGCGATCGTGCGAACCGCCTTGGCCCCCGTGTCGAGCGAGAGCTTGAGCAGCGGGATCCCGGTCAGGTCGCCCACGACGTAAAGTCCGGGCACGTTGGTGCTGCCGTCGGGCTGCACATCGGGCAACTTCTCCACATGCCCCGCCGGCCACCGTGTGTGCAGCCACTTCGTGTAGCGCCGGATCGGACTGAACAGAGCCTCGAGCATGAAATCCTCAACCCGATCCGGCAGCTTAGCATTCCACCGAATGACTCGAAAATGCTTGCACGGAACCGTTTCTGGACGCGGCCAAGGCCGCGGGCGAGATTCCGCGTAGAATCCCCGTTGGCTATAGGGGGTCTTTAAAATGAAGCGTTGGATGATCTTGGCTGTGGCGTTGGTCTTGCCGTTGTTCGGCACCGTAGGCGCGGGCGAGGGGATGTGGGAGCCCAAGCAACTCCCCGATCTCGAAAAGGAACTCAAGGCCGCGGGTCTTCAACTGGACCCCGCGACGTTGACCGACCTCACCGGACATCCGATGAACGCCGTCATCGATCTGGCGGGTTGCAGCGCTTCGTTCGTCTCCCCGAGGGCGCTGGTGATCACGAACCACCACTGCTCGTGGGGAACCCTGCAGTACAACTCGACGGAGGAAAACGACCTTCTGAAGAACGGCTTCCTCGCGAGCACACTGAACGAGGAGATCCCCGCCGCTCCCGGTAGCCGCGTTCGCGTCACCGTCGAGGTGACCGACGTCACCGATCAGGTGACGGGCGGGTTGGAGGCGTCGCTGAGCGGGGCCGAGCGCTTCGATCGCATCGAACAGCGCGAAAAACAATTGATCGCCGTGTGTGAGGAAGACCCCGGACACCGCTGCCGCGTGCAAGGCTTCTACGGCGGTTTGCAATACAACCTGGTCAAGCAACTGGAGATCCGCGACGTCCGGCTGGTTTATGCCCCGCCGAAATCGATCGGGGTCTACGGTGGCGACATCGACAACTGGATGTGGCCCCGCCACACCGGCGACTTCTCGTTCCTGCGCGCCTACGTAGCTCCCGACGGGAGTCCCGCGGACTATGCGGAAGAGAACGTGCCCTATGAGCCTGAGCATTATCTGCGCGTCTCGACGAAGGGCGTCGACGTGGGCGACTATGTGATGGTCGTCGGCTACCCCGGCCGCACCAGCCGCTACCGGTTGCCGTCGGAACTGGAAAATACGTTCGAGTGGGCCTACCCGACGACACGCAGGATCTTCGACAGGATCCTCGAAATCATCGCCGAACAGTCCGTGGGCCGGCCTGACGTGGAGCTCAAGTACGCCGCGACCGTTTCGGGCTTGAACAACGCCAACAAGAATCGGCAGGGGATGCTCGACGGCTATGCCTCGAGCGGGATGCTCGAGCGCAAGCGGGAAACCATGCGCGCGTTGCAGGCGTGGATCGATTCCAGCGCGGAACGAAAAACAGAACACGCATCGACGCTGCAAGCGTTGAACGATCTGATCATCAAGAGCCAGGCGACCCAGGAGCGGGACATGCTGCTCCGGCGCCTGGGTCGTTCGTCGATGCTCAGTACGGCGCGCCGTCTCTACCGCCTCAGTCGGGAACGCGAGAAGGAAGACGCCGACCGCGAACCTGGCTACCAGGAACGCGACATGGTGCCGTTCAGGCAAAGGCTCCAGCGCATGGACCGCCGTTACCACCCCGATGTCGACAAAGCATTGTGGAACTTCTACCTGGAGGAGTACCAGAAACTCTCCGCCGATCAACGCGTCGTAGAGTTCGACGGGTTCCTCGGCCTGGACGATCCGTCCCAACTGCCGGTCAGGATCGACGCAATGTACGCCGAAACGAAACTCGGCGATACCGAAACACGACTGAATTGGATCGAGGCCGATCGTGCCGCGTTCGAAGCGAATGATGATCCGTTCATCCGGCTCGCGGTGGTGCTCTACGACGGCGATCGCGAACGCGAGGCCGAGCAGGAAGCCGAGGCCGGCGAGTTCCAGGCCGCCCGGTCGCGTTACATGGAAACGATGCTCGCGTTCCTCGGGAACCGCGGGGAATCCGTCTACCCCGACGCGAACAGCTCGTTACGTGTCACGTTCGGCAACGTCCGCGGCTACCAACCTCGCGACGGCATCCTCTACACGCCGTTCACGAAGATCGAGGGCATCCGGGAAAAGCACACCGGCGAGGATCCGTTCGACTCGCCGCAGTCGCAGTTGGACCTGATCGAAGCCGGCGACTACGGGATGCTGGCGCTGGAGAGCATCGGCTCCGTCCCGGTCAATTTCCTCAGCGACGTGGACACGACCGGCGGCAACTCGGGTTCACCGACGCTGAACGGCCGTGGTGAACTGGTCGGGTTGTTGTTCGACGGCACCTACGACAGCATCAACTCCGATTGGGACTTCAACACGGAAACGACGCGCTCGATTCACGTCGACATCCGTTACGCTTTGTGGGTCATGAGCAAGATCGACAAGGCCCGCAACGTGCTGGAAGAACTCGGGGTCGATTTGACCGTTCCGGGCGACTAGTCGAGGCTGCGGTACACGGGATAGACGCGGTACTCCTCGTCGTAGAACGGCGTCTTCTCGTAGAACCACCGCAAACGCGCTTGGGCGTCGTCGGCGAACACGGTATCCGCTTCGAGTTTGGCGGCAAAGTCGGCTCGCAGCGCGGGGTCCGCGTCGAGCATCGCCTGCGCCATGGGTTCCATCACGTAGTCTTCGAAGTATTCCGTGCGCTGCAGGATCTCGCTGAAGTAGCCCCACTGGAACAGCGAGTCCGGCGCCTGCGGTTCGAGCAGCACGACCGCCAGCATGCCCAGCGCCTGATCGGTCGAGACCACGAACGAGCCGGCGCGAAGCTCGACGTTGACGTGCTCGACGACCGGAACCCCGGGCTTGTAGAGCGTGCGCCCCTCGAACGGGCTGGCGTCCGCGTCGAGTGTTGCGTCGGGCAAACGGTAACGTTCGACCTCGATGGTGGACGTTTCGCCGAGGCGCTCGACGTGGATGCCTTGCCGCTCGAGCGTTTCAACGATCGGGGACCAAGCCGCCGGCACGTAGTAGCGCGCGGGACGCCGCACGCTCGTGGTCGCCTGGCTCATCTCGAAGAAGGGAATCTCCAGGTCGGTTTTCTCCCCCGTCCAGCGTAGGTTGGGCTGACCCGTGATCGCCGAGGCGTAGGTTTCGAAACGCACCCCCTTGAACGCGTATGTCGTACTACCGGCGGCTCGGTTGAACTGCCAGCCCAGCGCGACCTCTTCGTTTCTCGCGGCGCGGTCCGCTGCGGTCGCGCGCCGCAGCTCGTCACCGTCCGCGGCCAGCGTCTTGAGCGCGGTTTCGAGGAACAGGTACGTCCCGAGGACGCGTTGGTCGTAGGGCTTCAGGGAATGGTTCTCGACCAGCACCGTGGGAAGGTGCCGCAGGTCGCCCCAGCCGTTCGAAAATCGGGGACCCGTGGTCCACACGATATTTCCGCCCTGCAGGTTGCTGCGGTTGATCGGGAGCACCAGCGGGCCCGGCACATGTCCCATCCTTGTCAGGTCGCGCTGGATGGCCGGCGTAAGCACATCGTCGAGCCAGCGCGCGATATTCGGCGACCAGGCGTGCCGGCCGTTGTACCCGAAGGTGATGTCGTACTGGTAGTCGGCCCCGTCGGTGACGTGAAGGTCGAGGTAGAGGTCCGGTTGCCACTCGCGGATCATCGCCGCCAACGCACCCAACTCTTCGGTCTCGAGCTTGGCGAAATCGCGGTTGAGGTTCAGGTTGCGCCGGTTGTTACGCCACCCCATCTCCCGGGGGCCGCGCTGATTCATGCGAGAGTAGGCGGAAAAACGTTCGTGCCCATCGACGTTGAGGATCGGGATGAAAAGAAAGTTCGCGTCGTCCAGCAACGCCGTCTTCCTTTTACCCACGGTCATGTCACGCAACAGCATCAAGCCGGCGTCCTTGCCGTCGATCTCACCGGCATGGATGCCGGCGTGCGCCAGCAGCGTCGGCTTTCCGTTGGCCCTCAGTTCACCGGCCGTCTTGGCGCCGCTGCTGCTGGCCACGACCATGCGGATCTCGCGGCCCTCGGCGCTGTTTCCGAGGCTCAACCAGTGGAGTCGGGGACTGGCCTCGACCAGCCGGGCCAACCAGGCCATCGTTTCGTCGTAGCGCGGCGTCTCGGTCAGGCCCGTTCGCTCGGACGGCGTGATCCACGGATCGTCAGCGGAAACGATCAACTCCCGGCTCCGTCCTTCCCAGGAGAGCTGTGGAGGAAGGAACGCCTTCCCGGGATCCGGTTTTACGAAGCGTAGGACGAAACGATCGGTCTTATCCCGTTTCGTGCCGTTGTCGACGAAGATGTTCCAGTCGCGCGTATCGTCGGGGTTGGCCAGCAGATCCGATTCCGCGTCGAGTACGAAACCCGCCGCGAGGATCTCCTTCTTCACCAGTTCGACGTCGATGCGGTGCAATCCCTCGCGCGGGTCGAGGGCGTCACGATCGCCGGAGCCCGCCTCGGCGTGGTGATCGATCACCCCGAACACACCGCCCGGTTTGAGCGCGGCGAAGACCTGGGCGAGGAACGTGCCGCGGTCGGCCTTGTCGCCATCGGGTGTCGGCAGCCAGAACAGGTCGTGGTAGAAGCGCACGAAGAACGCCACGTCGAGGTCGTCCGGCAAGCCCAGCTCGTCCAACTCGGCGTCGATGCGTTCGATATTCGTCCGCCCCGCCGTCTTCAAGCGCTCGATCCGTTCGGCCAGCGGCTTCTCGGCGAAACGGTTCAACACGAAGCTGTTGTTGTGCGCGTAGACCTTACCCTCGGGCCCGACGACCGCCGAAAGTAACTCGGTGTAGTAGCCACGCGTGGCCTGCAGATCGACCACGCGCATGCCCGGCTCGATACCGAAGAAATCGAGCACTTCAGCGGGCTTCCGGTCGGCGTCGCGCGCCCGGTCGCTCTCCGGCCGGAGTTCGTCCTCCACGGCCGCGCGGCCGTACCCGGCGGAAGTCGCCGTGAAGGCCATCAGGAACAAGAGCAGCAGCGGAACGTAGGAACGGAAACCTTGGACTCGGAACACCAAAATCCTCCTTCTGACCCCCACTCGCAGCGTCTACTTTATCGAACCGCGGCTATCCAAAGCGAGGGAATCCAATCTATCCTTGGGATATGAACCTGGCACGATGGATCCTGGTGGCCGGTTGCGCGGTCCTGCTTTCACTCGACGCCTGGGCCGGGCCCAGCTTCCGGATCCGTTATTCCGAGGACGCGCGCACCGAACCCGTCGACGGGCGGGTCATCGTGGTCGTCGCGACGGACGACTCCCGCGAGCCGCGATTCCAGGTCAGCTGGGGCCTCGGCACCGCGCAGGTCGTGGGCCGCACGGTGAACGGTTGGCGACCCGGCGAACCGGTCGTGATCGATGAGACCGCGGTCGGCCACCCGCTGCAGCATCTTGGTGACCTGCCGGAGGGCACGTACCATGTGCAGGCGATCCTGAACGTGTGGGAAACGTTCCACCGCGCCGATGGGCACGTCGTCAAAATGCCCGCCGACAACGGCGAGGGCCAGCAATGGAGCGACTCCCCGGGCAACCTCTACAGCGAACCGGTCGAGGTCGAGATCGGCCCGGACTCGATGATCGAACTCGAATTGACCGAGATCGTCCCTCCGGTCGACCCGCCGGAGGACACGCCCTTCGTACGCCACCTCTCAATGCAGAGCGAGATGCTGAGCGAGTTCTGGGGCCGTCCCGTCTTCATCCGCGCCATCGTGGTCGTGCCGCACGGGTTCGACGACGCCCCCGACGCGCGCTACCCGGTGCTCTACAACCAGGGGCATTTTCCCTCGCGGCAGCGCGTGTTGATCGAGGATCCGCCACCGCTGGACGAACTCGACGAGCGAGCGCGCCGTTTCTTCGAACCGCGGATAGCGTTCACGAAAGCCTGGACCGAGGGACGGCTACCACGGGTGCTCATCGTGTATACGCAGCATCCCACGCCGTTCTACGACGATTCCTACGGCGTGAACTCGGCGAACACCGGGCCCTACGGGGACGCGCTGACGCAGGAGTTCTACCCGTATCTCGAAAAGGAGTTCCGAGCGATTGGCGAACCGTGGGCGCGCATCCTCTTCGGCGGCTCGACGGGTGGGTGGGTGAGCCTGGCGCAGCAGGTTTTCTACCCGAAGTTCTTCGGCGGCGCGTGGGGCTTCTGCCCCGACCCCGTCGATTTCCACGCCTTCCAGTTGACCGACGTGTACGAGGACGACAACGCGTTCTACGATCGCGGACCGTTCAAGCAGATCGTTCGCGGGGTGGGCCGCAGCGGAAGTGGCCACGTGTTCGCCACGACCGAGGACTTCAGCCGCCGCGAGGAAGTCATCGGCCCGCGCTGCCGTTCGGGCGGGCAACTCGACGCATTCCAGGCGACCTTCGGTCCCGTAGCCGAGGACGGTTACCCGGCCAGGTTGTGGGATCCGTTGACGGGCGACATCGACGCCGGCGTCGCCGAGTACTGGCGTGAGCACTACGATCTGACCGCGATCCTACGGCGCGACTGGAACATGATCGGTCCCGACCTGGTCGGTAAGCTGCACGTCACGATGGGGACCAAGGACACGTTCTACCTGGATACCGCGGCGCACCTGATGCACGAGTTCCTGGAAACGACCGGGCAGGAAGGTATCGAACCGGCCTACGAGGGAACGTTCGTCTTCGGCGACAACGAACCGCACTGTTACACGGCGACGCCCGACGAAATGTCGGTGGAGCAGCACTACTTGCCCATCTTCGTCGAGCACATGCTCGCGACGGCGCCGGAAGGCGCGGATACGCGAGCGATTCGTGTGGAGCGCTAGCTACGACGATTTCAGGATCGCCGCGATCGCATCGACCAACGCGCCGACTTCCTTTTCTCCGACCCAGAAGTGCGTGACCGCGCGGAGCAGGTTGGGCGGGTAGGTGCCGAGACCGATCCCGTACTCCGCGTCGAGCCGCGCGCAGAAGGCTTCGGGTGAGATGCGACTCCCGTGCTCGAGTTCGAAGTGCACGATGTTGGTCTGCACGGTTTCCATATGCACGCGCACAGCGTCGAGCGTGGACAGTTTCTGCGCCAGCAGGCTCGCGTGCGCGTGATCCTCGGCGAGACGATCGATCATCGAACGAAGGGAAATCAATCCGGCCGCCGCGAGGATACCGGCCTGCCGCATCCCGCCGCCCAGGCTCTTGCGTGTGCGTCGGGCTTCCTCGATGAAGTCGGTGGGCCCGCAGAGGATCGACCCGACCGGCGCGCACAGCCCCTTGCTCAAGCAGAACGTGACGGTGTCGACATCGGCGACCAGATCCGCGGCCTCGACACCGAGCGCCACCGCGGCGTTGAACACCCGGGCGCCGTCCATGTGCATGGCCAACCCGTGCCGGTTCGCGACGCCGCGCAGATCGGCGAAGTATTCCTTCGGTAGGGCCGTGCCGCCTCTACCGCCGAAACTGTTCTCCACCAGTAGTAACGTCGAGTGCCCGAGGTGGTGATCGTCTGCTCGTACCGCGGCTTCAACCGCGGCGCGGTCCATCCGTCCGATGGCGTCGGTCGGGATCGTGTGCGGGAGGATGCCGCCGATCGAAGCCATCCCGCCGACCTCCCACTGGAACACGTGGGATTCGTAGCCGAGGATCGCCTCGTCGCCGCGCCGCGCGTGCCCGAGCACGGCAATCAGGTTGCCCTGGGTGCCACTGGTCACGAATAGCGCGGCTTCCTTACCGAGCTTGTCCGCGGCCAGCGCCTCGAGTTCATTGATCGACGGGTCCTCGCCGAAGACGTCGTCGCCGACGCGCGCCGTCGCCATCGCCTCGCGCATCTCGGGAGTTGGCCAACTGACCGTGTCGGAACGGAAATCGATGCGGTCCAACCTGCGTCCTCCGGGAGTTGACCGCCTCTTGTAGCACGAACTCGGGGAAAAACCGGTCTCGGGGATGGTCCGGTGGGGCGAGGGGCCTAATTGTGCGAAATTAAGCGCTTCCCATGAGCAACATCCGCAATTTTTGCATCATCGCGCACATCGATCACGGCAAGTCGACCCTCGCCGATCGCTTGATCCAGCACTGCGGGGCCGTCGACGAGCGTAAATTCCGCGACCAGATCCTGGACTCGATGGACATCGAGCGCGAGCGCGGGATCACGATCAAGAGCAACACGATCGCGCTCGACTACACGGCGAAAGACGGCCAGGCCTACAAGCTCAACCTGATCGACACCCCCGGCCACGTGGACTTCTCGCACGAGGTGCGCCGCTCATTGATGTCGTGTGAGGGCGCGTTGCTCCTCGTCGATGCGTCCCAGGGCGTCGAAGCCCAGACCGTGGCCAACCTGTACCTCGCACTCGAGTACGATCTCGAGTTGGTCCCGGTGATCAACAAGATCGACCTGCCGGCCGCCGACATCGACCGGGTCAAGGACGAGATCGAGGCCGACCTCGGCCTGGACTCCGATGACGTCGTCTGCTGCTCGGCCAAGCTGGGGCAGGGGATCGTAGACATCCTCGAGGCGATCGTCCACAGACTTCCCGCACCCCAAGTCGACACCGAGTCGCCGACACGCGCGTTGCTCTTCGACGCGCAGTACGACTCCTACCGCGGCGTCGTACTGTACGTCCGGCTCAGGGAGGGGAGCTTCAAGGCCGGCCAAACGATCCGGTTCATGCACAGCGGCAAGGAGTACACGCTCGAGGAGGTCGGCCGGCTGCGGCTTGCCCGGGATCCACTGAAGGAACTCTGCTCCGGCGAGGTCGGCTACCTGCTGGCCGGGATCAAGGCCGTCCGCGACGTGACGGTCGGGGACACGCTTACCGATGCCGCCAACCCCGCGCCCGAGGCGCTCACCGGATACAAAGAAGCCAAGCCGGTGGTCTTCTCGTCGATCTACCCGATGTCGAGCGACGACTATCAGGAACTGGTCAAAGCACTCGACAAGCTGGTCTTGAGCGACGCTGCGCTGACGTTCGAGAAGGATTCATCCGCGGCACTCGGCTACGGTTTCCGTTGCGGGTTCCTCGGCCTGCTGCACCTGGAAGTCGTTCAGGAACGTCTGCAACGCGAGTACAACCTCGCGTTGCTGCTGTCCTCGCCCTCGGTGCGCTACCACGTGGTGCTCCAGAATGGCAAGACCATCTCGGTGGACAACCCGAGCTATTACCCCGATCCGTCGACGATCGCGAGCGCTGAGGAGCCCTTCATCAAGGGTTCCGTGATGATCCCCGAACGCTACATCGGGACCGTGATGGAATTGTGCCGTGAGCGCCGTGGCGAGAACATCCAGTTCAACTACCTGGCGCAGGGCCGCGTCGAGCTGACCTCGGAGCTTCCGCTGTCGGAAGTGCTGTTCGATTTCTACGACCGGCTGAAGTCGGGCACGCAGGGCTACGGTTCGTTCGACTACGAGGTGATGGAATATCGCCCCACCGATCTGGTCAAGATCGACATCCTGGTCAACGGCGAGCCGGTCGACGCGCTGGCGCAATTGGTCCACCGCGACCGCGCACGGATGCGCGCCCTGCATTACTGCGACCGCCTGGCCGAGACGATCCCCAAGCATCAATTCAAGATCGCCATCCAGGGCGCCATCGGCGGCAAGATCATCGCCCGCTCCAACATTTCCGCGTTGCGTAAAGACGTGACGGCGAAGTGCTACGGCGGGGACATCACGCGCAAGCGCAAACTGCTCGAGAAACAGAAGGAGGGCAAGAAGCGGATGAAAACCGTCGGGTTGGTGGACATCCCTCAGGATGCTTTCGTCGCCGTGCTCAAGACGGACACCAATTCTTGAGCGACCGGTACGCCGGCCTCTACCTGCACGTTCCCTTTTGCGCCCGGGTTTGCCCGTACTGCGATTTCGCGGTCCGCACCGGCGATGCGGCGAGGCGTCGCGCGTACGTGGACTTCCTGCTTGCCGAGATCGATCTCTACGCCGGCTACCCGCTGACGTTCGACACCGTCTATTTCGGCGGTGGCACGCCGTCGTGCCTCGAGACGAGCGACCTGGAACGGATCGTCGCGCGCGTGCGGGAACGCCTCGTCACCGTCGACGATCCCTGGATTTTTCTCGAGGCCAACCCCGAAGACGTCACCGCTTCGAGTGCTGCGGCCTGGAAACGAATCGGGGTGCGCACGCTCAGCCTGGGGATCCAATCCTTCGACGCCGGGGAGTTGGCGTTTCTCGGCCGCGAACACAGCGTCCAGCAGGCCGTGGACTCGATCCGGATCGCCCGGGACACAGGTTTCCACACGGTTTCCATCGACCTGATCTACGGTCTTCCCGGCCAGTCGACCGATACCTGGCACCGTAGGCTCGATAGCGCGATCGAATCGGCGCCGGACCACCTGTCTTGCTACCAGCTCACCATCCACGACGGCACGCGTTTCGGGCTGCTCGAAAAACGCGGCGATCTCGTCCAACTGCCCGACGACGGTCAGGCCTCGGTGTTTCGCGCGACGCACGAGCACCTCAACGCCGCGGGCTACGCCGGCTACGAGGTCTCACAGTTCGCCATCGATGCGGACCATCGCTCCCGCCACAACCAAAAGTACTGGAACCATACGTCGTATCTCGGTCTGGGGCCGTCGGCGCACTCGTTCGATGCCGGCAAACGCTGGTGGAACCAGCGCACCACGGGCCCGTGGCAGCAGGCGATCGAGCGCGGAGCGCAGCCGGTCGATACCGAGGAGACGTTGTCCCCGCGGGACCTGCTGCTCGAAACGTTGATGCTCGGGCTGCGCACCTACCGCGGCGTCGACTGCGCCGACGTGAAGCGACGCTTCGGCACCGACCTGATCGCGACGAACGGCGAACTCGTCGAACGGCTACTCACCAACGGCCTGATCAAACACCACGAGGCGCGCTTGATCCCGACCCTCGACGGCCTCGCCGTCGCGGACTCGCTGGCCGCGATGTTCCGGCTGGGTCTATAAGGTCTTCTAGTCGCAAACGGACTCATAATCACGACTCTGCGGGGAGAAAGACACGGATCTCGAAAATCCGCATGGTCCCGGGTGTGTCCTCGTGGTACATAGGTCGCCGGGTCAGAGGGGAGACGATGCTGCGACGAGCCCACGCGTACCACGTTTGTTGCGTGTTGCTCTTGTTGCTGTCCGCCGTCGTACCGGCCGGGGCCGAGGATCCCGCCGAAGGGTCCCGGGACTACGTCCCCGGCGAGATCCTGGTCAAGTTCACGGGTGGGGTCACCACCCAGGAGCGACAAAGGGCCCGCTCACGCGTGGGGGCGGTGAAGGTCCGCGGTTTTCGCGGTGGGATCGAACAGCTGCGCCTGACCTCCATGAGCGTGGAGCGAGCGCTACATCTTTATAGGGACGACCCGTCCGTTGCGTTCGCTGAACCCAACTTCTACCTCAGCATCGACATCGCACCGGACGACCCGCGTTTCAACGAGCTGTGGGGCCTGGAAAACACCGGGCAAACGGGAGGTGTCCCCGGCGCCGACATCGATGTGACTTCGGCATGGGCGGTGACGACGGGCTCGAGAGACGTCGTCGTCGCAGTGATCGATTCCGGAATCAAGTACTCCACACACGCCGATCTGATCGGGAACATCTGGGTCAATCCTGGTGAGATCCCCGGCAACGGGATCGACGACGACGGGAATGGCTACGTCGATGACGTCAACGGTTGGGACTTCGCCAACGACGACGCCTTTCCCTTCGACGACAACGGGCACGGCACCCACGTCGCGGGAACGATCGGTGCGATCGGCGACAATGCGTTCGGTGTGACCGGCGTCAACTGGAAGGTCAGTTTGATGCCGTTGAAGTTCCTCTTCGCAAGCGGTATTGGAACGACCTCGGATGCGATCGAGGCGATCGACTACGCGACGGCGATGGGCGTGGATGTGATCAACGCCTCCTGGGGCGGCGGGGGCTTCTCCCAGTCGCTGCTCGAATCGATCGAACGCGCCGGGAGAGCCGAGATCTTGTTCGTGGCGTCCGCCGGAAACGAAGGTACCGACAACGATGCTTTGCCGCACTATCCGTCGAGCTACGAGGCGACCAATGTCATCGCGGTCGCGGCGACCGATCATTCGGACGCGCTCGCGAATTTCTCCAACGTCGGAAGCACGTCGGTGGATCTCGCTGCGCCGGGGGTCAATATCCTCAGTACGGTCCGTACGTCGCAAGTTTTCGGATTGAGCAGCGGAACCTCCATGGCCGTGCCTCACGTCGTCGGCGTCGCGGCTCTGATCCGGTCGGTCGCGCCTAACATCCGCGCCGCCGATCTCCGGCAGGTCATTTTCGACTGCGTGGACCCTATTCCCGTCCTGGCCGGTGTCACCGCCACCGGCGGCCGCCTCAACGCGTTCTGCCCGATCCAGAACCAGGACACCACCCCGCCCGGCGCGGTCGGCGATCTCCAGGCCACCGAAACCACCAGCAACACGATATTCCTGACCTGGACTGCGACGGGGGACGACGGTTCGGACGGCCGGGCTTCGTTGTACGAGGTGCGCTACTCGACGAATCCGATCGATGCGCTGAACTTCAATCAGGCCACGCCGGCCGTGGCACCGCCGGCGCCGCAGGAGGCGGGTCTGACCGAAACGATGGAGCTCGGGAGCCTGGATGCCGACACATCGTATTACGTCGCGTTGCGTGTCCGTGACGAATGGGACAACGCGGGGCCCGTCAGTAACGTGGTCACCGGGACCACGCTGTTGCCGCCCACGGCGGCGACCTCTCCAGCATCTTTTAACCTCACGATCGACTTTGGTACCGTGACCGTCGAGACGATCACGATCCAGAATATCGGGGATGGGACCCTGGATTGGAGCTTCCGGAACACGATCCTGACGAGCGCCGATGGCCTGACCACGATCAGCCCCATCATCGCTTCGTCCACCGAAGGTCGGCTCCAGGCCGGCACCGGGCAGCAAGTCGATCTTTCGTTCAGCGCCGTGGGGCTCGTTCCGGGCGCGTACGCGGGCATGCTGACCATGGACACCAACGACCCGCAACAGCTCGTGCTGAACCACACGGTTACGATGACGATCGTCTCGGTTCCGGCGATCGAGGTCGGCATTCCACTGAGTGTCGAATCGACCGTCGAGTTCTTCGTCGATGGGGCCCGAACCGACCACACACTCGCCATCACGATAGCCCCCACGGGGGCCGCATCGATCGAGGTCGTTGCCGACGGTGATTTCGGGTTCGCGGCCGAGACTGCCGAGGTGAGCGCCGAAGGCACGGTGCTGGGCACGGTGGGCGGCGCTTCCGGTGTGGACTGCGTTCCGCAAAGCGCGACGTTCCCGCTCGACGGGCAACAACTAGCCGATCTGATCGAGGACGACCTTCTCGAGGTCTCGGTGCAAAACACGTCGAGCGTCAACGTGTTCTGCACCGACAACCTGCACATCGTCCGTCTCGTGTACCTGACCCAAACGCAGCTCCTCGATTTCGGGACTTTGTTCATCGGCGCGTCCAAGACTCGCGTCATCCGCGTGGCCAACGCGGGGAGCGCCGATCTCAACGTGACCTCGATCACGAGCGACGCAATCGAGTTCGCTCCGTCGTTAAACTCGATCGTTCTCGCGCCCGGCGAGAGTGAAGACATCGAGATCGTGTTCACCTCGATCACCGCGGGTCCGGTCGCGGCAACACTAACGATCGCCAGCGACGACCCCGAGGACCCGATCATCGCGATCACGCTGAGCGGAACCGCTGAACTCGCCCCGATGTTGACCGTGAGCCCTTCGTCTATCGCAGCATCGGCCTACGTTCGCGGGTCCGCCACCCACGTCGTCACGCTGACCAACGGCGGCGGAAGCGATCTGGGATTCACGCTGCAGATCGTCTCCGAGGAGCCTTTCGTTTACAGCGTGATTCCCTTCTCCGGGACGATCCCGCCCGGTGGGAGCGTCGATCTGGAAGTCGTTCTCGGTTACCGGCAGGTGGAGGTGGGAGTCCATACGGGTACGCTGGACATCCTGACGAACGATCCGCTGAGTCCACGGACGAGTGTGCCCATTAGCCTGACCGTCCTCGACGCCCCCGACCTCAAGGTCTACGGCTCGATCGTCGCGATCCAGACGAGTGTTGACTTCGACACCTCCAACGCGACAACCGAACACCCGATGACGATCCCCGAACCGCCCGTCAGCGACGGCACGATGCGCATCGACTACGAGGGCGATTTCGGATCGTCTAACGAATTTGGCTTTGTCACGATCGATGGTTTTTTCTTGCATCTCTTCGGCCAAAACGCCCTGGATTGCGTTCCACAATCCGACACGTTCGAGATCCCACTGCTCTTCCTCGACGTCTACGGCAGTGACGGGGTCATCGATTTCGGCGTGGACAATTCGTCCAGCGTGGGCGCGTTTTGCCCACGCAACAACCATTCCCTACGTCTCGAATACCCGACCGAAGTCGAGCCGCGAGACTTCGGAACCGTATTCATCGACAGCTACCCGGAACTGTCCTTCGTGATCGTCAACGACGGTACCACCCCGTTGAGCGTTACGTCGATCTCCAGCGACGCGCCGGTGTTCGTGCTCTCGCACAGCTCGTTGACGTTGGCGCCGGGGCAGTCCCAGCAGATCGACATGATCTTCGCACCACCCACGACCGGGACGTATTCCGGAACGCTGACGGTCGCCAGCGACGATCCAGATGGGCCCGTGGCAACCGTGACTTTGCTCGGCACGGCGCTTGATCCGCCGATATTGAGCTACACACCGACACTCTTCTCGGTCAGTCTCCCGGTGGGTGTGCAGCATGTGGAGACCCTGACCCTCACCAACTCCGGAACCAATCCGCTCGCGTACTCCCTCGCGGTGTCACCGCCGGATTCGACTCTGGTTGGATTCGGCAACGCGTCCGGATCGGTGGGGCCCGGGGCGACCGAGTTCATCGACATCCTGTTGAGCACCACGGGTCTGACGGCGGGCACGAACCAGGCACAGATCATCCTGACTACCAACGACCCGGCGGCAACGCAGATACCAATTCTTGTGACCGTGTCCACGACCGGCGCGCCGGATATCTTGGTTCAGACCCCACCGATATTGGTTACGGGATCGGCGGATTTCTCCTTTTCGGTCGCGCTGACCAACATCGCGTTGCCACTGGTGGTTCCACCGGAGGGCGGCGGCTCGCTCCGACTCACGGCGACGGGTGACTTCCGGTTTTCTCATGAAACGGCGACGTTGACGGTCGAGGGCGACGTTCTTGGCTCGGCCGGCAACTCCGGTGTGTTCTGCGGAAGTGCCGTGGCGACGTTCGAACTTTCAGCGGGTCAGCTGGCGACCTTCGCGACCGACGGTGTGCTCGACGCTCAGATTCAAAACTCGAACTCGGTCACCGCATTCTGCACATCCAACAACCATCACCTCGAACTGTCGTACCGCGCTCATTTGACAGGGGTCGATTTCGGGACGTCGTTTGTCGGGAGTCGGTCGGAGCAAACGATCGACATCATCAACGCCGGTACCGACGCCCTTACCATCTCCACGATCTCGACGGACCTCGTCGAATTTCAGGCTTCGGAAACCAGCCTCGTAATCCCAGCGGGCGGGTTTCACTCGCTCGTGATCTCTTTCGAACCGTCCGTCACCGGAAACTTCTCGGGCTCCCTGTCAATCGCCAGCGACGATCCCGACACCCCCAGTGTCGTCGTCCCGCTCATGGGGATTGCCGAAGCCGCACCCGAGATTCTCGTGACCCCCGGCTTGATCGCCGCGACCTTGCCCGTCGGGGCCAGTGAGGTTCGAACTGTCACGATCCAGAACCCGGGAGGGAACCCGTTGGAGTTCTCGATCGGTGTCCAGACACTCACCTCCGGCGGTGACTTCGTCACCGTTCAGCCGGCCAACGGTTCGATCACCGCCGGCTCGTCGCAGCAGATCGAGGTGGTTCTCGACACGGCCCCTTTGCTTGGCGGGACGCACCAGGCGTTGATCGACATCGCCAGTAATGATCCGGCCACGCCCGTGCTGACCGTGCCCGTGGATCTGCTCGCGATCGGGATCCCCGATATCGCGATCGGCGGTGACGAGCAGTTCGTTCGATCGTTCATGACGTATTTCGGGTCCGGTCAACGGACGGTCCATCCGTTCGAAATAACCGGCCCGGTCGTCGGGGATGCCACAGTCGACCTCGTCGTGAACGGCGACTACCGGTACGATTACGAGACCGCAACGATTTCCCTCGACGGCGTGACACTCGGAAGCGTCGGCAATACGGGCTTCTCCTGCTTCCCCGCGCGCGGCCGGTTTACCTTACCGGCGATGGTACTGGCCGCAGCGGTTCTCGACGGCGAGGTTGAACTAGAGGTTCAGAACAGCCCGCAGGTGGGTTGGAGCAACGGTTGTAACAGCCATACGGTCGAAATGTCCTACCGTCAACCGATCACGGGTCTCGATTTCGGTACGGTCCAGGTAGGTCAGTACGTCGAGCGCGAGTTCCTGATCCGCAACAACGGGACCGATACTCTCGATGTGAGCGCTCTCGTTCCGGACGTTGCCGAATTTTCGGTGTCTCCAACGAGTGTGACGATCCCGGCGCGATCCGGCGTCCTGGTGACTGTCGTTCTCGTGCCGACGGTCGCCGGCCTCGTCTCCGGCAACCTGACGATCCAGAGCAACGACGCCGACGCCCCGGATGTGGGTATCGCGCTGACCGCGACGGTACTCGATCCGCCCGCCGTAGCGGTTTCCGGATCCGGACTGACCTTGTCGCTGGCCAACGGTCAGCAGTCCCAGGGCGGGTTGTCCGTGTCGAATCTCGGAGGGGCGGTGCTGGAATTCGTGGCCAAGCCACACCAGCCGTCTCAGGGCGCCGGAATCCGCTACGAAGCGCTGGCAACGACGCCGAGGAAGCTCTCGTGCATCGTGCCCGACCCGGTGGCGGGCGTGATCTACGCCCATGCCAGAGGCAAGCTGTTTTACCGTTACAGCGTCGCGGATGACGTTTGGGAACGGTTGGTCGACTCACCCATCGGCGCCCCGCCCCATTGCGATATGACCCTGCATGACGGTTCGATCTACGTGTCGTACAACGGTCAAACGAATTACTTTGCCGTGTACTCCCTGACCGGCGAGTACTGGTCGGTGATTCCCGATCCGACAGGCATTGGGTTCAGTCGTATTGCGAGCAACGGGGATCGCTACGTCTACATCCAAAACGGTTTGAGTCTTGACCGCTTCGAGCCAAAGACCGGCGCGCTGGTCCCGCTTGCCGCGGCCCCGTTATTTCCGCGAGGCGCCCTGCTGTACTTCGAAGGGGCCCTCTACGCCCACGAGTACGAGACGTTCGTGCGCTACGACGTCGCTTCGGATACGTGGGAAACCCTGGCAACCGCTCCGGGTCGTCTGGTCCAGGGCGCCGCGATCGATCCCGTGAGCCGTGAGTACGTCGTGTACGGCGCGGAAGACGAGCGTAACCTGTACCGCTACTCCATCGACACAGGGGAGCTCGTTCAATCCACGATTCCGCTGTTCACGGTGAGCGACGGCGGTCTGGCCTGGGTCCCTTCGCCCACACCAGGCATCTATTTCGTCCAGGGGGAGAACGGGGTCGGGTTCGGTCGAATGACCATCGGCTCGCCATACATAACGATCACCCCGCCCAGCGGTTCCATCGACGGTGGACAGGTGATCGATGCGGACGTCCTGTTCGATTCGAGTGGTCTGGGCGCGGGAGTGTATTCGGCGGATATCCTCGTCGCGACGAACGATTCGCAGAACCCACTCATCGCGCTGCCCACCCAGCTTACGGTCGCGTCGGCTCCGGATATCCGCCTCCGAGGTGAGAGTGTCCCTTTGCTATCAAGTAGAGATTTCTTCTTTTCTGGAAGCTACACGTCGCACGTTTTCGGCGTGCCGTCGGAGTCGGTCAGCGACGCGACTCTCGAAATCACGGTCACGGGTCGCTTCGGCCACCCCAATCGGCGGGCTTATGTCGACTTCGGTGGCGTACGCCTGGGCTGGGTCGGGTATCCGCCCGCATCGTCCTCGTGCATGGCGTGGACCGAAGTGTTCGAGATTCCGAAGGCCATGGTGAACAGGCTCACCGCCACCGGTGTGGTGGGCCTCGCGATCGGCAATTCCAGCGTCCCGGCGAGTTGCCCCACGAACAACCACAAGGCCAGGCTCACGCTGGCGCCGCTTCTCGAGACACTCGATTTCGCAGAGGTCTTCGAGGGCGTCTCCACCACGCGTCAATTCGCGATCGAGAACCGCGGTGACGACACACTCGAGATCACCTCGATGGCGGCACCGGAGCCTCAGTTCACCACGACACCCCAGACGGCTTCGATCCTGCCGGGCGAGACGCTGACGGTCACGGTAAACTTCCTTTCGACGGGTAACGCGACCTACGACACCATCCTCAGCGTTCACAGCAACGACCCCGATACACCCATCGCCACGGTGCCCCTGCGTGCCGTCGGTGTCGATCGCCCAGTCATCGACGTGCAGCCTGTAAGCCTGCAGTCCACGTTGAGCACTAACGATCGGCAAACGCAAACGCTGACGCTCCGGAATCTGGGTGGCTCCGACCTGAGTTTCACCGCGAAGTCCCTTCCGGCCGGCGTTGCTTCCGGTTCGATCGGGGCCGACCCGGTGGGAGGCCCGTCGCCCGACGCCGGCGCTGCCAGCAGCCCTAGCCTGATCTGTTGTTTGACCGGCGATCCCTTGGCCGGGAGTGTTTACGCCGTCTCGTGGAGCCTCAACAACTTCTACCGCTTCAACGCGACAACGAACAGCTGGGCCAGCCTCGCCGATGTCCCGTTCCAGACGCAGCGCGGCGGAGGCAGCGCGTTCCTCAACGACAAGGTGTACACGACCTTCATCGACAATCCGACCAACCTGTTCGTGTACGACACGCAGACCGCCATGTGGTCGACGATCCTGCACCCGCTGGGTCGTGCCGCGTCCGCGATCGCGTCAGACGGCGAACGCTACCTGTATCTGGCGGCGAACCTCGAGTTGGTTCGCTATGACACGGTCGACGGCACCACGACGGCACTGACGCCCGGTATCTACCTCGAATCGACGGGAACCATGCGCTACCTGGATGGGCGTCTTTACGTCTATGCGGGTTACCCGAGAACGAACTTCGCAGTCTACGACGTGACTGCCGATAGCTGGCAGTCCCTTCCATCCGTTCCCCGCCCGAGCAATCAGGGTTCGGCGATCGATCCCTACAACCGAGCCTTCTTCGTCCAGAAGTTCTTGGACGACTTGATCTATCGCTTCGACATCGAGGGTGGGTTCTGGTCCGCGATTCACGTCGGCCCACCCTCGGTAGACGGTGGTCTTCAGTGGGTCCTTGAACCGGCCCCCCGCCTGTACTGGTCTCGAGGACTCTTTTCCACCCAGTTCGGTTACGAATCCACGCCGATCATGGGCCTGGGCGCGATCACCGTCACCCCGACCACGGGAGTGATTCCTCCGGGCGGCGCCCTCGGCGTCGACGTCCTCTTCGACGCGACCGGTCTTGGGACCATCGGCATTGCCGCGCAAGTTCTCGTGATCAGCAACGACCCCGTGCATCCCGAAGTCTCGATCCCCCTTCAATTCGACGTGACCGGCGCTCCGGATATCCGGGTCGGCAGCGAGCGGACCCAGACCTCCCTGGTCACCTACACGTTCTCCGGCGCAACGACCGTGCACGATCTACAACTCAGCGAGCCTCCCATCGGGGATGTGACGGTGGAGGTCACGGTCCTGGGCGATTTCTCCTCTTCGTTCGAGTTTGCGACACTCTTCGCCGAGGGCGAGGAGATCGGCGTGATCAACGGCGGCTTCGTCGACTGCGTCCCGGCGACCGAATCGTTCGTGTTGTCCGAGGAGACATTCCAGCGACTCGCTGCCGACGGGGTCCTTCAGTTCGAGGTTCAGAATTCGTTCTCCGTTGGCAACCACTTCGGTTGCACCGACTCCCACACGGTCTCTCTACGGTACCTGGTCGCTGCGGATCCGATTGACTTCGGCGACTTGTTCCTCGGCACTCCGAGCCAGAAGACGATCGTTGTCGAGAACAACGGTACCGAGCCGCTGATCGTCCAGTCGATCCAGAGCGACGAGTCCGAGTTCACCGTGTCGCCGTCTTCGTTCACGGTGCCCGTCAATGGCCGGCAGGAAGTCGTTGTGACGTTCGCACCGAGCGTCGCCGGCACGTTCAGCGGGACCCTGACGATCGTCAGCAACGACACGGACGAGGGCTCGGTCCTGGTGAACCTGATGGGCAGCGCCGCATCCCCGCCGGTTCTCTCGGTCAACCCCGGCCAGATCGACGTCTCACTGTTCGAGCGGGCGATCGAAACCAGGCTCCTGGCGCTGCAAAACTCTGGCGGGGCCGATCTGGAGTTCATCGCCGAGGTCATCGACGGGACCGACTTCTTGACGCTGCAACCTACCGCGGGTGTCGTCGCTTCCGGACAGACGATCGCTCTCGAACTCACACTTGACGCCACCGGGTTATCGCCCGGGTCGCACTCCGGACAGGTGCAGATCCAGAGCAACGATCCCGCCAACCCGATCGTGATCGTGCCCCTGAACGTGACGCTTGCTGCAGCTCCCCACATTTCCGTTTCCACCGGGGAAATCACGCTGAGCTCGACGCTTCCGTTCACCGGCAGTGGTGCGACAACCCAGCACCCGTTCACGGTGGTCGTGCCCCCTGTCGGGGAAGGCACCCTGCGACTCACCGTGAACGGTGACTACGGCTCATCGTCGGAGCGCGCGAACGTATTTCTCGAGGGTGTCCTCGTCGGCACGCTGGGAGGTGCGGGATCCGACTGTACGCCGCTCGAGGCCTCGTTCCCGATCGACGCCGATGCACTTGCGGCGGCGGCCCAGGACGGGATCATCGAGATCAGGGTGACCGACACGTTCAGCGTGAACGCCTTCTGTGCGGTGAACACTCACAGCGTAGAACTGAAATACTCGGCTGGATCCGGGAATCTCGACTTCGGCACCGTGCTGGTCGGAAATTCGGCCACGCTGAATATCACCGTGTTCAACGAGGGCAGCCTTCCGCTCACCGTCTCGTCGATCGGATCGGATATTCCCGACATGTCGGCGCAGCCATCGAGCTTCTCCCTCAACGCGGGCGCGGTGCAAGCGGTCGCGTTGAATTTCGATCCAACCGTGGTCGGGCAATACGACGCGTTGCTGAACATCGCGAGCGACGACCCGGATGATCCGGTTTTCTCGCTACCGTTGAAGGCGGTCGCGCGCACCCCACCGGTGATCGGTGTCAACCCGCCATCCTTGTCGTCGACCGTACTCGAGGGCCGGCAGGACACGCAGACGCTGACGATCTCCAATACCGGCGGTTCCGCGCTCGAGTTTGAACTGACCGCCTACGTGATCCCACCGGGCGCCCAACTTTCGAGCGTTGTCCCCGATCTGGGGACCCTGTCTGCTCAGGAGACGGAAGGGATCGCCATCGACGACGTGACGGCGGAATTGCATACCGCGGTCTTCGAACAGCTTGCCGACAGTCCCGAGTCGCTTAAATGTGTCGTCGGCGATCCGCTGAGCGGTGTGATCTACGCGCAGTCCTACCGCTCCGAACGGTTCTACCGTTACGTGGCCGTTTCCGATCGTTGGGAGCGCCTCGCCGATTCGCCCTTGACCTCCTCGGGAACCTGCGGCGCGGCCATGCTCGGCACGACCGTCTACACCGCGCACTCCGGGAACGGAGCTTTCCTCGGGGCGTATGACACGGTCAGCGATACGTGGTCCGAGGTCGCGACCCCCACCGGGGCCACCGCGAACATCGCTTCCGACGGTCAAGCGTCGCTCTACCTGCTGAGCGGCCAGGAACTGGTTCGCCTGGACCCGGCGACCGGTGCGGCGAGCACTCTCACGCCGGTTCCGTCGGTCGTCCAGTTCTCGACGTCCGGCGGCCTGGCCCACTTCGAGGGTCGACTGATCGCCCACTCGGGCAGTTTCGGTTACTTCGGGTGGTACGCCGAATACGACATCGCGACCGACGCGTGGATCTACTTCTCGTTCCTGCCCAGCGACGTGTTCCAGGGGTTGACCATCGACCCCGAGAGCCGGGACTCCGTCGCCTACGGTCCGAACGGTATCGTCTACCTGACCTCGCTGGACAGTCGATCCATACGTTTTACGATCAACCCGCTCGTGGTCAGCACGGATCATGGCGGCGTCGCGTGGCTCGGCGGGCCCGTCGAGGCGGCGTACTTCGTTCGTGGAGATGGCGGAACCGAACTCTCCAGGATGATCACCGGCACACCGGCCGTGGCAACCGCGCCGGGTTTCGGCTCGGTTCCTGTAGGTGGCACGGTCGACGTCGATATCCTGTTCGACGGCTCGGAACTGGCACCGAAGACCTATGACATCGGTCTGAGCGTGCACAGTAACGATCCGGCGACACCGGTGGTCGAGGTGCCTACCACGCTGACGGTGGTCGGAGCCCCGGACATCCACCTACCAGGCGAGTTGCAGTCGATGACGTCCACACGCGATTTCGAATCCACGACGCTGACCGAACACGCGTTCCCGGTTGCGGGGGTCCCCGAGAGGGTCACGGTCATGGTCGACGCGGTCGGCGATTTCGGCCATTCCTCCGAGACGGCGCGAGTGTTTGCCGAGGGAAGCCTACTAGGCGTGATCGAGAGTTCCGGCGTGGATTGCCAGACCGCGTCCGAGACGTTCACGCTCTATGCCGACGACTTGTCGGTGCTTGCCGCCGACGGCCTGATCGAGTTCGCTGTCGAAAACTCTTCCGGAGTCTTCCCGTTCTGCCCCGTCAACCGCCACACGATCCGGTTGGAATACCAGTTACCGCTGCAGCAGTTCGATTTCGGACAGGTCTTCCTCGGGACCACCGACGAGAAGCCACTCGTGATCGCGAACAGCGGCAGCGTTGCGCTCAACGTGACGTCGATTGCGACAGACCTCGTCGGTGTAACCATTCCATCGGCGCCGGTCGTGGTGCCACCGGGCGGCCAGGTGACCATTGAACTCGGCTTCACACCGCCATCGCTGGGGACTCACGCCGGGACCTTATCGATCGTGTCCGACGACCCAGACAATTCGCAGATCGACCTGCCGATCTTGGCCACCAGCGTGGCCCCGCCGGTGGCTCAAATCGCGCCGCCGTCAATCGCCGCCGCGATCCCGCCGGGCAGTGACCTGATCAAGACGAAACCGCTTCAGCTGAGCAACACCGGCGGGAGCGATCTGATCTGGTCGGCCGATCTGGTTCGTCTGTTCCCGCCGGGTCCACCCCCGGGCCGTTGGATCCCCGCATTGAAGGGCGATGAGTCCGGCAACGGTACGGGGTCACCAACCATCGAACAAGCCGGCGGCCCGGATGCCTTCGGATACCACTACCGCGACAGCAGTGACCCCGAGGGACCGGATTTTGCGTGGACCGACGTCGCGCAGATTGGGACACCGCTCCTCCTCGACGGAGACGATCAGAACTCCGGGCCGATTTCGATCGGGTTCGCGTTTCCGTTCTATGGCGAGGCGTTCGACACGGTCAACGTGTCCACCAACGGTTGGCTCAGTTTCACCAACGGGTCGAGTGCCTACAGCAACCCCGACAGCCTGCCCGATGACGGCTACCCGGTACCGGAGAACCTGCTTGCCCCGTTCTGGGATGATCTGCATCTGCGTGGGCAGCAGGCAATTCGCTACTACCGGGAGCCCGGTCGGTTCATCGTGCAGTACACGGGCGTTGATCGTTTCAACTCGGGGAGCAATCTGACGTTCCAAGTCGTACTCGAAACGAACGGCCGCATCCTGTTCCAATACCTACAAATGAGCGGCGATTTGAACAGCGCGACAATCGGGATCCAGAACGGGGACCGTACAGCCGGTCTGCTGGCGAGCTACAACCAGAGCTACATCGTCGATGGACTCACGATCGAGTTTGCCCCCGAGCCGCCGTGGGTGACCGCCGACCTGATGTCCGGTGTGGTCTCGGCCGGCGGCCAGCAGCAGGTCCTGTTCCAGTTCGACGGTCCGGAACTAGTGCAAGGAGACTACGCTTCCGAGTTCGTCATCACGACGAACGATCCGTTCGCCGAGACGATCGTCGTCCCGGTCGTCTTCCACGTTCAGCAGGTCGGCCTCGACATCTTCGAGATCTCTGCGAATCCGAAGTACGAGAACGCACAAGAAACCGTCGAGGCCGTGCTCCAACCGACACCGAACTTCTCGGCCGCGGACATCCTGGTCGACTCGGTGATGCTGTGGGGGCAGATCCCCGCAGAGTCATCAACCGTCGCGCTCGAAGATCGAAACGGGGACGGTCGGCCCGAGTTGATCGTTCAGTTCGACGCGATGCTCTTCGAGCAGATCGCCCAGCAAGGCGAGGACGTGATTGCCACGGTGACCGGCGAGATCCGCGACCAGGCCTGGTTTTCGGCCGACGACACGCTACGCATTCTCCCGCCAACGATCCTGGGGCTTCCCGGTCCGATGTTCATCGGGCAGTCCGCGAACGTATCGTGGAGCCCCTCCGCGTCGCCCCTCCCGAAAACCTACGACGTGATGCTGAGCCGGGACGCGGGCGAAACGTGGGAGACCGTGACGACGGGTGTGCAGACTACGCAATTCACCTGGACCGTTACCGGGCCGGAAACGCCAACCGCGTTGGTTCGCGTCTACGCGTTCGATGACCAGGGACTGTTGGGTTTCGACACTAACGAGGATCCGTTCTCGATTTTCACGCTCAACCCGCCTGGAGACGTCGAGACCCTGATTCTTGACTCCGACGCGAGCGACGTGATCCTCTCGTGGGAACCCCCGGCCTTTGGCGGCTCTTTTGGCCCGGCCGAAGAGTATCGTGTGCTGCGCGCGGACTCGGCGATGGGGCCGTTCGTGGAGTTCTCATCGACGACGACCACACAAGCGCGAGACGCTCACGCGAATCACTCAGGCGCGGCGGTCTGGTTCTTCAAGGTCGTCCCCGTCAACGCTTCCGGTGCGGGGCCTGAGTGATCGACTTTCCGATCGTCGTGGTGCAGAATTGGAGTGTCGAGCTTGAGCAATTCGTGCCGGCGGCTCACTGATCCCGCCTAGGTATCCAATCGGCAACCCAACGCCGGCCCGGAGCCCTTCCTTCTGGCGAGGTCTCGCCGCACTATTCTCGTGACCGGTTCTGATGCTTCCCCAAAAGTGTAAGCAGCGTTGGCCCGCCCTCTTCCGATCGTTCGAGCCGGCGGTTGGTACCACGTAACGAACCGTGGCTTGAACAGCTCCGTCCTTTTTCCGACGCCCGGGGAAGCGGCAGCTTTCGTCACGGTCCTAGGCGAGATCGCGGAGCGATTCGCCGTCGAGATCCACTGTTACTGTGCCATGGGAAACCACTACCACTTGCTCGCGCGCGCACAGGAAGACGAGCTTCTGCGGGCCATTGTGAGGCTCGAGGGAGGCATCCCCGGAAACACGGGAAGCGCGCGCTTGCGCCGTATGTCGGTCGGACGACATCTCCTGCAGGTCACTCGCTACATTCACCGGAACCCGGTGGAGGCGCGGCTCGTGCAGCGCCCGGAAGATTGGCCCTGGTCGAGCTATCGTGGATACCTCGATCGGCTGGACGCACCGCACTGGCTCCGATCCGATGCGGTTCTCGGCTGGCTCGGCTCGATCGGCGCTCGGCAGCGCTATCGCCGGTACGTGGGGGAAAACGGTATCAAGATTTGACATATAAATTTGACTACAGCCGGTTTCCAGGACTGAAGTGGCGACACCCTCTGGGCTGAGTTACACGTTGTTACACCGTTCGTAATGTCGCAATGGGAGACCTGACCCCGTTCTTAGTCCGGCCGCCGCGTGCGCACCGGATCCGGCGGTTGGGGCAACAGTTCGATGCCCTGGGTCTTCAATAGTTCGAGCGCGACCTCGACGGCTTTCTCGAGTTGCGGGTCGTGCCCGGTGTTGACCAGCTTGGGCAACTGTTCGACCTCGATGTCCGGCGCGACGCCTTCGTTTTCGACGGCCCACTCGCCTTCCGTGTTGTAGAACCCACCGCGCGGTGAAGTGATGAAGCCGCCGTCGATCAGATTCGGGACGTCCCAGATCCCGACCAGACCACCCCAGGTCCTCGTGCCGATCAACGGACCGATTTCCCGCTTCTGAAACATGTACGGCAGCATGTCCCCGCCGGAGCCCGACATCTCGTTGATGAGCATGACCTTGGGCCCCCAGATCGCCGCGTTGGGCACGGTGAACGGTTGCCGGTCGCCGACCGGGTTGTTGAAGTAACCCAGCAGGTCGCGCGCGAGAAGGTCGACGATGTAGTCGGCAATCGATCCGCCGTGGTTGAAGCGTTCGTCGATGATCGCGCCCTGTTTGTGCTGCTGGGCGAAGAAGTAACGGTTGAAGTTGCTCCATCCGCCGATGCCGGTGTCGGGGATCCAGACGTACGCCAGCTGGTCATCGGACATCTCGTCCACCTTCCGGCGGTTGCCCTCGACCCAGTCGAGCCGCCGCAGGCCCTCTTCGCCGCCGACCGGGACGACCGTTAGCTCGCGGGCGCCTTCGAGTTGCGGCTTGTCATTCAACGAGATGCGGGTTTGCCGGTTGGCGGTGCGGTCGAACACGCTGAATAAATTCGTTCCGGCGGTGAGTTCAACGCCCTCGACGGCGACCAGGTAATCGCCGACCTTGGCGTCGATCCCCGGTCCCGAGAGAGGAGAGCGCAGGTTCGGGTTCCAGTTTTCGCCATTGTAGATCTTGGTGATGCGGAAGCGTCCGTTCTCGATCGCATAATCCGCGCCGAGCAACCCGACCGGGACGGTTTCGACTTCGGGTGTGTCGCCGCCCCCGTTGAACGAGTGGCCAACGGAGGTTTCGCCGCCGAGAATGTCGAGTACGTAGTTCAGGTCGTCGCGGTGACGCACGTGGGGCACCCACTCGCCGTAGGCCTCAAAGGCCCAGTCGAGATCGAGCCCGTGGACGTTGTCGACGTAGAAGTAGTCGCGCTGGTAACGCCAGGCCTCACGGAAAATCTGTTTCCATTCCTCGGCCGGATCGACCTTCATCCGCATGGATGAGAGGTCGAGCTGTCCCTCGTCGGGCGGGATCTCGCCACCCGCGTCCACGATGAAGAACTGGCCACCGGGCCTTGTGAAAAAGAGTTTCTTTCCGTCGGCCGACAGCGTAAAGCCGTCCAGACCGGTACCCAGCTTCTCGGCCTCGCGCTCTTCCAGGCTGTACATGTACAGCGTGGAGCCCGGTTCGTTCTGCACGAGCTCTTGGTAGTAGACGGTGCCCTCGGCGCCGGCTTCCAGCCCCGCGTAGCTGCGAGGCGGCACGTCCAGCGCCAGGATTCGTTGCGCGAGCCCGTCGAAATCGATCCTGACCTCCGGCGTCTCGTCCTTCTCCTCCTCGCCGTCTTTTTCGTCGTCGTCCTTACCTGCCTTTTTCTTTTTCTTCTCGCCGTTGCTGTTTTTCTCGTCATCTTCGCCGTCGGGTTTCTCTTCTCCCTCCTCGTCGCTCTCGGGCGCCAGCGGTGACGGTTCGTCCCTGGAAAGCACCGCGAGGTAGATCGAATCGTGGACCGGGACGCCGATCGAGGTCATGTCCAGCCAACCGACGTTGAGCGCGTAATTCGTGCTGGCCAAAAAGTAGAGGTACTTGCCGCCGCGATCCCAGGCCGGCGAGTGGGCATTGGAGAGGCCATCGGTGATCGCGGTCGATTCACCCGTCTCGAGCGAGTACGCGAAGATCGCCGAGTACTGGCTCTTCAGACGTTTCGTGTAGGCGATCCACTTCGAATCCGGCGACCATTCGGGGTAGATGACGCGCACCGGATGCGCGAATCTTTCGTTGTCGATCAGTTGGGCGTCCCCGCTTTCGATGTCGAGGATCCAGAGGTTGCGGTCCGCGTCCCCGTAGGCCAGATGTTTCGAGTCGGGTGACCAACGCGGAGTGTAGAAGAAGGTCGGCTGCGGAAGCTCGATCGTCCTGCGGTTGTTACCGAACTGATCGGCGAGGACGAGCTGGTACTCGCCGCTGCTGTCCGAGAACCAGGCGATCGTCTGACCGTCGGGCGACCAGGCCGGGTCACGGTCGGCGACACCGGATGACTTGGTCAGGTTGCGGATGTCGCCCTTTTCCGCCGGCACCGTGAAGATTTCCCCTCGCGCCTCGAAGACCGCGCGTTTGCCGGTCGGCGAGACACTCGCACCCACGATCGCTTCGTTCGTGTCGACCCAATGCGGCCGAGCCCAGGGAAAGTCCCCGCGCAACTGGATCTGGAGCTGCCGTGGGTCACCGCCACCGGCATCCAGCGTGTAGAGATAGCCGCCGTTTTCGAACACGAGGGTCCCCGCGCCACCCTCCAGTCGTTTGCAATCGAATTCCTTGAAGTGCGTCCGCTGCGTCACACTGCCCGACGCAGTGTCGTATTCCCACACGTTCATCGCCCAGTCGCGGTCGCTGAGAAAAAACACGCTATCGCCGAGCCAGACCGGAGTCGCGTTGACGCTTCGGGGGCCCGGGATTTTCTCGACCTCGTGCGTGGACAGATCGATCAGACGGATCGGTTGCGCTTGGCCGCCGCGGTAGTTGCGCCACTCGACGTCCCACGCGCTGAGCATCTCGTACGCGATTTTCTTGCCGTCGGGCGAGAACGTCCCGTCGAACGCGCGCGGGATCGGCAGGGGCTCCGGCATGCCGCCGTCCACGGAAAGGGTCCACAGACGCGGCCACGGGCGCGGCGCGTTGATCCGTCCCGAGGCAAAGACCACTTTGTGCCCGTCCGTCGACCAACCGGCGACGACATCGTCGTCGGGGTGCCAGGTCAATCGCCGTGGTTCGCCGCCGGCCAATGGAACGACGTAGACGTCGGTGTTGCCGTCGTACTGTCCCGAGAATGCGACCCAGTCTCCATCCGGAGAAAAGTGGGGTTCGACTTCGGCGCCGTGGAAGGTCGTCAGGCGCCGGGCCTCACCGCCATCCCGGCCGACGACCCAGATGTCCCCCGCGTAGACGAACGCGACGTGTTCACGGCTGATCGCAGGGTTTCGCAACAGGCGGGCCGTCTCGGCGATCGCTTGCGGAACGACAAGAAGAATCAGAGCGGCGAGCACAAACCGGCTCGCGAAAGTGCACAAGTTCACGAGAACCCCCCTTGTCGAAGTCTTTGAGAAACCCAAGACTAGAAGGGTCAAGTCTCACATTTCAACATCTTTCGAGCATTCCCGTCGGACCTCGTCGTTTCGATGTTGAAATGTGAGACCTGACCCCGTCAGAATCTTGACCGGAGCCACGCATGGTCGGGCAAAAGGTTTCCCATTACCGCATCGAGCGACGCCTCGGCGCCGGGGCGATGGGTGAAGTGTTCCTGGCCCATGATCTGGCCCTCGGCCGCCCCGTCGCGCTCAAGCTCCTGCAGCAGGACTTCACGAGTCAGGCCCGCGATCGACTGACCCGGGAAGCGCAACTCTGCACGCGGCTCCAGCATCCAGGGATCGCCACGTTTTTCGAGACCGGAGCGGTGGACGATCGCGTCTTCATCGCCATGGAGTACGTGCGCGGCGAAACGCTGCGGACCGCGTTGCGATCGGGCATCCCGTCTCGAGAGCGGACGATCCGGATCGTGTCCAGTCTGTTGGAGGCGTTGGTCCACGCGAATTCGGCCGGCGTCGTTCACCGCGACATCAAACCCGAGAACGTGATGATCGCCGAGGACGGAACGGTCAAACTGCTCGACTTCGGACTGGCCTTTTCCCACCGGCCGGCCGGAGGCGAACTCGCCGACGAGGTCACGCGAACCCAGCTGACCGCGAGCGGCTCGGTGATCGGGACACCCGGGTACATCGCACCGGAGACGATCTCCTCCACAGATGTCGATGGACGCGCCGACCTGTTCGCGGTGGGCGCGGTCATGCACGAGTTGCTGAGCGGTGTGGCGGCGTTCCCCGGCGACACCATGATGGCGCGGATCGCCACGACGTTGACCCGCAAGCCCGACCCCATCTCCGGACTGACCCAAAACCTACAGGACATCCTTGCGCGCGCGCTCGAACGCGATCCCGGTGAACGTTTTCAGACGGCGACCGAGTTCCTGCGCGCCCTGCGCGGGATCGGGTTCGAAACGAGCGCGAGCTACCCGGCCAAGGTCGCGGTGTTCGATCTCGAGAATCGTTCGGGCGATCCGGCGGACGACTGGATCGGTGCGGGGATCGCCGACAGCGTCGCCTCCGACCTGGCCGGGCGCCCGAATGCCGTCGTCGTTCCGCGTGCCGTCCTGAGTCGCATGACGCGCGGCGCAACCGACGAGAGCCCGCTGGCACTGGCCAACCAGCTCGGCTGCCGCTGGGCGTATCTCGGCGGATACCAACGAATGGGCTCGCGGCTGCGCGTGGTCGTCGAACTCATCGAGGTGCCGACCGAACAGATCGTCCTTTCCGAAAAGCACGACGGCGAGATCGAGACGATCTTTGAGCTCCAGGACCGGCTCGCCCGTTCGGTCGTCGACGCGCTGACCCTCGATGAACTCTCGGCACCTCCCGAAGCGCCGCCGGCCCCGGCGCTCGGCGCCTACGAGTGCTACGTGCAGGCCCGGGAACAATTCATGCGGCTCGAAAAGGCGAGCCTTGACGAGGCCGAGCGTCTGGTCGGCGAGGCGCTCCGGCAGGAGCCGGACTATGCCGACGCGCTGGCGCTCCTTGGCGGGATCCACGGGATGCACTTCACGTACACCACCGACCGCGAGCATCTCGCAAGCGCAGAACGGGCCGCCCGCCGTGCCCTGGAGTTGGCGCCGGATCATGTCGACGCGCGGGTCTGGTTGAGCTACGCGTTGTGGCGGCAGGGGCGTCGTGAGGAATCCATCGCGGCGGCGCACGAGGTGCAGCAACGCGAACCGACCAACCCGTGGGGCTTCTACTTCGAAGCCGGGCTTCACGCGGATCTCGGTCGCTTCGAGACCGCGGTCGAGCGCCTTCAACGAGCCGTCGCGCTGGCGCCCGGTTTCGGGTTCGCCTGGATCTGCCTCGGCTACGCTCACACGGAGCTGGGGAATTTCGACGAAGCGAAGTGGAGCCTGGGCCGCGGGACGGAGTTGGAATCGAGTGGCAACATGTCCACCGCCGGTGGCGACGGGTTGACCGCTGAGTGCCACCGCCGTTGCGGCGAGTTCGACCAAGCGCGCCGGAAGTGCCTCGCTGGTCTCGAATCCGCCGAACGTACCGATCACATGTATCGCGACACCTTCCGGGCGATCTGCCTGCTCGTTTTGGCCCGTACGGCGCTGGACCAGGGCGACCGCGAGGCGGCGGGCACCGCACTGTCCCAATGCTCGCTGCACTTGAAGGGCCGGTCGCGGATGCTCGGAGGCGGTTTCGTCCGGGTCCAGATCCTCGCACTTCAGGCCGTCTGTGATTCGAACCCGTCGTTGCTCGCCGAGTCGAGCCGTGTGCTCGCCGATCCCGACGAACTCGATCGCTCATGGCTCCTCTCGCTCAGCGAATGGCACACGACGGCTCTCGTGAAAGAATGCTCGTCTCGAATTCATCCGGTCTCTTAGCGGACATTACCGAAAGGGAATCGAACATGCGTTGCCCGATCCACCCCGTGCTCGCCGGGATTGCGGCGGTCCTGTCGTTCTCCGCGACCCTCGCCCAGGAACCCGCCGAGAATGCTTACCTGCTTCGTCCGGAGCGTGTGTTCGACGGCCGCGAGATCCACGACGGATGGGTCGTCGCCGTGCACCTGGACCGCATCGTCGGCGTGGGCCCGCAGGATCGCGTGGAGGCTCCCGGAAAAGCGAGAACGATCGAACTGCCCGGCATGACGTTGATGCCCGGGCTGATCGAAGGCCACGCGCATTTGTTCCTACACCCGTACGATGAAACCACCTGGAACGATCAGGTGTTACGTGAATCGCAGGCTTACCGAGTCGTTCGCGCCACGCGGCACGCCAGGGCCACGCTGGAAGCGGGCTTCACGACGGTCCGCGATCTCGGCACCGAGGGCGCCGGCTACGCGGACGCCGGGTTGAAGCGCGCGATCGACGAGGGCATCGTGCCGGGGCCGCGGTTGTTGATCTCATCGAAGGCGATTGTCGCCACCGGGGCCTACGGGCCGAAAGGGTTCGCTCCGTCGGTCGACCCACCGCTCGGCGCCGAGCCCGCCGACGCCGGAGAACTGGTTCGTGTCGTGCGCGACCAGATCGGTCACGGCGCGGATTTCATCAAGGTGTACGCGGATTACCGCTGGGGCCCCGGCGGCGAGGCGCGGCCGACGTTTTCCCTCGCAGAACTCGAGCTGATCGTTGCGACTGCACGGAGCAGCGGGCGTCCGACCGTGGCACACGCGGCGACCGCGGAAGGCATGCGCCGCGCGACGCTCGCCGGCGTCGAGACGATCGAGCACGGCGACGGCGGAACTCCGGCGGTGTTCGCGCTGATGGCCGAGCGCGGGGTTGCGCTATGTCCGACGATTGCGGCGGGCGAGGCGGTCCTCGGCTATCGCGGCTGGATCAAGGGCAGCGGTGAGACGCCCGACCGCGTGATTCAAAAGAAAGCAAGCCTGGATGCGGCCCGCGCCGCGGGCGTCACGATCTGTATGGGCGGTGACGCGGGCGTGTTCGATCACGGTGACAACGGCTGGGAAATGGAACTGATGGTCGAGTACGGCATGACGCCGATCGACGTCCTGCGCGCGGCGACACGGATCAACGCCGAACTCTTTCATCTGGACGATCGTGTGGGCTCGATCGAACCGGGACTCCTCGCCGATCTCGTCGCGGTCGAGGGCAACCCTGCCGAGGATATTTCCGATGTTCGCGCCGTCCGGTTCGTGATGAAGGGCGGCGAGATCGTTTTTACGGACCCTTGACGATGCGCCCGGCTTTCATGATCACCGCGAGGCTTTCATCGGCGTTCTCGAGGATCGAGATGTCCTCGAACGGATCACCCTCGATCAGCACCAGATCGGCCAGCCAGCCTATGCGGATCTCGCCGAAGTTGTCGTAGCGGATGAGCTTGCCCGCCATGCGGATGATCTCCGCCGATTCCGACGTGGCCTGGCGCAGGATCTCCACCGGGGTGAAGTAACGCGCCCTGGCGGTGAACTCCTCGCCGATGCGCGGGTACATCCCGAACACGAAGTCCGTCCCGAAGCCCGTCTTCAGGTTGTATTTTTTGATCAACTCGATCAGGTTGTCTTGCCCGGCGAGCACCTGCTCCATCTTGCGCCGGTTCTCGTCACTCATCCCCGGAAGGTCCGCGCCCATGCGGAAGATCGCAATCTGCGTGCTCATGATCACGCCCTTTTCCGCGCACAGCCGGGCCGTCTCGTCGTCGATCAACAAACCGTGCTCGATGACCTTGACCCCGTTGTTCACGAGGCGCTGCACCGCCTCGCTGGTGTAGGAGTGCGCCAGCACGTAGGTGCCCCAGTCGCTCGCAGCCTGGACCGCGGCGCGGATCTCCTCGGGCGACGGTTGCAACGTATGGATCGGGTCGTAATCGGAGGCGACCCCGCCACCGCCCATGATCTTGATCTGCGTGGCGCCGTGCTTGAGGTTCTCTCGCGTCGCGGCGAGCCATTGCGGGACGCCGTCGGCGATCACGGATTGACCGTGACCGAGGTAATGCCCGGTTCCGCAGCCGGACAGCGTCGGGTGTGGATCGTCGCGGTCGCGGGAATCCCCGTGACCGCTCGTCTGCGTGATCACGGCGCCCGAGGGAAAGACACGCGGCCCTTCGATCATCCCGCGCTCGATGATCCGCGCGAGGTCCGGGTGCGTGCCGCCGGCGTCGCGGATCGACGTGAACCCGCTCATCAGGTAGTGCTCCGCCGCCTTGCCGGCGATTGCGCCGACGGCCCACGGGTGCAGATCGGTCTCGTCCTTGGGTGCCTGTAACGTCAGGTGCGCGTGCAGATCGATGAACCCGGGCGACAGGATGCGGTTGTTGCCGTCGATGACGATCGTGCCCTCCGGCACGTCGATCGGCTGTGACGAGATCTTGGAGATCTTGTCGCCCTCGACGAGCAGGTTGGCCTTCAGCAGCGCGGCATCGACGCCGTCGAAGATACGGACGTTCTTGAACAGGACCGCCGGCGATTCGGCGGACGCCGGTACGATGGTGGTAACGATCACGAACACGAGACAGGACAGCACTCGACACAACGCCTTCATTTTGCACTCCGATTTACTTGAGTCTTGAGGCGAGTATCGTACCCTAGGGCGCAGCCACGCGGACGAGATCGAAGACCTGCCCTGCGGACCCTGAGCGGCGGCGAGCTCCTGCGCTACAATTCCCCGGGTCGCGGGCCCATAGCTCAGTCGGTTAGAGCGGCGGACTCATAATCCGTTGGTCCCTGGTTCGAGTCCAGGTGGGCCCACCATGCCTATGTGATTGCTGTTGTTCTACTTACCGTTCCTGACCAAGCAGCAATCATGAGAGCTTCCAAGCGAGGTCTACGCATATTCTACGCAGCCTCGAATCAATCTGAGCCGGTCTTGCCGGCTTTCTTCGTTTTCTGCACCGGTTTCTTGGCGTTGCGGATGCCGACCAAATCGGCGAGTTTGGCCGCGGCCTTGCGGAGTTCCTCGTCGGCGAGGTGCGCGTAGCGCTGGACCATGACCCTCGATTTCCAGTTGCCCATCCGCTGCACGGTCGACTCCGGTACTCCGTGGTTGATGGCCAGGCTGGCCATCGAGTGGCGAAACGTGTGAAAGGTCA
>SMVB01404326.1_pt1 | contig 37246 bp, 42 predicted proteins | sample 2456461 | NCBI WGS metagenome assembly SMVB01 (sample SAMN11095934, study PRJNA526329) | marine sediment metagenome | biome: Marine sediment; feature: Surficial sediment; material: Deep marine sediment; isolation source: Hadal surficial sediment | place: Pacific Ocean | collected 2014-05 | depth...
AAAGACCCGAACGTACTGTGTACCCGTGAAAAGTCGATTTCTACCTGTACCGGCGGATGCCCTGAACTGGTACCAAACTTTGTCGGAAACACCGATCTCATCATCAACGAGCGATTTTTGATCGACGTACGCGCCGGCATAGAAACAGATTCCTGGCGTTTGTGGGCATGGGGTAGAAACATCACGGATAAGTATTACTGGAACCAGGTCGCTCACGTCAACGACGTGATGCTACGCTTCACCGGCATGCCTCGAACCTATGGCGTATCGGTCAGTTACCGTTTCGGTAACTAGCGTTCTCGACTAGCGGAAAAGCCGCGCGGGTCCGTATCGCGCGGCACTAGTCCGTCGGCGCCGCCATGAACCAGACCATGACGGTGGCGATGAGGTCATAACCCCCCGCAAGGAGGTCCTGCCACCAACCTTCCGCGTCACCTTCATGCCAGGTTTTATTGGCAGCGGTGATGAGATAGTTGTGCACATCGTCAGCGTCGTCCGTGGATAACACGTCGCTGAAGCTCACCATGCCCACGCCACTGTAAATACCCCCGAGTACGATTTCTGCAAACACCTGGTGAGTCGCCTGGTTCATATAGCGAAGATCTTTCACTACGCCGCCTTTGCCTACCGCGGGTCCGTGGCAACGCGCGCAATGCTCGGCATAGAGGCCTGCACCGTGGGCAACAGATTCGCTGCTGCCGGTAACTGCTGGTGGCGGCTCAGACATTTTCAGCACGATGGGCTCTAACGGATGGGTGGCAACCCCACCCAATTTGTAGACCAGCAGCCGACTGGTACCGTTAGAGTTTATGGTTTGTGGTAACGCCAGGGCGCCTACCCCGCCCCAGCCTGCTAACACCGCCACATATTGAACGCCGTCGATCTCATAGCTTATCGGAGGTGCGACAACGCCGGTGCCGGTATCGGCCTGCCACAGCTTTTCTCCGGTGGCCGCATCATAGGCGACCAGACGCCGGTCGCCGGTGCCCTGGAAGACCAGTCCGGACCGGGTAGTTAAAACGCCACCATTCCAAAGGGTAGCGTGCTCAACATGCCAGCGTTCCTGCTGCAAAAGCGGGTCCCAGGCGATGAGCTTGCCGCGTAACAGTTTCTTAACCACAGCGTCCACCAAGGGTGCTGGTATGCTGCCGAGTCCACCACCCTTGCCAGCGGCTTCGTCCTGACCAAGATGCCACTGGCTGCCAGCTTGATAGCTGAAATTCTTCGCCGTGCTGAATGGCTGTGCGGCTTCGATGGCGGGTATATAAACCAGCCCGGCGGCGCTGTTATATGCCATGGGTTGCCAATTGTGTCCACCTAATGCGGCAGGTGCGGTGGTTTGGCTTTGCTGTGAGTGGTCGGCATTGTCTGTCTCAACGGGCCGACCACTTTCCAGGTCGACGCGACTGGCCCAGGACACAGGCACATACTTGTCAGCGGAGATGAGCTCGCCAGTCTCTCTGTCCAACAGGTAAAAGAAGCCATTCTTGGGTGCTTGCATCAACACTTTGCGAGTTTTGTTGCGTATCACCAGATCTGCCAGAATGATGTGTTGGGTTGCCGTGTAGTCCCAGGTGTCCGCGGGTGTGGTTTGATAGTGCCAGACGTAAGCGCCGGTATCGGCGTCGAGTGCCACCACGGAGGATAGGAAAAGGTTGTCGCCACCCTGGGGGCTGCGCACCCAGCGATTCCACGGTGAGCCGTTGCCGACGCCGATGTACAACAGGTTCAAATCTGCATCGTAGGCCATGGAGTCCCACACCGTGCCGCCACCACCCACCTGCCAGTAAACATCACCGGTCCAGGTGTCTGCGGCCATGCGCATGGCGGCGGACTCATAGGGTTCGTTGGGGTTTCCCGGCACCGTGTAAAAGCGCCAGACTTGTTCTCCGCTGTTGGCGTCATAGGCGGAAACGTATCCGCGAACGCCGTACTCAGCGCCGCCATTGCCGATGATTATTTTGCCATTGATCGCCCTGGGCGCGCCGGTGATGGTATAAGGTTGTTGCGGGTCGATGGTCAGTTTTTGCCACTGCACCTGCCCGGTCGACCTGTCCAAAGACACCAGACGTCCATCGAGGGTGCCCACGTAAATGCTGTCACCCCAGGCAGCGACACCACGATTTACCACATCGCAACAAGCGTTGACCCCCCATGCCTTGGGTACCTTCGGGTCGTAGTGCCACAACAGTTCTCCGGTTGCCGCGTTGTGCGCATACACCTGGCTCCAACTGGTGGTGGAGTACATGACGCCATCGATAACCAGCGGCGACGCTTCCAATCCGCGTGTGGTATTGGTATCGAAATACCAGGCCAGACCAAGCTCGGCCACGTTGCCCGGGGTAATCTGGGTGAGCGGACTTTGCCTGTCTTCGGCGTAATTGCGCCCATGACTCAGCCAGCTTGCGGGTTCGGCATCTGCGTTAATCAACCGTTGCGCATCTACATTGGCGTGGCTGGCAATCGCGAACAGGCAGCTGACACCCAACAACATCATCATTGCGCACATACGACAAATTAGTTCCGTCGGCGACCCGCGATCACCCTCAGTCACTCCAACCACCACTCAAGGAGAAAAACTGGCCCGTCTGAAATTTGTTTACCCCATCAAGCAACGACGCACAAAAGTGCGCAACCTCTTCGGGTTGGCCAAGGCGACCGATGGGAACTCTCGATTCTATCTGCTGGAGAATCTCCGGGTCTGCTGCGCCGCTCGCGTTAACGAAACCAGGATAGTTCAGGAAATTGGTACCGACTGCATTAATGGTGACGCCATGTTCTGCAACCGAAAGCGCAGCATTTTTTACCATCATGTTGGCGCCTGCTCGCGTTGCGCTATACAGCGCAGCGCTGGGCTGGGCACGCGCTCCAGTAGCACTCGTCACAATCACAATCTGCCCGTCTGCTGCTTCGACCATTGGTGGCAACAGTGTTTGCAACACATGAAACACTGATGCCATGTTCTGCGAAACCAGAATCTGGAACTCCTCAAACGTTGCATTGAGAAAATCCCCAGTAACTATTCTGCCTGTTCGAATACAAGCTGCGTCCATGCGCCCATATCGATTGAAGGCAGCTTCAACGAGCGAACCAATGGCCTCCGGTCGGCTCAGATCATCGACACCCTGAACCACCTCCACCGCTGCACCCGTACTACGCAATTCTTCCACCAGCCCCTCCGCCGGATCACCCAGCACCAGATCATGTTCGCGACCCGCCAGTTCTCGCGCCAGATCAGGACCCACATGCACATTCGCGTCCGCAATCACCGCCACTCGTCTTGCCACAAACCCTCCTTAGGGGTGCCTCATTGATGTGGACGATCGTAGCTTTACTGCTTTGTTTCCGTATAGTTATTTCTGCAGATGAAGGAGTTACTGATTATGGGTGAGGGAACAAACAACACACACAACTCACCCCGGGAAGTCATCATCGACCCGCGCTTCGAAGGGCCCACGGATATCGCTCTGGGCGGCTGTATCAGCGGTTTTATGGCCGACTATATAAAGGCCGAAACCGTCGAGGTGACCATGCGTGCATCCACACCCATGGGAAAGAAACTGCAAGTATATGTAGAGGCGCCGGACCACGTTGTCATGCGCGACGGTGATACGCTCCTCAATGAGGCCCGAGCCGCGGAACTGGAACTGGAAGTGCCCGCACCGATTAGCCTGGAAGAAGCAACCGGGGCCGCGGAACGGCATATAGCCAATAGTTTCCCCAACTGTTTTGCCTGCGGCTCCGGGCGCACGCAAGACAACGGTCTTCACCTGCGCTCCGGACCGGTTGCCGGCCGCAATCTGTCGGCCATAGACTGGACCCCCAACCCCGCCGCGGTTGGCGTTGCCGCAGGAGAACCGATCTCTGGGCCGCCCTGGAGTGTCCCATTGCCCGGGTCATGGGTCCCAGCGGCCTGCAGAAACCTGGTGAACTTGCGCTGTTGGGTCGAATGACCACCAGAATTGTGGAATACCCCGTGGCAGGCCAGCATTATTACTTCATGGCCTGGCCCATCGAGCGGGAGGGGCGCAAGACCCAGGTGGGCGGGTCGCTGCACGATGCATCCGGCGGACTCATGACCATGACGCATCTGCTGTTCATAACGCTCCGGCAATAAGTTACCAGGAGCTTAAGAATTAACTGGCAAACAATTGGCGCTGAGGTGCCAAGCAGCGGCAATGGTGTCACCCGATGGCTTGGACGTAGTTTACTGCGCAGCTTCGGCTGGACCCTGCACGGCGAAATCCCCAACCGACCCAAATTCATCATCGCGGTAGCGCCGCACACCTCAAATTTTGATTTTGTGCTGACCGTGGGGGTGATATTGAGCCTCGGCTTGAGGACTTCCTTTTTAGCCAAAGCTTCACTGTTTCGTTTTCCCCTGAAGTACGTCATGCAGCTATTTGGCGGCATCGCCGTAGATCGGGCATCCACCAGTGGTCTGGTAGAGCAGTTGTCAGCGCAATTTGACACTTCGCCAAAAATGATTCTCGGCATTGCGCCAGAGGGGACGCGTAAAAATGTGCGGCGCTGGCGCAGCGGTTTTGCGTTAATCGCGCAGGCCGCTAATGTTCCCGTACAACCCGCCATCGTCGACTACGTCAACAAGACTGTTACTTTTACTGCGCTCATCACCGAGGTCACAGACGCCGACGCAACCTTGCGCGCAGTGCAGCAAGCCGCAAGTGCGGGACGCGGCCGCAATGCATGATGGACGCCAACCATGGACAGTAAACGGCACGCTCTCACGTTTGTGACCATCACTGTATTCATCGATACGGTTGGGTTCGGCGTTATCATGCCGGTACTTCCGGAATTTTTGATGCGCTTGACCGGCGACGATCTGGCCGGTGCATCGGCCACTGCAGGTTACCTGGTGGTGGTGTACGCAGCCCTGCAATTTATTTTCGCACCGGTTATCGGCAATTTGAGCGACCGCTTCGGGCGGCGTTCGGTGCTGCTGGTTTCATTATTCTTCTATAGCATCAACTATCTGCTGGCCGGTCTGGCAACTACCTTATGGGTATTGTTTCTGGGCCGGATGCTGACCGGTATCACCAGTGCCACCTACTCCACCGCCAACGCGCTTATCGCCGATGTCAGCCCCCCGGACGAACGCGCGCAGAATTTTGGCTTGGTCGGCATGGCCTTCGGTTTAGGCTTTATTTTCGGCCCGACCATCGGCGGGTTGTTGGGTGAGTGGGATATTCGCGCGCCATTTTTTGCTGCTGCGGCGCTGGCCGCGCTTAACACTGCATACGGCTATTTTGTGCTGACCGAGACACTACCGGCAGATCGGCGGCGACCATTCAACTGGCGACGCGCCAATCCAATCGGCATGCTCGTGCAGGTCAGAAAGTATCCCGTGTTGATTGGACTCATTGTCGTCATGTTCATCTACAACGTTGGTCACCACGCTTACCCCTCCAATTGGAGTTTCTACACCATCGAGAAATTCTCCTGGACACCGTATGAAATTGGCTTGTCGATGGGTTTAGTCGGTTTGCTGATGGCGTTCATGCAGGGTTATGTCATCCGCCTGGTGATCCCGAAGTGGGGTAGCGCAAAAACGGCATTCTTTGGCTTTATCGCCGCCGCTACCGCCTATACCGGAATCGCCTTCGCGCCGAGTTCGCTGTCCGTTTATCTATGGTGCGGAATGTCTGCACTTGCGGGCCTGGTTGGACCGGCTGTCGCAGGCATCATGTCAAATCAAGTGCCACAGAATGAACAGGGTGAACTACAAGGCATCAACGCAAGTGTCGGCAGCATTGCTGCGATCATCGGTCCGTTGCTGATGACCCAGAGTTTCACCCGCTTCACCGGTCCTGACACGCCGCTGTACTTCCCCGGCATTGCATTCTTCATCGCTGCAGTTTTGACCGTGGTGGCGCTCAGCATATTTGCGTACAACGTGCGTGCGCTAGGTGTGCCAGCAAACACCCAGTCCGATAGCCAACAATGAGCGACATCCTTAGTCTCAACCGCCAGGCGTGGAATCGACAATCCACAGACGCGACCAGCCCCTGGGTGCAACCTGTCGATACTGCGACCATCGAGCGTGCGCGACAAGGCGATTGGCAGGTCATTCTGACCCCGAACAAGGTCGTCCCACGAACATGGTTTGCCGACATCCGCGATCAGGATGTGCTGGGGCTGGCCAGCGGTGGTGGCCAACAGGTACCGACCCTGGCCGCTGCCGGAGCCCGGCTGACCAGTTTCGACAATGCCGAAGAACAGTTGGCCAAGGACCGCATGGTCGCCGATCGAGAGGGCTTAAGCATCGCTATCGAACAAGGTGATATGGCCGATCTCAGCCGTTTCGACGATGCATGCTTTGACTTGATCTTTCATCCCGTGGCAAACGTTTTTTCAGCAGACATACGCCCGGTGTGGCTGGAGTGCTATCGCGTGCTGCGCCCGGGCGGTCGTTTGTTATCGGGTTTCATGAACCCCTGCTTTTACCTTTTTGACCACCAAGCAATCGAAGCGGGTGCCGCCATGCAGGTCTGCTTTGAGTTGCCCTATGCAGACACCGATCATCTTGATGAAATTGCCCTTCAAGCCCGGGTGGAACAAGGCCTGGGCATCGAGTTCGGTCACAGTCTGGATGATCAGATCGGCGGTCAAACCGCTGCCGGGTTTGTGATCGCAGGATTCTACGAAGACCGCTGGAGCAATGAGGCAACACCCCTCAACAGGTACATGCCGACATCGATGGCAACGCTTGCGCTGAAAATGGAATAGCTGGCCGTCTTACACTGACTTCCCCGTCGGTGCTAGCTGTGCTTGTATCGAGACGCGCTCGGCATAACGGGAATGGGGTAGTAGCCCCACACCGCATGTTGCCACAACGGCTCCAGCACCATGTGTTCTTCAAAGCCAGCCTTGATTTCGGCTACCATCTGCGGCGTTATCTTGTTCAGCTTCACGTGCATACTTTGGCCAACGTCGGTAGGCTAGGATGCATGTCACGGCGACACATTTCTACCGGTTCAACATTCGAACAAACCATCGGCTACAGCCGTGCGGTGATTGATGGTGACTACGTTTTCGTCTCGGGCACTACCGGCTACAACTACACCGACATGACCATCTCCAGCAACGTTGTCGAACAGGTCGAGCAATGTATGCAGAACATTGGCGCCGTGCTCGAAGAGGCCGGTTCACAGTGGGACCAAGTTGTACGGGTGCGGTATATCTTGCCCGAACGCGCCGACTTCGAGCCTTGCTGGCCAGTGTTGCGAAAGTACCTCGGCGAGGCAGCACCTGCCGCGACCATGTTGGTGGCCGGTTTGTATGAACCTGAGATGAAAATTGAGGTTGAAGTGACGGCACGGATTGTCACTACCTCATGAGATCGGCATTAGCTCATCTTAACCTGCTCGGCATCATGCTATGCATAATTGTCACACCCTGCATTGCAGCACAGCCAGATATCGGGTTGGTCGGGCGCATCCATTTCAACACCCAAACGGCAGACTTCTCACGCACCCGCGCCTTTTATCGTTTGTTGGGCTATACCCAGGGACAAAACAATTATCCCAAAACCAACACCCACCAAATGGCCAGGTCACTGGGCATGTATGACTTGTGTACCTATGAGATTGAACATATTGAAGTCATGCAGATTCCAGATAGTCGGGGCTCGACCAGCATCGATCTGATCCAATTCGCGGTGCCTTACAACGACGAACCACCCTACGCCAGTATTAATCACCTGGGCATAGCCTATGCTGCTCTGCAAACGACTAATCTGGCCAAGGATTATGCATATCTGCAAAGCCAGGGCGTTTCTTTTCTATCCCAGCCATACGGCGTGCCCGGTAATCAATTTGTTTTCTTCAAGGATCCAGATGGCGTGTTTCTCAAACTGGTGGAATCCAGTAACCCTGAGCCCAGCGACGCAGATATCAATATCGTCGCCATGCCCTACATCGGCATCAATGTCAGCAACCTCGACCGTGCGCTACAGTTTTATCAACGATTCGGCTACGAAAAAATCGCTGACTTAGCCGCTACCGGCAGCATTGAGGAGTCCCACACCTACGGATTCAACAAGCCATTTCGCATAAAAGGCGCAGACATCGCCATCGCTAGCGGCGATCAGCACAGACTGCGCCTCGTTCAGTGGCTGGAACCGCAAAATAGCGCACCACCTTACCCAGCACCCATCAGCCATATCGGCATTCACCGGATTGCCCTGGCAGTGACCAATCTGGATCACGCGGTGGCGCGACTGAGCGAGCAGGGGGTCGAGTTTTTATCCGCTATCGCGCCCTGTTGTTCCGGTACGGGCAATGACGAACTAGGTATTATCAATGCCGTGGATCCAGATGGCACATTTCTCGAGTTGGTGGGACCCATCAAACAGCGACCGGCGCAAGCATCACCGGCCGATTGCAAGTAGACCGTGAGTACCGGGCCCTTGAGCATCTAAATTGCCGTTTTGTTGACCTACTACCTGTTCTATAGTGTCAACCCGTCTAGCATGAAGCTTCAACAATCCGAGGATTTGCTATGTTCGACAAACGCAAAGACAGTCAAAACAGCCCACCAAAGGCCGAACCCACGAGTGCGCCGGTAAACAATCCGGACAAGTCATTTACCTCCAGGAGCACCGCGATGATAGGCCCGACGATTCAGGTTAAAGGCACCATTACCGGCAACGAAAACCTCGTCATTGAAGGCAAGGTCGACGGCGCTGTGGATTTACCTCAGCACGATCTAACCATCGGCGAGAGCGGCCAGGTGGTGGCGAACCTGAGCGCTAAGACCATAAAGGTTGATGGCCAGGTCACGGGTGACATTACTGGTGCAGAAAAAGTGATTATTTCAAAATCAGGCAAGGTACAGGGCAATCTGGTCGCTCCAAGGGTTACCTTGGAGGACGGCGCCAAGTTCAAAGGCAGCATTGATATGGACCCGGGCGATAAGCAAAGTGCGGCACCGTCACTGCCTAAATCATCTGCAAAACCCGACCTGTCGCCTCGCGAGGTTAAACAAGAAGCCAGTTAAAGCCAGACGCTAGGCAGGATTTTGAGCGGTGCGTGCCAGACGTCAAAAACATCCTGCCAAACCACCCGAGGCCTGGGTTGCAACTCGCCTGATCGCTGAACTGTTCGCGGGCTATGAAGAAGGCGACCCGATTACTGTCCTCGACCTGGGCCCGGGCAATGCCAGTACCCTTGCCTTTCTGTCACGCTTTCGAGCCAAAATAGTATTCGCTGACTTGCTGGACAACCCGGCCTTGCGACATCCGGATGAGGATGTGAGCGTGGCCCGGGCCAAAGAGATTATCGGACAACAACTCGCCGTGCCGACGGGTATGCAGTTCGACATTTGTCTGTTGTGGGACTATTTGCACTATCTGGACATTCCCACCATGGAAGCGCTATCCGCCGTCCTGCAACCACTATTTCATAACAACACCCGAGGCTACGGATTCGGCACCCTGCACGGCAAGAAACCCGATGACGCCTACCAATATGGCATTGCCGATCCTGCCCAGTTGTGTGGCCGACCCATCCCGGACGAGCCGCAATATCGGGCACATTCCCAACAACGGGTGGGCGACCATTTTCTGGCCCTGCGCATCGCTCGCGGCACCTTGTTGCGCGCCGGCCGCTTAGAATTGCTGTTCGAAGCACCCTGATATTTAAAGACGGCGGCCACACCTTTCATATTTCAGACAAGCTTCTATAATCCAGGCGTTAATGCAACCCAGGAGTTGCACTAGCGCAGCTGGACCAGGCCGACCATTTCAGCTATCCGAACCATATTAAGTAGGACTGCCATGTCGACTGTCGCCGTTGATCAGGTCTTTACCGCCTTGTCCGATGTTACCCGCCGGCACTTGCTTGAATTGCTGGCCACCCGAGGTGCCGCCAGTGCATCTGCGATCGCTCGGGACTCATCCATCTCGCGACAGGCTATCGCTAAACATCTGCAAGCTCTGGAGAGTGCCGGGCTGGTCTCCCGGGTGCGCCAGGGAAAGGAGGTCTGCTTCACCGTAGAGCCTCATCAACTTGCTGCCACAGGTCGTTGGCTACTCAGACTGGCGCAACGCTGGGACCCCAGCCTCAACGCTTCAGGATGAGGGCGGCCATAACATCAGACCAGGCGTGCTCCGTTTGTAGTCTTGATAGTCTGGTTGGTCGCCCCAAAGTTTGTTGGCGCGATACTCCAACATGCGCATGCCACTGATGCGGGTCAGCAGAACAATGACAAACAACGGGGACATCAGGGTCGCCAACTGCCAACCGATCAGGGCCGGATAGGCCATTATGGCGATCCCCAACCACAACACGATTTCACCAAAATAATTTGGGTGACGCGACCAGGCCCATAAGCCCGTGTTGATAAACCGCCCGGCATTATCGGGGTTGGATCTGAATAGGCGTTTTTGCCGGTCGGCGAGCACCTCCACTACGAAACCAAAAATCCAAAGTGCCAGGCCAAACGCGAACGGCAGACCTAGCGGTGCAACATGTTGCCCGGTTACCGCAGCTAAGGCACAGCTTGCGGTAATAAACACCCATGCGCCCTGCAAGGTCCAGGTCATCAAGAACGTCGGCAAGGACCGTTTCATAGACCGAAAGCGGCGGTCCTCACCGGCGCGGCGAATGCGGGCATACAAAAAGGCGCCCAGGCGCAATGCCCAGACTACGATCAGCCCGACCAGCATGTAGCTGCGGATATCCCGCGCGCCCCCAAGTATCAGCGCGAAACCCATCATGACAATAAAAGTCACGCTGCCGGTCAGATCAAAGAATTTCTCTGTCCTGGCGAGCCACGCATGTACAAATACCAACCACTGCAGCGCGAAGACAAACACGCCGGCCAACAAAAACACTGGCCAGCCAGCTACCGCAACTCCATGGCTACTGCCCGCCCAGGCAATTCCAGCGGAAACACCCAAGACAGTAACCATACTGGTCAGCCCGATCAGCCACTCGTTTTTCATCACACGTACATTCTCGTACTGGCGCCGAATACTGCGCGCACTATACTCACAGTGTTTGGTTTTTATAGTTCGTCTCTATGCCGTTTTTGCTGCTCGCAATAGGAATTGCCTTGCTTCTCGCTGGTGGCACGCTGATGGTCCAAGGTGCGTCGGGCATTGCGCGGCAGTTTAATGTCCCAACCATGATCATCGGCCTGACGGTTGTTGCCTTTGGCACCAGTACGCCGGAACTGGTGGTCAACATCACCGGCGCTCTACGCGGCGAAACGGCCCTGGCGTTCGGCAACGCAGTGGGCTCCAACATTGCAAATTTCGGTCTCGTACTTGGCCTGGTGGCGCTGTTGTCACCCATCTACCTGCAAGGCCAGATGGTGCGGCGCGAACTGCCATTCTTGTTGTTGGTTACAGCAATTCTGTTAGTCATGGCCTGGGACCAGCCATTGTCCGGCACACCTGCAATGCTCGACCGCGGCGACGCGATTATCCTATTTCTGCTGTTTACCATTTTTGTGTACATCATGGTGCGCGATATCATTCGCGGAAAAGGAGATCCGGTGTTAATCGAGGTAGAGCATTACCCAGTAGTCCGCGGGCGCTCATCTTTGTCCCTTAACATCGTTTTCGTGCTGGTCGGCATGGGCTTGCTGATTTACGGCGGCAGCATGACCATCGACCAAGGCACCGCTATGGCCGCTGTGCTCAATGTACCCGAAGTGGTTGTGGGTACTTTCGTTGTCGCCGTGGGTACCAGCCTGCCGGAACTCGCGACCTCAGCCATTGCAGCCTACAAAAAGGAGACAGATCTCGCCGTGGGCAACATTGTCGGATCCAACATTTTCAATACGCTGGTGGTGCTACCGGCAGCCGGTATCATCGAACCACTGCCTATACCCGCCGGTGGAGATCTCGATCTGGCGGTAGGCTTCGCCTTCGTACTCGTTGTCATTCCATTGTCTGTGTTCAGCGGCGCACGTCTTGGCCGTTCCGCCGGGGTTGCACTAGTAGCCTCTTATTTTGCCTACATGGCTTATCGCTTTAGCGCCTGAGTGTACAGATTGGATGTTCAGCCCGGTGCCTGTATGATTTCGCGCGATCGCTACATTAGGAATTACCATGTCAAATCGCATCACCGCTCTTTTCTTCTCGATATTGCTGCTGGGATCATCCAGCGCCTGGGCTGCCGCCAGTGCAGAAGAACGCGCCCAGGAGACGGCAAATACCCGCCAGGGTTTGCTCAAAGTAGTCGTCAGTTATTTTGGCCCGATTGTTGGCATGGCACGAGAACAGATCCCTTACGATGCGGCCCTGGTCAAAACCAACGCAGAAAAGATAGCCACCCTGTTGCCGCTGATTCCTGACATGTTCAGAATCAACACCAGCGAGTTTGATCTCGACACTGAAGCACTGGATAAGATCTGGGACAACACCGAAGACTTTGCTGAAAAAGCAGCAACAGCAGCAGAGCAAGCCGCCGCGCTAGCCGCCGCGACAGCTGACGGTCAAGGTGCGGCAATGGAAGCATTTGGCGCCCTGGGTGGTGCTTGCAAGGCATGCCACGATAACTACCGACAACAAGACTAGCGCTCAGACCGGCAGGTCTCTGGTCTGGGATCTGCCGTTACGTCTGTTTCACTGGCTGCTGGCGCTGAGTGTCACAGCTTCGTGGATAACCGCGGAGGCCGGTTACGATTGGACAGAAATACACTTTCTGCTCGGTTATTGCGCACTTACCCTGATCTCTTTTCGGATCATCTGGGGCTTCGTCGGCACCACGCATGCTCGCTTCGCCACTTTTATACGGTCGCCAAAAAACGTGTTCGCGGCGCTGACCACACTGTTCAGCCGTCAACCCGGGGACAGCGTCGGCCATAATCCCATTGGCGGCTGGTCGACGATTCTCTTCATTACCTTAGTCGCCGTGCAGGCCGGTACCGGGTTGTTCATCAGTGATGACATTTTCTATGCCGGACCCTACAACGGTACCATCAGCAACAGTCTTGCGGGCAATCTGGCCGCGGTGCATCACACCAACATTGTGCTCCTGCAGATCGCCGTGGTCATCCACTTGCTGGCTATCTGCTGGTATACCCTGGGTAAGCGGACCAAGCTCATCGCGCCAATGTTCAGTGGCAAAAAGGACTTGAGTGAGGCGCAACGTAGCAGTGCCATCGACTCCTCCAAGTTAGTTAAAGCTCTGCTGGTGCTGATCATCGTGGTCGTGCTGGTGACGCTGCTAGTGCAGCTGGCACCGGCGCCGTCGCTGGAAGATTATTACTAATCAGTAAATGGTCTGCTGCATATGTTGCGGATAATCACGGTCGTAGCGCTCGCCATCGAACGACTCATCCAGCTCTGCGAGCATCTGCCCGGCTGTGGGTAAGGTCGAAGGTTCAACCTGGCTATCGGCCTGCCACAAGCGGCTGCGGGCCAGGGCTTTTTGACATTGAAAATAGACATGCTCGATGTGGATCACCAACACACAGCGCGGCGCCTTGCCTTGCACCGCAAAAGTGGCACACAGCGCGGCGTCCGCCGCGCCTGTCTGGCAGCATTAACGTATGGGCATCCGCAACTCTGACAAATCCAGGCGCGTCGCCACGCGGTGACGCATCTAGACCTTCCGGACCCACGCTGGCCAAGACCAGAAAGGGCGCTGCTTCGACAAAACGACGATAGTGGTCGGACAAGTAGTCGAGTTCCTTGACCAGCGCCCGTTCCATAGGTTCACCATAGAGCTCACGCAACTGGGCAACATCGCTAATTATTGATTCTGCTTTATATTTCACAGCCCTCTCCTTCGCACCTCAAGCCACCCGGTAGCGGTCGATCTGGACATCGTCTTCGCCATAATCTGCAAAGTTATCCGTTACCCGGCCACGTATGAATTCACGCCAGGAAAACGGCTGGTAGAGCGCCTTTTCACCAGCTTCTACCCAGGGTTCAATCGTCACGTCGACAGTGGGTTGATAGAAAAATGGCGTGCTGTATCTGCCCGCCGAACTGGTCACCGGCAACACCCGGTGAACACCGGCTGTGCAACGATCGTTGGTCCACACCTGCAGCAAATCACCAATGTTGACCACGATGGTGCCGCTTTTTGGTGGCACGTCTATCCAACCCTCGGTTTTTGAACGCGCCTGTAATCCGCCCTGGGCATCTTGCAATAACAAGGTTATGGCACCAGGGTCGGTATGGTGATGTAACGCCATATCACCCAGCGGATTAATCGAACGACGCTGAGTTTCAGGCACCGGGTCCTGCGCCGGATAATAATTGAGGCGGGCGGCACTGGTGTGTGCCTCACCAAAACCATCGCGCATGATCTGCGCGACACGCTCCGCCGGCAGTCCCAGAGCAGTGAAAATCATTCTCATGGTGTCTGCAGATAACTTCGTAAAACGTTGAAAAAAGTCTGTCAGGGTTTGCTGAAAATCCGCACGATGTTGCGGCCAACGCGACTGCCGTGCAGGATTTTTGGACTGATAACCCCCGGCCTTGAAATCGAAGACCTCTTTTTGATCTCGTTTTTGCTTGGTCAGCTCCCGATCGTAATACCCCAGCGGATTAGTCTCGTCACGGCAAACCGACATCTTGTAGTCTTTCGGTTCTGCAAAAAATGCGGCTGATTCGGCAAACACAGCCTCTATCAGCGCATCACATCCATGGCCGCTCAGCAGGAAGAAGCCGTGATCCTCACAGGCGCGTGCCAGCTCGGACATGCTCTGGGTGATTTGCGGCGAAGCCGGATCGCTATTCAGGAAGTCCGTGAGGTCTATATTTGGAATTTGCTTCACAAGCGGCGAATAATAACGCAAGTTCATGCTCACCCTCAAAGCCTCAAGTGTTAGTTCGGTTTTCGCGCCACCAAGCGACAAAGCGCCGCAGTACTACCGTCGGCGTCAACGATTTCACCTTCTTCGTCGACGATCACCTCCATTGCTGACAGGCGCAGTTTCAGCGCACCGGGTTCAACCCGAAACCGGTTACTGGTGGGACCTGTAACAGATCCAGGCCAAACCATATGCTCCTCCACTATCAACAAACCACCCGGCGCCAGATGAGCAGGCAACTGCTCAAGAAGCTGCATGGCGACAAAGCGGAACAGGATGATCAGTTGATAGTCGCAGCGGGGCAGGGTCGGGTTAGTCAAAAGATCCTGGCAGTGCCAATTAATGTGTAAATCTGCTTCAAGGGCCGAAGCTTGCCCCTGTTCAAGGCCAACGGCTGATATATCCATGGCATCGACCTGCCAGCCTTGCCGGGCCAGGTAAAGGGAATTGCGACCGGCACCACAGGCAACATCCAAAGCGTGGCCCGGTTGCAGATGCCCGATATGCTGGCGCAGGAAATCACTCGACTGGGAACGTTGCGAATACGCACCTGCTGTGTAGCGGCTATCCCATTTTGCACGGTCGCTTTCACTCATGACATTGATATGCCTGTTGCACCGGAAGGGTTCACACGCTAGCTTATGCGCCCTTTTGCGAAACGCAATGCAATGACCGCACCCGAATCGTCCACACTACAAGAGGAACCAGGCCAACGCCTGGACCGCGCCGCGGTATTCTTGTCCAGCCTGTGTCTGTTGCACTGTCTGGCGATTCCATTTGCACTGTTGTTAGGCCCGCTGAGTGGACAATGGCTGGTCGATACCGAAACCCCGGTACATTGGTTGTTGCTGGCGATTGCACTGCCAATCAGCATGATCGCATTGTGGCGTGGCTTCCGCCGACATCGCAGCGCGCTGACCATGTCGTTGGGCGTCAGCGGCTTGCTGTTCATGTTTATCGGTGTTTCCCATGTATTTGGAGAGTCCTGGGAAATAGCACTCACTGTTATCGGTGTCACCGGCTTGCTGGTCGCTCATGTGCGCAACATGCTGGGCCAACACCGCCATGACTAACATTGCCATGCTCCGTCTAAGGGGCTTATTGGCCCCATGGGGCCTGTGGCTCGTGCTTGGGTTGACCCCGGGTATGGCCGTGGCAGCACAGCAAATCTTGACTGCAGAACAGGGCTCTTTGTTGGACGATATTGAATCGGTTCTCGGCGAGGAACAAATCGAAATTGTGCAGGCGGCTGAAACCGATCGCTTCGCGATCATCTATGCCACCCGCGCAAATGGCTCTCATGTGACGATCACCCTGGCCCAGACACCACTGGAAGACACCCGGATCACTCTGCTTGTCGCCAGCGATTCACCTGAGGATAAGAACTTCGACCAGTTTCTGCTGCAGCGCCTGCTACAGGCTCAGTAGCGGACTATTCATCCGCTGCCAGTACACCAGCCAGATCATGCACTTCGATACGACCACGCCCCAGGGTGATAAAACCCGCCTTCTGCCATTTTTGCAGCGCGCCGTTCACAGCTTGCCTGGAGGCATTTAAGAAAGAACCGAGCTCACTCTGTGAGGTCGTTATGGTGCAAGGGGCCCGGCCTCCGGTTTCTGCAACAAATTTTTCCAACAATCGGGCAAGACGTTGTGACAGCGTTAAAAACGCCGCGTCTTCAACCTGCTGGCTGGTTTGGCGCACCCGGGCGCACAGCACTTCGATCATATGTAGAGCGATTGTCGGCCGACGCATCATCAATGCAGTGAACTGTTCCCGCGGTACCATAAAGACCAGAGTCTCCTCCAAGGCATGGCCGGAAGCGGTGCGCTTACCGCCGTCTAGAACTGCGATCTCGCCAATGAGGTCACCCGCCAGCATTGTTCGCAGCGCAAGTTGGCGGCCGTCGGCTGCTTGGGTAGTAACTCGAATGCTGCCTGCAATGACACCGTAAAGGTAATCACCCGGTTGGTCGCGGTGGAACACGGTTTCACCAGCGGAATATCTACGTTGCACAGTGAGCGCGGCAATCTCTCGTAACAACGTCGGCGCCACACCACGAAACCAGTTGCTGTTGTTCAGCACTGTGAGCGTGGCCAGGTTCGGTGCGCTGGAATCTGTCATCGGGCAAACTGCCAGCAGGATCTTTCATAGCAGGTTGTACATCGTGCAAACTCTCGGTATACAAGACACCTGCTCGAAGACGCAACAAAAGATGCCATAAAGGAAGGGTTCGATATGAAATACGATAATATTTTACAGACCATAGGCAACACCCCAATCATAAAATTGCAGCGAATTGGACCGGACCACGTCGACATGTATGTCAAAGTGGAATCGTTCAATCCACTGTCATCTGTTAAAGACCGGCTCGCATACGCCATTGTCAAGGACGCGCTGGCCAGTGGCGCCCTGCAACCGGGACAGACCATAGTCGAAGCAACCTCCGGTAACACAGGCATCTCTCTGGCGATGGTATGCGCGGTTCTCGGACACCCGTTTGTCGCCACCATGGTGGAAACTTTTTCTATTGAGCGGCGCAAAATCATGCGCGCCCTCGGCGCTAAAGTCATTCTAACGCCCGGTGCCGAGCGAGGCACAGGCATGGTCAAAAGAGCAGAAGAGCTGGCCGAACAACATGGTTGGTTCCTGGCCCGGCAATTTCAAAACCCGGCCAACCCAGCCTATCATGCGAGCACTACCGGGCCGGAAATATTGCAAGATTTCGCCGGTGAACGCTTGGATTACTGGGTTACCGGCTGGGGCACAGGGGGCACCCTCAGTGGTGCAGGCAGTGTGCTGAAAGCAGCCCGTCCGACGCTTAAAGTGGTCGCCACCGAACCGGAACAAGCCGCCCTGTTATCCGGTGGCGAATGGGCACCGCATAAAATCCAAGGTTGGACACCGGACTTCATTCCGGATGTGCTGGACCAGGCAGTGGCAGACCAGGTGGTTACCGTCAACGAGGACGACTCTATAGCAAATGCGCTATTGCTAGCCCGGCAAGAAGGGATTTTTGTGGGGATATCCTCCGGTGCCACACTGACTGCGGCGTTAGCTGTGGCAGAAAAAGCGGAAGCTGGCAGTGTCATTCTGGCCATGCTGCCGGACACCGCAGAACGATACCTATCGACACCAATGTTCGCCGGCATTAACGAAGAGTCCGACGACGACTGGTTGGATACCCTGTAGCCAACTAGAAGCCGACGAAATACATGAGTCCGGCATTCAGGAAAATGCCGATGCTCAGTAGTGTGTATAGATAATTGCGCGTGCGAATACTCATAGCCATTAATCTTATGCTTCTCATCTCATACACCACCGCTCGCAGGCCCCTCGTGAGAGGGGTCCACATCCCTGTGGGGTTGTGTCCTTGGCCGTCATAGTGGGCTCGCTTGGCGCGCATGTCTGTCAACTAGCTGACGCATAGATTGAACCCGCTCAAATTTATTGTTTTGTCCTACAAAACTCGCCAGGCATAACCTACAGAGCGGGGCTGACAGGCCGGTCTAAGCTGTCTTTAATGAAGCGATTCCGCCGACAAGTCATGCTATCGCTGTACCTGGGCTGGATGGTCTGCAACGCTGGTCTCGTACACGCGGCTATTTATGTCTGCACGGACCCACAAGGTCTGCAGACATTTACCGATCGAAGTTGTCCCATGCAGCGCCTGTACCAGCCTCAACCGTCAGTTCCACGCACCGTTGCGCCGCTAAACCGGGAGCAATCCAAGCAACTGGAGGCACTACAAAAACGCACCGCCAAGCAGCAGCAGAGCAGACAGAGGTCTGCGCAACAGCAACGCCGAGCGCAGGCAAAAGCGGACGATGTGCGGCAACAATCCTGCGCTCAAGCAACCACTGCTCTGCGCGCACTAGCCGACCGGCGACGCCGAGGTTATCGGTTATCTCAGCAACCCGCTCTGGAGGCATCCGAGACGGCGCTAAAACAGCAAAAACGTCAAAATTGCAGTTGAAAGATTAATCTTCCCGCGCTGCATTCATGTGCGCTCGGAGTTCATCCGCCGACCATATACCCGGGCCTCGATTGGCTCGAAGCAGTTCTCGCGCCATCATCACGCAGGCATCATTAGCCGGGGTTGGCACACCGTGCATCCGGCCCAGCCGACATATTTCTCCGTTCAGATATTCGGTTTCAATGTCTCCGGTGCCGCGCTCAATGCTCTGCCAGGATGAACCGGCCTGCCGTTCATAGCCGGGAATGTCAGCCATGCGGTAGATACCCTCCCGGCGCACACTGACTTCAGCTTTGCTGGCACAGTCAATGCCTGCTGCGGCAAAACAGGCCAGAGCCTCTTTGCGCACAACAGCGCGCAGATCTCGCGCCGCATCAAAGTCGCGCAACCCGGCTTGCATCACATTTATCAGGTTGAGCAGTAGCTTGGCATATTTTTGCCGCATCACCTGAGCATCCGCCCGAGCGCTGAAGCCCGCCCTGCTCAGGTCGGCGTTAATCTGCCGCGCACGCTCATCCAACCCGGCAGGAAAACAGCCTGTGTCAAGAATACCGCCATGACCTTGTGCATGGGTAACCACTTCGCCCGGATTGAGATACAGCGCCGGTAGATTGACCACTGTCGCGTACACATTGGGAAAGTACCGCAGCGCCAGGGACTCGTTGGCTACTCCGTTCTGCACACAGGCGAGGGCTATTGTGGCCGGTGCCACCAAGGCCAGATCTTCTAAAGCCACCTGGCTTTGCTGGGATTTTACGCACAACAAAACCACAGTGTCTGAGGTATAGATAATTTCTCGAGGATGCTCGACCACCGCAATCGCAAGTTGCGCGATGCCTTGCGGGCTGACCAGACGCAGACCATCTCGGCGCATGATCGCAGCGTGCTCGCCCCGTGCGATGAGGGTCGTGTCGATCCCTGCTTGGAACAATCTCGCGCCAATGACACCACCAATGCCGCCTGCGCCGTATATAACGTAACGCATATTAAACCGGGCTACTCAACGCAACAGCAACATGCCGGACCACCGCTGCGCAGGTCTGCATGGTATGGGTTCCTGCCAAATACAAGTCTGCGCGATCGATGGCGCTGAACTCATCGCCGGCAGCTGCGCGTTGCCAGACATGCGCCAACGCATGCAGAAAATAACCGCGCACGCTGCGATATTGAGCCAAGATTTGTGCAATTGAACGCTTCGCCAGTTTCATGTCGGTAGCATAGGGCACCTTGTTGCCGGCCAGATTGTCGAGTTCGGCCAAGGCGCGCCTGGCTAAACTCAAGGCAGTCGGGATATAGGTCGCAAACACGACCCGGGACGGACAACGATACAAAGTGCCACTATATAGCGCGTTTGGTTTCAGGTCCGCCTGGGCAGCCACCAGATGACCCGGCACACGCACCTGATCGAGGACAACGTCATTACTGCCGGTGCCGCGCATGCCCAGCGTATCCCAGTTGTCGACGATCCTACATTCGCTGGCGGGGACCACTACCACAAGGGCTTGGCCATCCACCAGCATCGGTGACATGACGTAGTCTGCATGATGACAACCACTGACAAAGCTGTTGCGGCCGGAAACGATAAAGTCATCGCCGTCACGTATGCCGATAAAAGGGGTGTGCCCGCTGGCTGCCACCATGGCATCCGGATTGACACCCCACAACGCTTCGACCATGGTTTGTGGCCAGTTAGCAGCCATCAGCCGCCGCTGAGTTATAGACCATGACAAACCAAGCGGCCAATGCCAACCTGTACCAGAGCGGCAATTACATCGCTATGCAGCCGACCATGTTGTTCCGCCCACGCGGCATGTTCAGCAGCCAGCGCTGCTGCGGTCTGCGCACCTGACAATAGCGCCTGTGGCGATAGGCCAGATCGAGGTTGCCCGGTTGTTGCCACTTCGTCCCTTAGATTGCAATTCGTACCCTGACAATTGTTTCAGGTGCGCACGCGCAATGCCACAAACTTACTGCAGCAGAAGGATACCGATGGTCAGACTACCGACCATCGCCCAGAACAAATAAGGACTGGTATATGCGACCAGACGCGAAAATGACTCACTGGCATGAATCTGAGCAGGCACTTCACCCGGGCTTGTCGCGCGCACGCGCGCTGCAGGGCGTCTCTCACTATATCTGTCCACCTAACGTCTCCCACTGCGGACACCTAATGTTACGAACCCTTACCCAGCCAGCCCTTGGTAGCTAAATCCTTGTATCTAAACAGTCATTCGTTATCGATCAGCACTGTCAGCACCGCTGCGCAGGCTATTTTTATGGCTGTGCTGAGGAGATCGTCGCGGCTTGTTTTTATTGTCGCCGGTTACCGACCATCTGGCACAGAATTCTCTCGCAGCCGGTCATCGACTGCCATCGCCAACGCGATGAGCATTGAGTGTCACCCAGGAAACAGGCGGATAGCAATCCTTGAAAAGTTTTTGATGTGTTTACTTTGTAAACGACTGGGGTTTGAGAGAAGCCAAAAGTGAAGATATTATGGATTGCGTAAAGCTAACGCATTGAACTGAAAAGAGATTTCAGATAGCCAGCAAAAGGTGGCTTAGAAGTACTTTTTTTTGCTTCATTTTTCTGTATCCTTGCAATCCTCACTAGCCGGCGCTGTATGTATATCCAGTGTTATTCTCCTCGGCAGGGCGATTGCACAACGTGCAGCCCGGCTAGTTGAGGCCAAATCTTTTGTTCCGGGAATCCACCCCGGAAGCCAGCTTAAAAAGCCAGCCAAAATACCATCTTGTCCTCAATCCGCCGGTTGCGGTGGAAGCACACTCCACCAGTCATAGGCCGCATCCGCGACGGCCACAAATTCAGGGTTCAGCAAGCTGTCTTTGCTGTTATACGGCAACACCTCCCGCTCAAAGGTGTAAACCTCACCGCCAGCAGCACGCAGCACCGCGTGCGCTGCCGCGATATCCCATTCACTGGTTGGCCCCAATCTCGGATAGCAGTCTGCTTCCCCGGCGGCCATAACACACAACTTGAGTGAGCTACCTACCGCTTGCCGGGACAGGTTGGCAAATTGCCCGGCGAGTTCGTCCAGGTATTTTTCCAGACGTTCGCCACCGTGACTGCGACTGGCCACGACCACCAGGTCGTCAGCTTGAGGATCCATCTTCCGGCCCGTTATCGGTTGACGGGTGCCATCACGATCGAGCCTCCAAGCCGTACCTGCACCGACATCACCGATATATATGCAGCCTTGCACCGGCACTCCGACAATGCCAAAGACCGCTTCGCCTTTCTCGATGAGTGCAATGTTCACCGTGAACTCACCGTTTTTGTTGACGAACTCCTTGGTGCCGTCCAACGGATCGACCAGCCAATAAGTACGCCACTCACGCCGCACAGAAAATGGCGGCGCTGTGGATTCTTCGGAGATAACCGGGATGTCCGGGGTAATGCTTTGCAGCCCGGCAACAATAATCTCGTGTGCCGCAAGATCCGCCTGGGTGAGAGGCGAAGAATCGGCTTTTTTCTCCACTTCGAAATCACTGTCGTAGACCGCCAAGATGGCAACCCCCGCCCGGGTCACAATGTCTATAAGTTCATCCTGGGGAATATCGATCATCTACACGTTCCATTTGTCGTTGCGTCTGTCCCGCATTGTAACCAAAGGTGCTCGCTCACCCCAGTTGCGCAGATTTGCGGCGTTAAACCTGTACTATGATGAGCGTCGTTAAAGATTCAGTACAACGAGACACCATGCAACAAGACCTGCACCAGTCCGAAGACACCGCTGGCAGCATCGTGCAAGAACATGCGGCGGTTGAACTGAATTGGTCCGAGATCGACTGCGTGTTCCTCGACATGGACGGCACGCTGCTGGATTTGAACTACGATAATCATGTCTGGAACGACCTGGTGCCCCAAGCCTATGCCGATAAGATCGGCATCAACATTGCTCTGGCGCAACAAAAACTGCTTGCGCACATGCGTGAAATTCACGGCAGCATCGAGTTTTACAGCTTCGACTACTGGACTGAATACACCGGCATCGATCTGATTGCCACGCACCGGCAAGCGACCGACCTGGTTGCCTACCGCCCCGGCGCATTAGCATTTCTGCGTTGGTTGCAGGGCACGGATCGTCACACGGTTATCGCCACCAACGCACATCCACACTCAATCAATGTCAAAGATGCACATACCAACATCTGTGCTGAGGTTGACGCGGTTGTGTCCAGCCACGCCTACGGCGCGCCCAAGGAAGCCAGGGCTTTCTGGCAAGCCCTGTTGCAGGAACATCCCTACCCAGCCGAGCGCTGTTTGTTCATAGACGACAATGAACCGGTTCTGGATGCGGCCGCAGACTACGGTATAGCACATTTGTTAGTCGTCGCCAGGCCGGATTCTGAACGCCCCAGGAAAACGCAACTGCACTATCCCAGTTTCGACGATTTTACCGAGATCTGTCCTGCTATCCTTCCTGATAGTGCAGATGATGCTGCAGCCGATGCCTGAAGAAAGCGGCGCCCCAGTCGGCGTGCGCATCGATCGCTGGCTATGGGCTGCACGTTTTTTCAAAACTCGGAGCTTGGCCAAAGTTGCGGTCGAAGCGGGGCATATCCAAGTCGAAGGGCAACGTGCAAAACCTGCCAAAGAAGTGCAGATCGGACACACCCTCAATGTACGTCGCGGCAGCCAGCAGATGACCATCGTGGTCGCCGCATTGGCAGCGCGACGCGGTCCGGCAAAGGTTGCGCAGGCGCTGTATGAAGAAACCCACGAGAGCATTGAGCAACGCGAGATTGTGAGTTCGCGGCGACGCATGGAGCGCGCCGGCCTGCAGGTTCCGCAAACCAAGCCTTCGAAGAAAGATCGCCGCGACCTGCGCAAACTGCGAGACCTGGACGCCGGTTGGCGGGAATCCCAATGAGACCACCCGACGACCAGGATTGCCTGTATCGTTTTACCTTTGAAAATTACCCGGTGCGAGGGCAATGGGTACGACTGACCCAGACCATCACTGACGCCAACGCGAACAACCAGTATCCCGCCGCCATCAAGGGTTTGCTCAACCAGATGTTTGCCGCGGTGGCCATGTTTGCGGATAATTTGAAATTTGAGGGGGCCGTGGCGCTGCAGTCGAGAGGAGATGGCGCGCTGATCCGCACCCTGGCCGAGTGTCGCGAACAGAAATACCTGCGCGGTATCGCCCACCTCAACTCAGAACTCGGCATCCCGGAACAAGCAGACAATCTCAGTGCTTGGTTGGGTCATGGGCAATTGGCGCTGTCGTTGATTCCCCCGGCCGACAGTCAACAAGTGCCTTATCAAGGACTGGTGGAACTGCAACAGGGTTCGCTCAGCGCAAATCTTGAAAACTATCTGAAGAACTCCGAACAACTACCGTCGCGGCTGTACCTGGCAGATTCCGACACATCGGTAACCGGCCTGTTGCTGCAACGTCTACCCAGCTCAGACCTGGCAACGGAGGTGACTATCGCCACTGAGAACCAGGCCTGGCAGAGCATCCTCACACTAGCCGACACGGTCACAGAACAAGAGCTGTTGCAGTTACCGGTGCAAGAAATGTTGCGACGCCTGTTCGCCGAATACCCCTGCCGACTTTACCCGGCAAGAAACCTCAGTTACCGCTGCAGTTGTTCACGTTTCAAAAGCGATCGCACGCTAAGAATTCTCGGCGCGGATGAGTTGCAGGAACTGCTGGCAGAGCTGGGCGAAATACACGTTGACTGCGAATTTTGCGGCACCCGTTACAAATACGATGCGGTGGACATCGGCGAACTCATCAGCAATCAGGCCAGTCCACCGGTGAGTGGGACCTTACACTGAGAATCCTGCAGCTGATGTTAGCGATACACAAAGTAATACATCGTTTTCTTCAGGTCTGGCATAATTTGCCTTAAGCCACTAAAAAACGAAAAACCCCATGGCCGTCGATATCGATTCCACAGTTAAAAACGACAACTACACCAACCTCAGCTCTGCAACGTTGGCGGAGCATACTGTGCTGCGTGGTGAAGGCCAATTTGCCAGTAACGGTGCCATTGTCGTTGAAACCGGTCATCGCACTGGCCGTTCGCCGGCAGACCGATTTATTGTGGATGAACCTTCAACATCTGAATCTATTGACTGGGGGCAGATCAACCAGCCAATCGACGGCGAGGTTTTCGAGCAACTGTGGGACCGGGTGCAGGTTCATCTGTCCGAGCGCGAAACATATACCTTGACCTTGCACGTGGGTGCAGACCCTGAGCACTACCTGCCGATTAACGTCACCACTGAATACGCCTGGCATGCCCTGTTTGGCCGCGCACTGTTTATTATTCCTGAATATTACAACCCGCATAACAAAGAGGTGTGGCAGGTCGTCAACGCGCCAAATTTTAAATGCGACCCCAAGCGCGACGGCACCCTTAGCGACGGCACCGTGATGCTCAACTTCGCCCAGCGTAAGGTTCTGATCGCGGGCATGCGTTACGCCGGGGAGATGAAGAAATCGATGTTCTCTGTGCTCAATTTCCTGTTACCGGAAAAAGACGTACTGCCCATGCACTGTTCGGCCAATATGGGCGCGAATGATGACGTCACGCTATTTTTCGGCTTGTCCGGAACCGGCAAAACAACGCTATCAGCAGACCCGAGCCGGTTGCTCATCGGCGACGATGAACACGGTTGGGGAAAGGGCACGGTGTTTAATTTCGAAGGTGGCTGCTATGCAAAATGCATCGACTTAAGCCGCGAAAATGAACCGGTCATCTTCGACGCCATTCGCTTCGGCGCCATCGTTGAAAATGTTGTGATCGACGAACAAAGCCGAGAACCAGACTACACCGATTCAAGCCTTACCGAGAATACGCGTGCCTGTTATCCCCGTTCCAATATCGCCGCGAGTGTCCCGGAGAACCGCGCTGGTGAGCCTAACAACATCATTTTTCTGACCTGCGATGTCAGCGGTGTGTTGCCGCCGGTAGCGCTGCTGTCCAAGGAAGCTGCCGCATACCATTTTTTATCCGGCTATACCGCGCAAGTTGGTTCAACGGTTGTTGGTTCCACCGAAGCGTATTCCGCGACCTTCTCAACCTGTTTTGGCGCCGCTTTCTTCCCTCTACCTGCCGGTGTTTATGCAGACTTGTTGATCAAGCGCATCGCCGAATTTGAGTCCAGAGTGTACCTGCTCAACACCGGTTGGACCGGTGGCGGCTATGGGGTTGGCAACCGTTTCAGCATCCCGGTGACCCGGGCGATTATTGCCGCCATTCAAAATGGCAGCCTGGAGAACGTCGAAACCCTGCACCTCGAAGGCTTCAACCTCAACATCCCCACCGCGATAGAAGGGGTGGATGATATTCTGTTAAACCCGCGTCAGGTATGGGCTGACAAAGTGGCCTACGATGCCGCTGCAGAAAGCCTGATTGTCAAATTTGTCGACAATTTCAGTAGGTTTAAGGTCGATCCAGCCATTGTTGCCGCCGGCCCGAAAATCTAGTCGGCTGGGCATTGACCACCTGTAGCCGATAAAGTCCAGGTTGACCCGCCGCATCGATGCCCATAAGTTAGGCGCCCTCATTTACTCACAGGATGGTGGATGACCCGCGCTAATCCTGAGGACGACCGGTCGCAACCACATATTGCGGCCCAGATCCTCACCACACTGACCAACAATCCCGCAGCACTTCGCGGGCTGCTACGCGGTGTCGAAAAAGAAAGCCTGCGGGTTACCCAGGCAGGCGCCTTGTCCGAATCGGCTCACCCTGCCGCTTTGGGGTCGCCGTTGACGCATGGGGCGATCACCACAGACTTTTCAGAAGCCCAGTTGGAACTCATTACCGGGGTGCACGACAGCGCCGAAAAGTGTCTGCGCGAACTGACCGACGTACATCGCTTTGTCTACCCGAATATCGGCGATGAGTTGCTCTGGCCGAGCAGCATGCCCTGTCTGGTTGGCGAAGACGATGACATTCCGGTTGGCCAATACGGCAGCTCTAACATCGGCCGAACCAAAACGGTTTACCGGCTTGGCCTGGGGCTGCGTTACGGGCGTCTGATGCAGACAATTTCCGGCATCCACTATAATTTTTCCCTGCCCGAGCCGTTGTGGGAAGCGCTTGGTATCCACACACAGGCCGCCCGCACAGATGCCTACTTCGGTCTCATCCGCAATTTCAGGCGTTGGTCGTGGCTACTGATTTATCTGTTCGGTGCTTCACCTGCAGTATGTCGCTCATTCACGCGTAACCTGCAGCACGCGCTGGAGCCCTTCGACGAAGGGTCTCATCACCTGCCTTATGCCACCAGCTTGCGCATGGGTCCTTTGGGCTATCAAAGCAGCGCGCAAAGCTCGCTGCATATTTCCTATAACTCCCTCGATGAGTATGCGAACTCGATGGTGGACGCATTGACGCAGACATATCCGCAGTACGCCCGACACGGGGTAATGAAGAACGGCGAGTACCAACAGCTGAATACCGCAATACTGCAAATAGAGAATGAATTTTACGGCACGATACGACCTAAACGTCGAATAGACAGCGGTGAACGCCCGGTGGCTGCCCTGCGCGAACGCGGCGTAGAGTATGTAGAGGTTCGCTGCCTCGATCTGAATCCATTTCTGCCAGTGGGCCTTGACCAACAACAAATTCATTTTCTAGATGCCTTCCTGCTGCTGTGCCTGCTGGCCGACAGTGACCCGGACAACGTCGATGAGTTTGCCCGCATGGCCAACAATCAACTTGCCATTGTCGAGCGCGGCCGTGATCCCAGCTTGATGCTGACCGACGATGCCGGTGAGGCCAGATCGGTGCAGGCCTGGGGTGCCACCTTGATCGAGCAGTGTGAACGCATTGCGTCGCTGCTGGACACCGGCACAAACAGTGAGGCTTATAGCGCCAGCACTGCTGCGCAAAAAGCGAAATTGACGGACCCGGAACTGACGCCATCGGCGCAAATACTGGCGCGCATGCGTGAGCAAGCCAAGCCGTTTTTTATCTTCTCCATGGATCAAGCCCGGGCGCACAAAGCGCATTTCCAAGGACTTCCTTTATCCAGCACCGAACTTCAAGCATTCCAGCACAGCGTGACCGCATCGTTACAACAACAACGGGCCATTGAACAAGCAGACACCCTCAGTTTTGCAGACTTTCTGGCCGACTACCTGATCATTCCGGACCATACTACGGAGCCTGTGGACCCTGCATGAACTTTCTTGCGCACTGCAGCCTCGCCCACGATGCCGCCATTGCCTGGGGCTCCGATGCCCATCAACGCCAGGGTTTGCTGGCTGGCGCAGTGATCGGTGATTTCGTTAAAGGCACGCTACCCCAGGCGTGGCCGGAGCCACTACGAGCCGGTACCAGACTGCACCGCCGGGTGGACGCCCTGTCGAACCGCAACCCCGGCATCCGCCAGAATTGTGACCGCTACCCAGCACATCTGCGAAGATTTGCGCCCATTTTTGTTGATGTGCTCGCCGACCATTGTCTGGCGCTGACATGGCAGGAATTCTATGACATCGATCTGCAGGCTTTCAGCGCAGAGTGTTACACCGCTATCGAACACTACCAAAGCTATCTGACACCCGATGCCATGCGCTTCTTCGATTACATGCGCGACGTTGACCTGCTGGCTAATTACGGCGAATGGCAGCACGTCGCCCGAGGTTTGAAATCAGTATTGAAACGATTGCAGCGCGAACACTGGTTCGACGACGTCGAAAAGACCAGCTTGGCTGCCGTACCCGGTACCCACCACGACTTCGCAAGCTACTACCCACAGCTGCAGCAGGCGTGGTCACAATGGGACGCATTCGCCGCCGTAAGACTTTTGTCGCCATAAGAAAAGGAAACCGCTGTGCAAGCAGTCCTATGCAAGGCCAATGGGCCAGCAGAAAATCTGGTCATTGAGGACATCGAGCCTCCCGACATGAGCCCCGGCTGTGTCATCGTTGACGTAGCCGCAGCCGCTCTCAACTTCCCCGATGTGTTGATGATCCAAGGTAAATATCAGAGTCAGCCTGAATTCCCATTCTCGCCCGGCGGTGAATTCGCCGGCGTGGTCAGCGCTGTCGCTGCAGACGTTGACGACTGGCAGATTGGCGATGAGGTTTTTGGTGGCGTCGGGCATGGTTGCTTTGCGCAACAGATTGTCGTGCCAGCCCGAGGCTTACGCCGTAAGCCCGCTGCTATGACATTTGCCCAAGCCTCCGGCATCAGCACCACCTACGGCACTTCCTACTATGCACTGAAACAACGCGCCGATCTTCAAGCTGGTGAAACCCTGCTGGTATTGGGCGCGGCCGGTGGCGTCGGTCTGGCTGCAGTCGAACTCGGCAAGGCCATGGGCGCGCGGGTTATCGCTGCGGCCAGCAGCAGTGCGAAGCTGGCAATAGCCAAAGCTGCGGGCGCGGACGAACTCATTGACTACAGCGACGGCCAGTTGAAAGACAAAGTGAAAGCGTTAACCGACGGGCGTGGCGCAGATGTCATATACGACCCGGTCGGCGGCGCGCTGTTCGATCAGTGCATGCGCTGCGTAAATTGGTATGGGCGCGTGTTGGTGGTGGGATTTGTTGGCGGCGACATCCCCAAGGTGGCGACCAATCTGGTACTGTTAAAAAGCTGCCAGATTGTCGGCGTTTTTTACGGTGCATTTTCGGCGCGCATGCCTGCCGAATCGAGGCAGAATTTTACCGAAATCATGGACCTGTTTGAGGCCGGAAAAATAAATCCGCTGGTCGGCATGGAATTTGAATTCACAGACTACGCTGCTGCGCTCAACGCACTAGAGCAACGCAGAGCTATTGGAAAAGTGGTGCTGAACATCTCATGAATTTGCAATTTTCAAATGGTTTATCCCAACAGTGGGCGGTCATTACCTGTGTATTTGCCGGGGCGCTGCTATGCGTGGCCTTGTTTATGGAGTACGCAGTAGGCCTGGCGCCATGTCCATTGTGCATGATGCAACGCCTATGGATCGCGATCATCGGCATCATTGCCTACGCCAGCTTGATACATAACCCGCGCTGGGGCATTTACCCGTTGGCAGGCGCCCTGGCATCGGTGATTGGCGCCGGGTTTTCCATACGCCAGTTGTGGTTGCAAAGCCTGCCGGAGGACCAGATACCGGCATGCGGCCCTGATTTGCAGTACATGCTCGATGTTTTCCCGCTGAGCGATGTGCTCATTGCCATGACTTCAGGTACCGGTGATTGCGCCGAAGTCAGCTGGTCGCTGTTCGGCATTGCCATCCCCGGCTGGACCTTGTTGGGTTTCGCCGCCCTGTTGTACACCTGCGTCGCCCAACTGCGGCAAGGAAGCCGTTAGCGGAGTGGGAAAATGCCTGGTATAGTTATCCACAGTTTAGTCACAGACTTATGATATAGGGCAGTACGCGCCAAAGTCTGAGACACACCGAGAGCCGACCTCTCAGCATCGCGAAAGTCGAAGCTGAGGCCCATAAGAGACCAATAATGGTCCGTTGGCAGGCTCACCGATGGGGGAAGCGGCGTTGCCACACGCAACACACTTCTTAGGCTTACAAAGCCGAACTAAAAAAGGGGCCAAGCAATAAGGTAATGGCATAGGGGCCGGACGCCCGGAGCGTAAACGCGCTCGCAAATGGATGCCTTAGTGCCTGGTTTGAAAGGACACGGAGCAATTAGATAAATGCTCTGACAACGGTGGGACACCATGCAATCACCAATACGCCGCATTTTAATCATTAATGGCAAGGGCGGTTGTGGCAAAACAACAATCGCCACAAATCTGGCCGTCGCTTACGCCTGCCAAGGCATTAACGTCGCACTTCTGGACAACGACCCTCAGGCAAGCAGCAGTCATTGGGCAAGTTTACGTGACAAGGCATTGCCGCCTGTGAACATCGTGGCGAAGCACGAGCGCCCCAACATGTATCAAACGCAGTCATTTCATCATCGTCTGCCGGCCCAGACAGAGCTGGTCGTTATTGACGGTCATAGCAACTCTCGCGGCCGCGACCTGGAAACTCTGCTCAGACAAACTGACATTATCCTGGTGCCGATGTTGCCATCGTCCATCGACATTCGTGCCGGTGGGCGTTTCATTGCCGACCTGTTAACTCATCGTCTGTATCGTGCATCACCGCGACCTGTTGGCGTAATCGCAAACCGCATTCAACCCAATACGCAGACGCACAACAAGCTCATGCACTTCCTCGGTTGCCTTGACGTCCCCGTGGTCGCGCAATTCCGCGATTCTCCCGTGTATACCGACGCAGTCGAGACCGGCCATGGCGTGGTCGACATGCGAGAGGTGCGCGCAGCGCGTAAAGAAACGACTCAATGGAAGAAGCTGACCCATTGGATCGACGCTCAAGACGTTGGGCAAGCCGCTACCGTAGCAACCATTCGCATGAAGATGAAACCGCTCGCAGCCAGCCGTAAGATAACCGCGGATTCAGCCAACCAGGCGTCGTAAGTATTACCCAGCCAAAGGGGTGGCAGCGGCCACCATCACAGTCATGTTGCGGGTAGAAGATCTCCAGTTTAAGCGTGGTGAAGAAGTGCTTTTCGAAGCTCTGAGCTTCGTCATTCATCCCGGTCAACGCGTTGCCCTGGCAGGACGTAATGGCGTTGGTAAATCCACCTTATTCCATATGTTGCTGGGGCAACTGCAGGCGGATCGCGGCGAAATGAAGATGCCGCCGGGCTGGAAACTGGGCTATATGGAGCAGGAAGTCGAGGTCACTTCGGTTGCCGCACTGGAGTATGTGGTCGACGGGCACACAGAACTTCGCCGCGTAGAACAGCTTTTAACCAGCACAGAAGACGCCATCAAGCTGGCCCAATTGCACACAGATTATCAGGATCTAGGTGGATATGAGGCCCAGGCAAGGGCCGGTGAAATTCTCTCCGGGCTCGGTTTTACCGATAGAGATTTCGACAAACCTTATGCCGATTTCTCAGGCGGTTGGCGCATCCGCTTGAATCTGGCGCAAGCGTTGATGGCACCCTGTGACCTACTGCTGCTTGATGAACCCACCAACCACCTCGACCTCGAAGCCATCATGTGGCTGGAAGGTTGGCTGGCACGTTTTGACGGCACCGTCATCGTCATCGCCCACGATCGCGCTTTTCTGGACGCTTGTGCAGACCATACTCTGTACCTGGCAAATGGCACCGGAGAGCTATACAGCGGTAACTACTCAGCCTGCGAACGACAACGTGCGGAGCGCTTGGACCAGGAACAAGCCGCCCGCACCAAACGCGAGGCACAAGCCGCCCACATACAGAAATTCGTCGACCGCTTTCGCGCCAAAGCCAGCAAGGCGAAGCAGGTTCAAAGCCGCATCAAGGCTCTGGAGCGTCTTGCGGTGAGTGCCGCAGTGCAGTTCGACTCACCCTACGCCGTCAGTTTTTCCGATCCGGACAAAGTTTCAAATCCGTTATTTTCGCTGCGCGACGTCAGCCTCGGCTACGGTGACACCGTCGTTCTTAAGGGCATCGGCCAGACCATCCTGCCCGGCGCAAGAATTGGTGTATTGGGTGCCAACGGCGCGGGTAAATCCACCTTGCTGAAAGCCCTGGTGGGAGACCTTGCACCTTTGCATGGCGAGTTGACTAAAGGTCAGCATTGCCACGTCGGTTATTTTGCCCAACATCAATTGGAAAGTCTGCAGGCTGATGCCCGGGCACTGGTCATGTTGCAAGACCTACGCCCCTCCTGGCGACAGCAACAATGCCGGGACTACCTCGGCCGCTGGGGTTTCAATGCGGGCATGGTGACGCGGCCGATACACACTTTGTCCGGCGGCGAAAAAGCACGGTTGGTACTGGCGATTATCGCACTCGATAAACCTGCCATTCTGATCCTTGATGAGCCCACTAATCACCTCGACCTGGATATGCGCGACGCCTTGGCGTTAGCCTTACAAGACTACGCCGGGGCCGTCATCATCGTTTCTCACGACCGCATGATGCTGGACAAAACTGTTGATGACTTCTGGTTGCTCGAAGACGGCACGTTGCGCATTTTTGACGGCGATCTAGCTGACTATACTACCGCCACAAAGGCTGCCATCAGGGTGCGGACCGAGCGCGGCGCACCGCTGACTTCGCGTAAATCTCAACGACAGGATCGTGCCAAGCAACGGGCTGGGCGTAAGCAACTGCGCGATCGCGCGCGTCAGCTTGAGCGAAAAATGGAAACCCAGAGCGCCTCTTTGCAAGCGATGGAACAAAAGCTGGCTGATAAAGAGACCTATGAGGCAATGCCAACCGCGGAGTTGACAGAATTGGTGGCACATACCGGCAAATTACGGGCCTGGCTGGAACAAACCGAAGAGGCCTGGCTGCTCGCCAGCTCAGACCTCGAAGAGGCGGAGCGCCTGCAGAATTAGTCGTCGATGATCTCCACCTTGATCTGCACCTGGTCATGACCGTCAATGGAATTTTCGATCCGCACAATGCGCGTATGCGAGCCTGGCGAAGCATCGGCAAATTCGTCTGCGTTGACGTTTATGGTGCGCCGCTTGCCGCGTCTTTTTACCGTCACCTGCGTCTGTTCGTCGATATCGCCAAGTACTTCGGTGGCACTTTCGATATCGGTGATGTCTTCACCCGCAACGGTGAGCAACACATCGCCTGCTTTGAGCTCAGAACCTGTGGGTGGCGCCAACACGATGACACCCTCTTTCACATCAAAGTACGCAGCGAGGTCACCAGACACAGCCATCAGGCGCTTAGAGGATTTTTCCATGTGTACCCACACCTGTTTCTGCATGTCGCTCAAACCGATCAGCTTCTCCAGATCCAGGTCCAGGTCCAGGTCCAGGTCGAAATCGAAGTCCATATTTTCCAGAGTATCCGATATCAGCTTGAGCATGTGTGCCGAGCGAGCCTGGGTCGTGATGGTAGTGGTTTGCCGTTGGTCATCGCGTTCATAAACCACTAAAATTTCATCTCCAGGGGCCACGTCTTTCATATACTTCGATAAAGCCCGCATCGGATTGTCTGTCTCCGACAGGGACAAGTCATTTATCTGCACAATAAGATCACCTGCCTGCAGTCCTGCCTGTTTGGCGCCGCCGCCAGGGGTCACGCCAACCAGTTCCACGCCGCCTTGATTCGAATGTACACTGAGCATAATGCCGAGCATGGCCTTCTTGGAGCCCGTGCCCATGGCGTACTGTTTGGTCTGCAAGTCGGCCAGATTGCGCGCTGCCTCGTCTATCTGCTGGCGCATTTCGTCAATTTGTTGTTCCAGGTCATGCTCTGTTTCAGCAGCATTCACCACACCGTTACAAGCCAGACATACGAACAATGCTAAACACCATCGTGTCATCACATACTCCTGCTGTTTTCAAATATTCTAGGGTCGGAGCCGCCGCGTATCGCGACTAAGCTGCGCAGCAAAGTAACGCGGCGCATCCAGAGCATTTCTCGCTGTCGAACATCCATGACATCCGCGTCGTAGAGTTGAGCGATCTGGTTGTCAACATCCGCCAGGCGATACATCAATCTTCGTTCTGTCGAGGTGGCGACGGGTTGCTCATTGGCTGGACGGGCTACTGCAGAGTTGGCGTCACTGAACATCCATGCATCCACACCCTGCAGGCGTCGTTCCAGATCCCGGGACTGACGCATTAGAATCGGCAAGCGCGAGGCAACGGCCACGGTTAACTGTTCACCAGTCGCCAAACCTGCTGGCTCCTGAGCAGGGTCAACAGTACCGAAGATCAAGTAAATCCCGACAAACGATGCGAAGAACACAGACGCGGCGGTGGCCAGCGGAAACCGCAACCAACTGCTGCGAGGCGCTTTCACCGGTAGCGGTTTATTCCAGATCGCTTCATCAACCGGCACATCCGGCAGAGCGTTTAACTCAGCGGTTAATTGCCGTATTTTGTGCAGTTGTGCCTGTGCCGCCGGATCATCCAGGTCGACACTTGCATCGCGGATTTCACCATCACGTAGAGCAATGAGATCCGATATTGCCCAAGGTCGTTTTTGCATTTTGACCCTCCAATTCAATCTTTTGCCGGGCACTGATGCGCTCAGCTTGTTTCGTTTCACGTTGCTGCTGCCAAAGCAGCAACTTCTCGTATGCACGGGCGAGTTGAGATTTCGAAAAACTCGCCGTCTTACCCATCAGTTCGCCGATCTCCTTATGGGTGTAGCCTTCTACGTCATGTAGCCACACTACCGTGCGCGCTTCCTCACTGAGCGTAGCCAGAGCCTGTTCCAAGGTAGGCACCAGCTCGACCCATTCCATCGACTCATCGACACTCTGCGTCGACAATGCTTCTTCAACATCAACATCCATACGGCGCGCGTGCCAAGGAGAGCGCAGTCGCATCAGGCAGTGGTTAACTGCGACCTTTCGCACCCAGGCGGTTATCGCATCACCGCTTTGTATCTGACTGCCTTTTTCCACCAGGTCGATGAAGGTGTCTTGCACGACCTCTTCGGCGAGCGGCCGGTCACGCAAGATACGCGCTGCCATGTTCATGACAGGCCTGGACAGCACCCGATAGGCATCCGCCAGCGAATCGCGATCACCTCGCAACACACCCCGCGCAACTGCCTCCGGTAAAAGAACGTCAGAAAAACCTGCCATACTCATTAGATGCGCCAATGACACATAGGGTCGCAACTTTCATACAAGAAACACAAAAAATCCATTGCAGATGCACGTGGTAACCTTAATGTGTCCTCCCAGGCCGGTCCGATCGAGGCAAAATGGGTTATTCGCCGACCACAAAAGAAATTCTTATCGACCAGCTACGCGCTGTCTTTGTTGCCCGTGGCTACGATGGCGCCACCTTAAGCAACCTGGCCCGTGCGGCAAACCTGAGCAAAGCCTCTCTATATCACCATTTTCCCGGCGGTAAACCCGAGATGGCGGCGGCTTTGGTGCGTCACGCGATTGCCGACCTGCAGCGCAAAGCATTCCAGCACCTGAGTGGCTCACAACCACCGCAACAACGCGTCATCGCATTTATCGACGGTTTTTTCGCCTACACCGATGCCGGGCAATCAGACTGTCTGCTGGCCGTTCTCAATCATCACAACACCGCCACGGGTAATACCGCCAGTCAGCAGCAAACTATCACGGCACAATTTGACGACTGGCACGCAACTCTGGCCAGCGTGTTCGAAGAGGCCGGCGCGAAACAAAAAAAAGCGGCCCGCCAGGCCCATGATTTGCTTGCAGCGCTTTACGGAGCATTGTTAATGGCTAAGATGCACCATCAACCACAGCTCTTCGTGGGTGCCGTGAAGCGCATTAGAAAGCGCTTCAAAACACTCTAAATAAGGATTTTTAATGCGCCGCTTTCCCGCCACAAGGCTACGCCGCAACCGTACTGACGACTTTGTACGCCGCTTGGTTCGCGAAAACGAACTGAGCAGTAATGATCTTATCTACCCCATGTTCGTCATCGAAGGACAGGGGCAGACCACCGATGTCGCTTCCATGCCGGGCATCAGCCGTTACAGCGTTGACCGCCTGGCAGCAGAAGTCGAAGTGGTGGCTGCGTTGGGCATTCCCGCAGTGGCCTTATTTCCCAATATCGAGCGCAGCAAACGCTCTTTGGATGGCGCAGAAGCGTATAACCCCGAGGGTTTGATTCCACAGGCAGTCGCCGCGGTTAAGGCTGCGGTGCCGGAACTGGGAGTCATTACCGACGCTGCCCTGGACCCTTATACCACCCATGGCCAGGACGGCATTGTCGATGCTTCAGACTATGTGGCAAACGACATCACCGTGGCAGCGCTGTGCAAACAGGCCGTGGTGTGCAGCAACGCTGGAGCCGACATCATCGCGCCGTCTGACATGATGGACGGACGCATCGGCAGCATTCGCGAAGCGCTAGACAAAAACGGTGACATCAACACTAAGATCATGGCTTATTCTGCTAAATATGCCTCGTCCTACTACGGTCCATTCCGCGATGCCGTGGGTTCAAACAGCAATCTCGGTAGCGGCAACAAAAACACCTACCAGATGGACCCGGCCAATAGCGACGAAGCAATGCAGGAAATTGCCTTGGACATCGCCGAGGGCGCCGACATGGTCATGGTAAAACCCGGCATGCCCTATCTGGACATCGTACGCCGGGTAAAAGATGAATTTGGCGTGCCCACCTTTGCCTATCAAGTGAGTGGCGAGTATGCGATGCACATGGCGGCTATACAGAACGGGTGGCTGCACGAACGGGTCATTGCAGAGTCGTTATTGTGTTTCAAACGCGCGGGTGCTGACGGCATTCTGACCTATTTCGCCAAGCACATCGCCACAGCTATGAAACAATCATGAAACCTTCATGAAAGAAGGATGAGCTGAATACCCGCCGTCGCCTGCTGCCGCTGTTCCACGATCAGTTCACGGTGAGATAACGGGTGTGCGGCCAACCATCCATTGCCGCAATCCAACTGCACCTCATTGTCGTCGACGGTTAATAATAGCTGCGGCGAATCCGCATCGCTGTGACTGCGCTGCAAAATAACCGCCAGA
>SMVB01326385.1_pt1 | contig 37185 bp, 37 predicted proteins | sample 2456461 | NCBI WGS metagenome assembly SMVB01 (sample SAMN11095934, study PRJNA526329) | marine sediment metagenome | biome: Marine sediment; feature: Surficial sediment; material: Deep marine sediment; isolation source: Hadal surficial sediment | place: Pacific Ocean | collected 2014-05 | depth...
CTGACGGCATGGCGCAAGCAGGAGATACTAGGGCTCCGGTGGGAGAACGTAGACTTCGAGGCGGGCACGGTTCGGCTGGAAGCTGGAACCACGAAGAACAACCAGGGCCGAGAGTTTCCGTTCGGTGTGCTGCCCGAACTCGACGACCTGCTCCGCCATCAGCGAAAATACACCGAACAAGTATCCCGGCAGACCGGACGCATCATCGCCCATGTGTTTCACCGAAACGGCGTGCCGATCAAGACTCTGCGCCGACAGTGGAAACAGGCGGCAACGAAAGCCGGATACTCCGACGCTTGGTTCCATGATCTGAGGCGCTCGGCCATTCGTGGTTTCGAGCGGGCAGGGATCTCCAGATCGGTAGCGATGAAGCTGTCCGGCCACGAGACAGAGGCCGTCTATCGCCGCTATGCGATCGCTGACAGCGTGGCACTAGAAGAAGGTGTCGCGAAGCTGGCCCAGCTCAGTTACGGCACAATCGCGGCACAGTCGCGACACATTCAGCCGATTGATGGAAGGACAGGTATAGCGTGAACCCCAATATCCAGCACAACTTACGTCAATGGGCCCGGCTGGACTCGAACCAGCGACCTTGGGATTATGAGTCCCCTGCTCTAACCAACTGAGCTACGGGCCCGACACGGGTATGATACAAGGTCCGCCTCCGATTGGGCACCGGGACGGCCAACGACTGCGTTAGCCGCTAGAGGGTGCCGAACAACCGGTCGCCCGCGTCTCCCAAGCCCGGCAGAATGTAGCCTTTTTCATTCAGCTCGCGGTCGAATGCTGCGGCGTAGACCGGCACCTCCGGATGATCCTCACGCATTTTTCGTACGCCTTCAGGAGCGCACACAATGCACATGAAACGAATCGCCTTCGCTCCGCGCCGCTTCAATGCTGACACCGCCGCGCTGGCCGATCCACCGGTCGCAAGCATCGGATCCGTGACGATGTGAAGGTTGCCCTCCGCTTCGGGGGGAATCTTGAAATAGTAGTCAGCCGGCTCCAGGGTGTCGTCGTCGCGCTGCAAGCCGATATGTCCGACCCGTGCGGTCGGGATGAGCCGCTGCACGCCTTCCACCATGCCGAGACCTGCACGCAATACTGGTACGATGATGATTCGGGATCCGTCGACGCAGGCGCCTTCCATCGTTTCCAGCGGAGTTTGGATCGTCCTGGATTCGGTACGCAGATCGGCCGTAACCTCGTAGGCAAGCAACTGCGCGATTTCATCGATCAGTTCTTTGAACACCTTCTTGGGGGTCTCCACGGACCGAAGCAGGGTCACTTTGTGCTCGAGCAGCGGATGCCGGGTCACGATGAGGTTTCCGTGCTGTGGATCGCGGGCGAACGGCCCGCCGGACAGGGTGCTATCCGGCATGTCTGACTCCCATCAGCTTGCGGTCATGAGGCGGCTCAAGCTTCCACAACGATCGTCGCCGTTCCTCGCTCCTCCACCTGGCCGATTACAGACGCGGCATAACCTGCCGCATCCCACTCGGCCGCCAGCTCCGAAGCATCGCTCGCCGGAAGCGCTGCAAGAAGACCGCCAGACGTCTGGGCGTCGCACAGCACGTCCCGCATCACCGAGGACACGTCGTCATGCCAATCAACCACAAGTCCGACGGCATCGCGATTGCGTCGCGTGCCACCCGGTACGAATCCCGCCGAAGCCAGAAACTCGGCTTCAGGAAGAAGGCGTGGTGCTCCCGAGAATACTCGGGCGGAGACGTCCGACGCGTCGCACATTTCCCTCAAGTGTCCCATGAGACCAAAGCCAGTAACATCCGTCAATGCATGCAGTTCATGTCCGACGGCCAGGCTTGCTGCCTCGGCGTTCAACTGGCGCATTGAGCGGACTGCGGCCCGGATAACCGGTTGATCCGCTGCGTCCCCCTTGATGGCCGTCGCGATGATGCCGGTCCCCAACGCTTTTCCCAGGACCAGCGCGTCGCCGGGTCTGGCCCCCGACTTCCGCAGCAGCCTGTCAGGATGGACGAATCCTAAAGCCACGAGACCGAACTTCGGTTCCGCGTCATCGATCGTGTGACCACCGGCGATGAAGATCCCGGCTTCGGTGCACACATCCGCGGCTCCACGGAGAATGCCCGCGGTCCATTCGTGCGGGAATCCTGTCGCGGGCACGGCCAGCACACTCAGCGCGAGGGCAGGACGTGCGCCCATCGCATAGATGTCGCTCAGAGAATTCGCCGCGGCGATGGCGCCGAAGTCCTCCGGGTCGTCTACGACAGGGGTAAAGAAGTCGACGGTCGCAACGAGGGCTCTGTCTGAATCCAGGGCGTAGACCGCCGCGTCGTCCGGCGATTCGAGCCCGATCAACAGGTTCTCATCGGTACCGGTCGGCAAGACACTCAGCAAAGATCGCAGGTCCTCCGGACCCAGCTTGCAGGCTCAGCCGGCCCCATGGGAATACTGCGTCAGTCGCACGCGCTCGGACGCGGGTGTGTTCATGCGATCAAGCTAGACGCTGGCCACGATCGGCGGCAACGGCCTGCCCCGGTCACCAGTTACGTTCGGCCACCGGATCGCGCTGTCGATTTCGCTCCAGGCGGTCCTCTTGAACCCGGCGTTCCTCGGCTGCTACCGCATCGAGCAGGCGATCTGCCTCCGCCCGGGTCATCGGCTGACCATCTCCGCCTGCGCCTCCGCCCGTGCCGCCACCGCCACCACCTCCCCCCGCACCCCCACCAAGTTGCTCGAGCCATCGGTCCACTACCTCTAGATTCCAGCGGGCGTCTTCCGCTTCGGGGTTCCCCCGCAGGACGCGTCGAAACGCCGCCTGCGCCTGAAGAAGAATTCTTCGACGCCTGTCACGGGAACTCTGGCCGGCTCGGGCGTTGATTGGCTGGCCACCCAGACCATAGGCCACGCCGAGGTTGTACGCGGCGGGCTCGTCGACGCGGCGATCAGCGGCAGAAGCCGCACGCTGGAGCGGTTCGACCGCCCCTTCCCAGTCTCCGGTGAGCAACAGAGCCGCTCCGAGATCATACCAGTTCCTGGGCTCAGCTTCGCTCTGAGCCCGCCGCCGCAGTTCTTCGAGACGATCGGGAGTAATCTGCTTGATCATCGAGTCGACCCGGGAGGCGTCCTCGAAAAGCGCCTGAGTGGTTGTGTTCTGGCCGGCCAACACCGGGATCACCCCGAGGAAGAGCGGAAGTGAAACAAGAATCAGCTGCCTGACCGTCATTCGCATCAGGCCCTCCGGAACGCGTAGGCGTCGAGAAGCAGCAGGAGGAACGCCGCGAGCAACAGACCGTTGACCGAGCCCGCCGCTGCGGGCGATGGCGATCCTGCTGCTGGAAGGCGCTGAAGGAGCGCGTCGCCGGCCGGAGCGCCGGTTGCGAACAGGCCTCCAGTCTCCGCTGCGATTCGGCGCAATCCTTGCTCGTCCAGTGCGGAGACGACGACGCGTCCTGATCCGTCGCGGAGCCAACGCCGGCCGTCGCCCGGACCCACCGCGTCCGGAACCCCTGAGCCGGTCGCCTGTTGGCCTCGCCTTTCCGGCAACGGCATGGGAATCCGCGCTCCGGCGGTTGTACCCAGACCAATGGTGTGGACACGAATACCCGCCCGGCGGGCCCGCTGAACGACGGATTCGAGTCGTTCCTCATCCACCGTATTTTCACCGTCGCTCAACAGGACGATAGACCGCACCGCATCCGATCGGCCTCCGGCGAGCACCACGAGTGCCTGTTCGAGTCCATCGACCAGCGACGTACCGCCGCGGCCGACGTGGGTCGGGTGAACGGCCGCGGCAAACATCAATGTGGCGGCTCGGTCCTCCGTCAACGGAGAAAGCACATAACCCGATCCGGCGAAGTAGACGATCCCAATGCGACCCGCGAGCTGGCCGATCAGCCGTCGTGCAAGCAGCTGCTCCAGTCGCAGCCGACTGGGTTCGACATCCTCGGCAAGCATGGAGTTGGAAGCATCGAGTACAAGAACGGTCTCGAATCTCGTCCCGTCATCGGCGCTCCCTCCCCCGTCACCGAATCCACCCCGCACGAGGGCACCAGCCAGCAGCCCGGCTCCGACAGCCAGGATCAGGGCCCGCGCCGACCGGCTCCAAGGACCCGTCGGCGGAACAAGGCGATCGAGCAGTAGGCTGTCCCCGATCGCGGCACGATCAGTGGAGGCACGATACAGTTCCACGCCTCGCAGGATGAGAACGATCACCGCCACCCCGAGCCCTGCCATTACCGATAGAGGAATCTCCGTCATGCCAGAGACCTCCTCGCGCGTCCGGCTGAAGCGACCAGTTCGACCAATAGCGCGATCAGCGCTGCGATGAGGAACTCCTTTCGAACGGTCGCCAGTTCCGTAAACCTTTCCTCGCGGATCGGTGCGGCCTCCAATTCATCGATTCTCTCGTAAATCCTTTGCAGCGCCTCAGGATCCGTCGCCCGGAAGTAAACGCCGCCCGTCCGTTTAGCGACGGCGGCAAGCAGCTCGTCGTTCACCCGAACTTCCATATTCGCGTACTGGTAGCCGAAACGCGTGCGGCCGATCGGCACGGGAACGACTCCATCCCGACCCACGCCAATCGTGTACACACGAATTCCGAGCGCATTCGCGGCCGATGCGGCATCCAGCGGGTCGATCTGGCCGCGGTTGTTGTCGCCGTCCGTCAGCAGGACGACCACGCGAGAGCCCTCCGTCGCCTCACGAAGCCGGTTGACGGCCGTGGCAAGAGCAGTGCCGATCGCCGTGCCATCTATCAGCTGTCCAACGCTGAGGTTCTCGACGGCATGGAGCAACACCTCGTGATCTAGAGTGCCTGGGATTACTGTTAGCGCCTCTCCGGCAAATGCGACGAGACCGATTCGATCCTCGGACCGGCTCTCGATGAATCGCGACACTTCACGGCGGGCAACGGCAATGCGATTATCAGGTCGAAAGTCCTCGGCGAGCATCGAACTCGAAATGTCGAAGACGAGTTGAATCGTGATGCCTTCCGACTTCCGAACGATGCGTTCCACCGAACGCACCGGACCCGCGAGGGCTACCACGACGAGCATCAGCGTCACAGCTCGCAACACCTGTGGGAATACTGACCAGAAAGTTCGGCGACGCACGGGCAGGCCTTCACCAAGTCCCGGAAATGCAATCCGCCGGCGCATTCGGTATGCCGCCCAGGTACCCGCTGGAAGGAGCAATGCCAGCAGCAGCCATGGCCAATCAGGCAAGACGAGGAGGCCGTTCATTGTTCGTCCACGGTCAGCCAATCGAGCGACGCATCGGCGTCGGCAACGAGACGCGGACCAGACCAGCCGACAGCTGCGAACCGGGCGAGCACAGCCTGGCGGTGCAAGTCACGCATGGTGGCGCCGGCCAGCGCCCGCGACTCCCTTACGGGTTGCCCGGGGGGCCAGGCCCGGGTGCTCGACAGGTAGTGCCGAAGGATCTGTTCAAGTTCATCGTAGAATCCTGCCGCAGCCACGGACCCGGATTCCGCATGTTCCCGCAATGCCAGTACTGCTGCCCTCGCTCGTGCCGCGGCGTCGTTCTCCTCCTTGCCAGCTGATGGCACCGCCGCCGATGGCGTGATGCGGTGCTTGAGCCACCAGAGAATCAGCGCGAGAAGGATCAGGGCGACCAACAATAACGGCCAGGGAAATCCCGGCTCAATCGGTGGACGGGGTGATTGAAGAAGCGGAGCATCCACAGAAGCCGGAATGATGGACCGAACAACCGGTACAGGCAGCGAGACGGAATAGTCGCGACCGCCATCTGGGCCCACCGACACATTCAGGTCCGGAAGTTCCACACCATCCGTCTGCCACGCGACCAGCCGATAATATACGCGAACTTCGGAGTCCGAAGTCTCGACACGAGCAACCTGGAGCTGTTCCCATCCCTCCCCGCTCGGGAGCAGGGGCGGCACCGTAATCCGATCACTTGAAACGACGATGACGCCTATCGTAAACGGCTCGCCAATCCGCACCGTGTCCGCTGACAATACGACACTCACGCGAAGCGAGGCACTCACCTGCTGGGCAGCCAGTGACGGGACTGTTGCGAGTACGGCCGCCACCACCGTCATCCGGGCGAAACTCGATCGGAAGCTCATTTCAGGCGAGCCCGCGCCCGGCGGGCAAAGAACGTAGCCAGATCGGGCGCGTAGGGTCGATCCGTCCGCAAGCGTAGCTGATCGCAAGCAGCCCGTCGGAACGTCCTGCTGACTTCGTCGATCCCGCGCGTAGCGAGCCTCTCAAGATCTTCTCGCACGGCGGCATCTCCCAGATCAAGGATGCCGATCCCGCCTGTCTCCGGATCCCGTACCTCGAGGATCCCGGCATTCGGCAACACACTCTCGCCAGGATCGGTAAGGTGAAAGGCTACCACATCGTGGCGTCGAGAAAGTGCGGTAAGGTCGCGGCTAAATCCCGTATCACGGAAGTCGGAAAGCACAAACACGAGCGACCGGGTTTTGAGCACGCGCCCTGCGGTTCTCAAGGCCAGTCCGACGTCGGTTCCCGGTCGCGACGGTACCTGGCTGACTAACTCGTGGAGCAAATGCCGCAATCTCTGTCGGCCACGGCGAGGCTGGATGTAAGCCTCGATGGCGTCACTGAACAGGAGCAAGCCGACACGGTCGTTGTTCCGAATCGCAGCCAGACCCAGCAGCGCGGCAACCTCTGTTGCCAGATCTTTCTTCGTTCGCCCGCGGGTTCCAAACTCGGTCGACGCGGACACGTCCACCGTGAGCAGGACGTTCAACTCCCGCTCCTCGACGAATCGCTTAACGAATGGCCGGCCGGTGCGGGCCGTAACTTTCCAATCGATGGCATTGAATGGGTCGCCGGGCGCGTATTCACGGACTTCGGCAAATTCGATTCCATGACCCCGGAATACTGAATCGTACGCGCCGAGCGCCCGGTTTTCCATTACCCGGCGCGCCCGAATCTCAAGGCGGCGAACCAACTCCGAGGCCTCGTGCGCAGACGGTGGGGCCTGTGGACGACGGCCCCGTAGCAGGGCTGGCCACATCAGGGTATCGGTACGACTCCGAGCAGGCGCTCAATCACCTGGTCGGGCGTGACTTCCTCCGCTTCCGCCTCAAACGTCATCAAGATCCGGTGCCGCAACACGTCAAGGGCAAGGTCTCTGACATCCTCGGGGATCACGTACGGCCGACCCTCGATGAAAGCCATCGCCCGAGCCGCACGCGCCAGAAAAATCGTGGCCCTCGGTGAGGCCCCGACATCGATCCAGCCAGCAAGTTCCTCGTCGTGTATAGCGGCTTCTCGAGTGGCGCGGACCAGATCGAGAATGTAGTCCTCCACACGTGGATCAACCCGGATCTCCGGCAGCAGGGCTCGCGCACTCATGATCTCGTCCGGCGTCGCTACGGGTGCCACGGGCGGCACATCTTCACTCACGATGCGGCGAAGAATCTCACGCTCTTCGTCACGGTCAGGATACGGGACGTGGATCTTCAGCATGAACCGGTCAACCTGGGCCTCGGGCAGCGGATACGTGCCCTCGTGCTCGATCGGATTCTGAGTAGCGAGCACCAGGAACGGAACCGGCAACGGATAGCTTTCATCACCGATCGTCACCTGTCGCTCCTGCATCGCCTCCAGCAGGGCGGATTGAACCTTGGCCGGCGCCCGGTTGATTTCATCAGCGAGAATCAGATTGGCAAAGATCGGCCCCTTCTTGGGAACGAAGTCTCGGCGTGTTTCTTCCCAGATCAGCGTGCCAATCAGGTCCGCCGGAAGCAGGTCGGGCGTAAACTGAATGCGGTGAAACGTCGTGTCGATCGCGTCGGCCAGCGTACGAACCGCCAGGGTCTTGGCGAGTCCCGGGACGCCCTCGAGCAGCACGTGGCCGCCGGCGAGCAGGCCAATGATCAGACGCTCAACCATTCGGTCCTGACCGACCACACGCTCCGCGACAGCGGCCCGTACGCGGGGTACGAATGCGCCTGCCTCCAGGAGCCGCTCTGCCTCCCTATCCAGTTCTTCCACGGTCTTCGTCACCTGCATCATCGTTTGACTCGTTCTCCCGCGTCTTCGTAACGGAACACGAACGCCGCTAATGCACCCGGCCGGATCTCTCCGCTGCGCGAGCGCACATCGAGATCGATTCCGGAGCCGTGTTCAGGCCCCGGTGCATCGGCAACGCGGTCGCGGAACTCCGTGCACCGTCGCTGCCAGACAGTCCACGACTCAGGCCGCAAGTCGACCCACCCGCGATTCGCCCACTCGGGGCTGAATTCCGCATCATGTTCCGGCTCGACGCTGACCCATGGCCCGCGAAGTAGTCCTTTCCCGTCCGCCAGAAGAATGGGAATTCCGATCGACACGATGTCGGACCGCAATCTCTGGTCCTCATTCAGTAACCGACTCGCCCGCTCTGAGATCCCCTCCGCATCCAGGGCGCAAGCAGCATCGAGGTCGGGCAACAGGCGGCGGAGGATCTCGCCCTCGAACAGCAGCTTGCTCAGCCGGGGCGGGCCGAGCATTTCGAATGCGATGGATCGCACGCCGTGATCTCGTTCGAGCTTCTCCATGTGCGCGAGCGCCGCCTCCCGCATCAACCCTCCGCGGTACGTTGGACCCATCGTCGCGGCATCCAACGCACCTACTACATCCCTTCCGGTCGGACGCCCGACCAGCTCCGAAATCACAGCGTCCGCGATCTCCTCGGGCGTGATGAGTTCCATCATTCCGAGCGCGGAAATCGTCTCGAACTCGGCCAGGCTGAACAGGCCGTTCTCGCCGGCGTCGAGATAGACTGACTCGATATTTCCGCCCATTTCGATGGACCGGACCTCGACGTTCTCACCGAACGCCGATCCGATCGGAAGCGGCTCCGTGACATCGACTCTCGGTATCGGCTGGCCCGCACGCAAGACTTCGCCGTACTCAATCTTCTTCCAGGCTACGGCGGCGGTTGGTTTCACTTCTTTCACGACAGGACCGCCGGGCGTACGTCCCATCAGAAACAGCAAAGCGGAGTGCGCTCCCGCGACGCTGGCCTTCGAGAGCAAAGTCGCCGATGGTCGCTCTTCGGAATGGGTAAACGGGATGTTGAGGCCCATCCCCCCCGTGCCGGACGTACCGATCTTCAGGTAGAACTGCGTCTCCGCAAGGCGCATCGCGTACATGAGCCCCTGCACATGCCGGATCAGTTGTGGTAGATAGAGGGTCGTAAGATGCGCCTCGACATCGGCGATCGTAGGCTGTCCGCCTCCTCGAATCAGGTCGCGGATATTCGCCGCCGATGCGAACAGATCCTGATAGGCTATGGCAGTCGCTGTATTGATGCAGTCGATGACGATTTCGGGTCGGAGCCGATCGATCATGTCGAACATCAAGGACCGGCGGAAATCTTCTTCGCTTAAATCACCGAACAGGTCGTCGAGAATTTCCGCCCTGCCATCGTCCGTGCGGAGCATCTCACCACGCGATTCCTCGCGACGGTCGGGCCGGAGGAATACGTCTCCCCATTCCGGGATAATCTCGACACCCTCGGCGTGTTGGTGGGCGGACAACTCCTGAACGCCCTGATCCGCCTCGTCACGCCGGAGCGCGGCGATCACAATGCGTGCCGGCCCGTGCGGCAAGAGATCACGGGCAATCGCCAGGCCGATCAGACCGGAACCGCCCAGCAAGAGAATGTTCCGTCCCTCTATGTCCATGCCCTATCTCTTGTTCTTCGTCAGTCGACGTAAAGACCTGAGTTCTCCGGCGCCCAGCCGGCGCCACGTACCGGGTTTCAGCCGGCCCAGTTCAATCGGTCCAAACCCTACCCTCTTCAGCGCGTCCACGTGAACATCCAGCGCGCGCATCAGTCGGCGGACCTCACGGTTCCGCCCCTCTCGCAATACCAACTCGATCACATGCTGGCCTTGCCGCGGGCCCTTCCGAATGCGGACTCTCTCTGCTCGCGCTCTTCCGTCCTCGAGCTTCACTCCAGATTCGAGAGTGTCCGCGAGTCTTGGCGGCAATAGACCTCGGGTCGTGACTTCATAGCGGCGAGGCACCCGGCGCGATGGATGCAACATCGCCTGCGCCACGTCGCCATCGTTGGTGAACAACAACAACCCCTCGCTCATCACATCAAGCCGACCTACATGGAACAACTGTCGGTGATCCGCATGCAAACTTTCATACACGGTCGGGCGACCCTGTGGATCCGTGCGCGTACAGATCGTCCGGGGCAGCTTATTCAGCGCAATCCACATGCTGGGCGTCTGTTGTACCCGCTCATCATCGACTTCAATGATGCTCCGGGCAGGATCCACCTGAACACCCAGCTCCCGAACCACGACACCGTCGATCTTAACCCGACCCTCACGAATGAGATTTTCGCTGCCCCGGCGCGATGCCAGTCCCGTGCTGGCGAGAAATTTATTCAGACGAACCTTTGAGGGCACTGGCTAGCCTTCCCTGACCACGTCATCCGACGGCGGCTCACCGGCCCCATTGAGTTCCAATGATTCCTGTAACTCGGCAAGCACTACCGGCAGTTCCTCCGTAGAGGGAAGCTCCGACAGGTCCTTCAAGCCGAAATGATCGAGGAATCGACTCGTTGTGCCGTACAGCAATGGCCGCCCGAGCCCCTCGCTCCTCCCGACCACTTCAATCAGCTCCCAGTCAACCAGCGTACGAAGCACGGAACTCGCGCTCACACCCCGAACTTCTTCGACCTCAATTCGGCCGATCGGCTGCCGGTATACTACGATGGCCAATGTCTCCAGGGCGGCCGCCGACAGGTAGGGCGGTCGAGGCACCGAATCAAATTTCTCGAGGTACGGTGCGAATTCCGGTCGAGTCAGAACCTGGTAACCGTCTCCGAGTTCGTAGATCTGAAATGCCCGATCATCGGCCTCGTATGCCTCGCGGAGCACCTGAATCGCCTCGTCGACGCTGGAAACGGTCAGATCCTCGTCCGCCCGCGCGATTTCCGATGACGTGAGTGGCGTCTGGCTGGCAAACAGGGTTGCCTCGACGATCTGTTCCGGCCTCAATCTTCACCTCCGTCGAACCCGTTGTCCCCGTCGGATGACTTCGGAAACAGCCAGATCGGGGCGAACGGCTTGGCCTGTTCAATGCGAATCAATTGCTGTTTGGCCAACTCAAGCGATGCGAGAAGCGCTGCAGCAGCGTGCGCCCGCGTACCCCAGGGAGCGAACAAGCGCTTGAACGATACTCTCTTGGCCTGCTCGAACAGCCGCTGGATCAGCGAGATCTTTTCCTGGACCGTGACGGTCTGCGATGGTGGGTGCACAATTACGGGCGGAGGTGGCTCCGGAATCCGAACCGCGGCCTGAAGAAACTCTACCAGCGTCAATTCCAGAGACTGCCGAGTGCCAGTCGGTGACGGGCGTGCTTCCACGTATCCTTTCGCGAAGTGTCTTCCCCGCTGGGCCTCCGCTCGCTGCAGAACATGCACGACATCCTGGAAATGTTCGTACTCCAACAACCGACGCACGAGTTCTGCTCGAGGATCCTCCTGCCAATCCGCCTGCTCCGGTCGCGGCAACAGCAACTGTGCTTTGATTCGAATCAACGAGGCGGCCATTTCGAGAAACTCCCCGGCCCGCTCCAGCTGTGTGTCATCGATGTCGTCTCCGATGGAAGCCAGGAATTGCCTGGTAATCCGGGCGATGGGAATGTCGAAAATGTCGATGTCCTGCGCTCGAATTAAATGGAGTAGCAGGTCCAATGGTCCACGGAACCGGTCCAGATCGACAAAGAACGGCTCCACACCGAGAATCGGTGAGCGAGAACGACCCGTGACAGGGGTCGCGGGAACCCGCGTTTCTACGATCATACGCGTCTTGGAAGGCCTTGATTCCACAGGAAAATCTGCGTAGACTTCACATTCTTTTTCTTTGCCAGAATCTCGTTACCTGAAGGATAGTCTAGAGTGCCGAACATCAAGAGCGCCAAGAAGCGGCTGCGGCAGTCCATGAAGCGTCGCGCCCGCAACAAGGACGTCCGATCGTCCATTCGCACAGTCACCAAGACGCTGCTCAATACAGAATCGGCTGATGAGGCCGAGGGTCTCTATCGCCAGCTTACGTCGATGCTCGACCGCGCTGCCCGGAAGGGGCTCATTGCCAGCAACGCAGTGGACCGGCGCAAGTCTCGTCTGTCCGGTTTCGTCAAGTCTCTGAGCAACTGATACCGGCGCCGGAGTCTTCCGGTGCCTGCTCAGCCCGTACAGCCTCAGGAATCCGTCCGCCCGGAGTTTTCGTCCCCGGTCGTCTCCTCGTCTTCCAGCATTCGTGATACTGCGTCGAACGAATCGGTGTCGTCGAGACTGAGGGACTCGAGAAATCTCAACTCGTCCGGAAAGTCGTCATTCGGCTCGACTTTTGGCGTCGACTCAGCGTCGGTCACCAGCTCTATCACCGGCTCCGGGTCTACTACCGGATCTGGTTTCGGCTCCGGCTCTGGTGCCGGATCTGGTTGCTGCACAAGTTCCGGCTTTGGCTCCGACTTTGGATCCGGCCCGCGGAGCCTCCCTGCGGCGCTCGTGCCGTCCAACTCCGCCAGCACCGTTTCCATCTCCTGGACCGCTGCCGCAGCTACGTCCAGCTCCGCCTGAATACTCTCGAGTTTGCTCACGTGCTCGTCCCGCCGGCTGACCCACGTCGATTCATCGAACTCGCCAATCTGGAATCGGAGTTCGGATTCCTCTATCTCTGCCGACTTGCTGTCGAGACGCTGATCCCACTCGTGTTCGACCCGACGGCGGTCGGCCAATGACGATTCAACAGCCCCTCGATGGCCTTCAAGTTCAGAGGCGACATTACCCAGGCGGGCCTGGTAATCTTCACGAACACGTTCGGTAACCGCGGGTCGGTACCGCGATCCCAGGTTATCGAGGCTTGTCAGCCAATCCTGGAGCGTTGAGCGCCGCTCCAACAGTGACCGCATTTCTGCAGATACCGCGCCGGCGGATCCGTGCTTGTTCGATGCGTTCATTAACTCACTTCCAATTCATAGCGCGTGATTCCGCCTACGAGCGTTCGCCGCACCCTGCCCGGCAGGCTCCAGCCGGCGATGGGAGTGTTGCGACTTCTCGAGGCGAAATGTTCGGGTTCAACAGTCCAAACCTCTTCCGGCGCGAGTAGTACGATGTCGGCCGGCGCTCCCACACCGAGAGAACCGGTCTCGAGACCCATGATCCGCGCGGGTCCACACGACATGCGGTCGATCAGCTCAGCAAGAGTCATGTAGCCCGGTTCGACCAGCGCCTTCATCGACAGACCGAAGGCCGTCTCGAGACCGTTAATCCCGAATGGCGCATCGTCGAATTCGCGTTCTTTTTCTTCATAATGGTGCGGAGCATGATCCGTGGCGATTACGTCAATCACCCCGTCCACCAGGGCCTCACGCACGGCCTCGACGTCCGCCTTCGTGCGTAGAGGCGGATTCACCTTTGCTTCCGTATTGTAACCACGTGCCATCTCTTCCGTCAGAATAAGATGGTGCGGCGTCACTTCGGAGGTCACACTGAGGCCCTTGTCGCGAGCCAAGCGGAGTTGCTCGACTGTTTCGCGGGCGGAGACATGGCACACATGCAGGTGACCACCTGTGAGCTCTGCGAGCATTATGTCGCGCGCGACCATCGCCGCTTCCGCACAATTCGGCATGCCTCGCAATCCAAGCGCCGTGGCCACAGCTCCTTCGTTCATCACCCCACCGGCAGCCAACTCGATATCCTCTTCGTGCTGCATGACGGCGATACCGAATGTCTGCGTGTATTCCAGCAGGCGACGCATGAGATTGGAGTCTCGCACCGAGTATCCGTCATCAGATACGGCAACGGCCCCGGCCTCCACAAGTCCGCCAATCTCTGTCATCTGCTTGCCTTGCTGGCCAAGCGTGGCGGCTCCAATCGGCATGACGCGCGCACCGTCTGCTGCCTCCCCTACCGCCTTCACAAAGGCAACAGCCGCCGGATTATCGATCACAGGGCTGGTGTTCGGCATCGTCCAGACGGTCGTAAATCCGCCGGACACTGCCGCCCGAGCACCGGTCGCAATCGTCTCCTTGTGTTCACCGCCCGGCTCACGCAAATGCACGTGCAGATCGATCAATCCGGGCGCGACTATGAGCCCCGAAGCATCGATCGACTCTGCGTCCTCTGGAGCCGGAAGCTCAGGTCCCACCGCCCCGATCAGGCCGTTTTCTATGATCAGATCCGCGGAGCCGTCGAGTCCCTGCGACGGGTCGATCACGTGCCCCCCATGAATCCAGATTCGTGCACTCATGGCTGACCTCTCTTTGCATCCTCGGCGAGTTCCGGCCGGCCGCCGGCCAGCAGGTAGAGGACTGCCATTCGCACAGCCACACCGTTTGTTACCTGGCGTAGAATCACTGACTGGGGTCCGTCTGCTACATCGGAATCGATTTCGACGCCTCGATTCATCGGCCCCGGATGCAGGATGACTGTCTCTCTCGGGGCCCGTTCGAGCCGCGCCCGTGACACACCGAACACACGATTGTATTCGCGCAGGGAGGGGATGAACCCGGCGTTCATCCGCTCGAGCTGTAACCTCAACACGTTCAGCGCGTCGGCCCACTCGATCGCATCCTCGATGTGGGGGAACACGGTCACACCAAGATCCTCAATGCCAAGCGGGATCAGGCTGCGCGGCCCACAAACGGCTACCTCGGCACCCATCGCTCGGAGGCCGAATATGTTGGAGCGAGCGACCCGCGAGTGCACGATATCGCCTACGATGCAGACTTTGAGACCCTCGACTCGACCGAGCCTGTCCCGCAGCGTCAGCATGTCGAGCAATGCCTGTGTGGGATGCTCGTGCTGACCATCCCCCCCGTTGATTACATTGGACGGAATCCGGTCGGCGAGGAACTGTGCGGCACCGGAGGATCCGTGGCGAATTACCACCATGTCGATACGCATCGCCTCGAGGTTGCGGGCCGTATCGACCAGCGTCTCCCCTTTTGTCACCGATGAACCGCTCGAGCTGATATTCACGGTATCGGCACCAAGTCGCTTCTCGGCGAACTCGAATGATATCCGCGTACGGGTCGAGGGCTCAAAAAACAGGTTCACGATCGTCTTGCCGCGCAGGACCGGGACTTTCTTGATCTTGCGCTCGCTGATCTCCTTGAAAGGCTCGGCGGTGTCCAGAATCGCTTGAATCGTTTCGCCCGGTACGCCTTCGAGGCCGATGAGATCCTTACCCAGACCCGGCATGTTCATATGGGTCATTCGGAACGCGCTCCCACGGCGCGAACGACCCGGGCACACAGTTCGCCGTCCTGCTCGGGTACGCGAACCTCAACGTGCTCCCGTTCACCTGCTTCGTAAGACATGCCAACGAAGTCTGCATGGATCGGCAATTCGCGCCCGCCTCGATCGATGAGGACGCAGAGTTCGATCCGGCTCGGCCTGCCGAAGTCGGCGATTTCGTTGAGCGCCGCCCGAATGGTGCGTCCCGTGTACAGAACATCGTCCACGATGATGACTCGCAGACCCGTGACGTCGCTCGGAATCTCGGTCGTCCCGATCACCGGCAGTGATCCGATCTGCGCGAAGTCATCTCTATACAGGGTAATGTCGAGGGAGCCCGTACTGACGGCTTGGCCTGTCCGGGCCGTGAGCAGATCGGCCAGTCGCTCGGCGAGTTCAACGCCACGTCGTCGGATCCCCACGAGCAACAGATCCTCCGTCGCGCCCCGCGAGAGGATGTCGCTGGCCAACTGACCCAGAGCATCGTTGACGCCGGTCGCATCCATCAGGATGTGCGGCTCCGTCTCTCGGGTCATAGGTCGGTGGGCCTCCTCGGCGAGCATCGGGATCGTACGATCGGGTATGTGACAGGCGGAGTATACGGGCGCTGCAGGCGCCGATCAACGGCCAATCATGGGCTCGAGGAATGCACCAACAAACAGGTTCAGCTTGTCAAACATACGCGGACCAGCCTAGCTTTTTGTCCTTCTACTTCTGGTACAAGCGAACCCCATCACGATCGGACGCGCGATGACGGCTCAGGCGATTGCACCCTTCCTCGCCCTCATTGCGTCGGTGGCGCCATTTTCTGCCACGCCCACGGCTGCGTCACCTGACCAAGACAATCGGCGGGTCGACGTGCGAACACCGGCCATCGCACTGATCGGCACGGGAATGGACATCGGGCTCACGTTGGCGGAGGGTTTTTCTGCCACATCCTTCCGGCTGCTGACCGCAGATGGCCGGGAGTTGGCGACCGGCTTGCTGGAACCTGGAGAGGAATTGTCGCTCGACAATTTGCGGGTTGGCAGTGCTGACACTTTTCCGCTCATGCTCGTATTCGCGGATGACGTCTCCGGCGCCATAACGATCGATCCGATGGTGTTGCCGGGGTGGCTCAGCCTGCTGCCGGCTCTCGTTGCCATCGCACTGGCACTCATGTTCAAGGAAGTCGTGGTCTCGCTGTTCTTCGGGGTGTGGTTCGGGGCGCTGTTCGTGGCCGGTTTAAATCCAATTGGCGCAACGCTCCGCAGCGTAGATACGTTCATCGTTCCGGCCCTGGCCGACCCCGACCATGCGGCAATCCTGGTGTTCTCTGCGCTGCTTATGGGCATGGTCGGGGTGATGGGACGGAACGGGGGAACACAGGGAATCGTAGTGGCGCTCAGTCCGCTCGCGACGACTCCACGCCGGGCACAGCTCGCCACGTTTCTCGGCGGACTGGCGATCTTCTTCGATGACTATTCGAACATTCTGATCATCGGCAACACGATGCGTCCGATCACCGACCGAATGAAGGTGTCGCGCGAAAAGCTGGCTTACATCGTGGATTCCACGGCGGCGCCGGTAGCAGCGATCGTGTTCGTGTCCACGTGGGTCGGATTCCAGATCGGATTGATCGGTGACGGGCTTGAAGCAGCGGCTGCCCAGCCGGGCACTTCCCCGGAACTGGCAGCCCAGCTGCTGGCAGCCAGCCCGTTCAACATTTTCATCCACTCCATACCCTATCTGTTCTATCCGATCCTGACGCTGGTAATGGTAGGCCTCGTCATCTGGACACAGCGTGACTTCGGTCCCATGTGGCGGGCTGAGAACCGGGCCAGCCGCGGCGAAGGCCTGCATCGTGAAAACGCCATGTTGCTTGTCGATACGGAAAGCAACGTGATGATACCGGTCGAGGGCGCTCCACACCGTTGGCAGAATGCAGCCCTGCCCGTAATCACGGTGTTTCTGGTAGTGGTGTTTGGACTCTACTTCGATGGTCGAGCCACGCTTGGCAGGCCGGGCACGATGTCTGAGATTTTTGGCGAAGCAAACGCCTACAACGCGCTCCTGTGGGGTTCGCTTGCCGGCGTTCTCGTCGCGATCGCTCTTTCCGTCATCCAGCGCATCATGAGCCTGAAGGATTCGGTAGGTGCCATGATCGGAGGCATTCAGGCGACGCTGCTCGCGTTTCTCGTACTGATCCTTGCCTGGTCGCTCGGCCAGGTGACCGAGGTGCTGGGCGCGGCGGAATACCTCAGCGGGCTGCTGAGCGGCAACCTGCCGGTGGCGTTACTCCCCGCCTTCGTATTCATCATGGCAGCGACGATCGCGTTCGCCACGGGCACGTCCTGGGCGACAATGGCGATCCTCATACCGCTGGTGATCCCACTGTCGGTGTCGCTTGGTGGCGCAGAGGCGTTCACGGCAGGTGCCTCGAGTGCCCTGTTGCTTGGAACCCTGGCCTCGGTGCTCTCGGGCGCGATCTGGGGAGATCACTGCTCACCGATCTCGGACACGACCGTGCTCAGTTCGATGGCCTCGGCTTGTGATCATGTCGATCACGTACGAACGCAGATGCCGTACGCCTTGCTGGTTGGGGGAATCGGGATCCTGGTGGGGAATCTACCTACGGCCTACGGCATGTCGCCCATGTTTTCCTATCCGCTTGGCGCGTTGGCGATTTACCTCGTGCTGCGATTCATCGGTCGACCGGACATGGACTCGCCGCAGTTCGAGCGGGCACCGGCAGAGGCAGGTTCGGGTCCACCCGCAATCTGAGACTCGGCAGGCAGTGTTCTTGCTCCGTGAAGAAACTGATGATCACATGGTGAGCAAAACGGATGTCGATTCGTTACCGGCGCGCCCGGAAGAACGCTCGCAGCAGGTCCCCACTCTCCACGCCGAGCAGGCCGGACTCTACTTCGACGCGATGATTCAGCCGCTCGTCCTGCACCACGTTCCCCAGTGTGCCGCACATTCCGGCTTTCGGATCTAAAGCGCCGAAGACGAGCCGCGGAATCCTGGCCAGCACGATAGCCCCGGCACACATCGCGCAGGGTTCCAGCGTCACGCAGAGCGTATGACCTTCGAGCCGCCAGTCTCCCTGCGCCCTGGCCGCTGCGCGCAAAACGAGCACCTCCGCGTGCGCCGTGGGATCACTTCGCCCTCGGGTGCGGTTGTGATCTTCGAACAGTGTTCCGTCCGGCGCTTCAAGTACGGCACCGACGGGAACTTCTCCCTCGGCTTCGGCGAGACGTGCCTGAACGAGCGCCCGCTCCATCAGCTGTCCGCTGCGATCGGGTGTCATTCGTCGGCAGACGAGTCCGGCAGTTCGCCAATCGCCGTCAGGGCTTTGTCGAGTCGCTCGATACAGCGCTCACGCCCGAGCAGCAGGATGACATCAAAGATGCCCGGGCTTTCGGCCGTCCCCATCAATGCGACACGCAACGGCTGAAAGAGTTTTCCCGCACCTATCTCCAGCTGCCCGGCCAGGCCTCGAAGGTCCGTTTCGAGAGTCTCGGCCTCGATGTGCTCAGTGTTCGACAAGAGGTCTCGCACCGCCTGCAACCGCTGGCTGGCTGCCTCCCGGTCTTTCCAGTGCTTCGCCGTCGCTGGTGCGGCAAACTCCAGGGCATCGATCGGCGTGAAGAACGGTCGCACCTGATCGCCCATTGCCTGCACGGTTCGCGTGCGTTGGCGAATCAGATCTGCTACGGCCCGCAATCGAGCCGGTTCGGACCCGGCCTGGGAACGCTCGGGCTCCGGCAGATGATCCAGTACGACGGGAGCCAGCCGCTCAGGTGACATGAGCGCAAGGTGGCGCCCGTTGAGCCATTCCAGTTTCTCAACGTCAAATACTGAGGCCTTCTTCAGAATACGCCCGAGGGAGAATGCGGCCGTAAGTTCATCCAGGTCCATCACCTCCCGGTCATCCCCCGGCGACCAGCCAAGCAGGGCCAGGAAGTTTACCAGCGCCTCCGGAAGGATTCCCGCTTCCCGGTATTGCTCGACGGATGCGGCTCCGTGTCGTTTCGAAAGCCGCTTGCCATCGGAGCCGAGAATCATCGGCACATGAGCGAAACCGGGCGGTTCCGCACCCAGCGCACGATAGATCAACACCTGTTTGGGTGTGTTCGACAAGTGATCATCGCCCCGGAGCACGAGTGTGATGGCCATGTCCATGTCGTCCACGACCACGGCCAGGTTGTAGACCGGCGTGGTATCGGATCGCAACAGCACGAAGTCATCAATCGTGTCGTTCTGAATGCGGGTCGGGCCATGTACGATGTCGTCCCACTCCGTGACACCACCATCCGGCACGGAGAAGAAGATCGCGCTTGTCTCCGCGCCGGCAGCCCGTTGCTCCGCCTCCCCATCAGACACGCCGATCATTGACCGTCGAATTGGAACGACTTCTTTGCGGGCTCGCTCCCGTATGGCGCCCAGTTCTTCCGGGTCCATAAAGCTCCGGTACGCCGCTCCCGACGCGAGCAGCTGCTCGGCAGCCGCACGATGTCGCTCGACACCGTCCGCCTGGTGAACCGGCGGCTCATCCACCTCGAGCCCCAGCCAGCGCATGGCCTCAAGTATCTGCTCGATCATTTCATCACTCGAGCGTTCCCTGTCCGTGTCCTCAATCCGAAGCAGAAACACTCCGCCAGACTTCCGAGCATAGAGGTAGTTGAACAGGGCGGTGCGGGCGCCGCCCACATGCAGGAAGCCTGTAGGACTTGGAGCAAATCGAACCCTGGGACGGTTGGATTGTTTTGTCATATAGAGCGTTACGCTAGTTATCTAATGTCATTTCCATGCCGCAATCGGACAGGCGATCGAAACCGCTGTCGCACAGTGGCAGTGCATCGTGGCGGCAGGTCCCGTGGCCCAACATCTTGCAGTCAGAGTTCACGTCGCGCCAGTTCCCCTACAGGATACCAGCATGTCCGACAGACCTGCCGTCTACGTCCTTCCCGGACTACGCAGCCCATTCACCAAGATGGACCGCGGGCTCCACGAACTGGACGCCCTGAAACTGTCGATCCCGGTCGTGCAGCAAACGGTGGTAGGCGCTCGAGGTGTGGGTCCGAACGGCGTGGACGATATAGATCTCGTAGTCTGGGGGGCTGTGATCCCAACTCTGGCAATCAGCAATTGGGCGCGAGAGTTGTGGCTCGACGCCGGGCTGGATCCGCGGGTACCGGCACTGACGATGGTCCAGCAGTGCGCCACGAGCATAGCCGCAGCCACGCATGCCGCAGCTCAGGTCGCTGACGGACACCTGGATCTTGTGCTATGCGGCGGCGTGGAATCGATGTCGGCTACGCAGGTAGGACTGTCCCGTTCGTTCAGTCAGAAGCTGCGTCGGGCCGGACAGGCCAGAAGTGCAAAGCAGGCCGTGAAAGAGCTGCTCAAACTGAGGCCGTCGGATATCCGACTCAACATTCCAGCGGTTGAAGAGCGAACGACGGGCAAGTCGATGGGCGAGCATACGGAGGAGATGGCGCGTGACTGGAATATTCTACGGGAGGCCCAGGACGAGTTCGCCGTCGCCAGCCATCACAACGCTGCCCGCGCCGCCAACGCCGGATTCTTCCGCCCACTACTCGTGTCTCCGGGGACCTTCAGCGTCGACGCGGACACGCTTCCCCGCCCGGACACGTCTGTCGAAGCCCTGGCAGAGCTCAGACCGGCGTTCGACAAGCAAAACGGGACGCTCACTGCGGGAAATTCGTCACCGTTGACGGATGGCGCGGCATGCTGCTGGGTGGCCTCGGAAGACGGGGTTGCCAGACTCCCCGACGGTCTCCCTCGGGTGCGCCTGATTGATTGGGAGGTCGCAGCGATTGATCCCCGTCGCGATGGGCTGCTGATCGCACCAGCGGTCGCGATTCCCCGCCTGCTCGCCCGCCACGAACTGACCTATGCCGACATCGACCTGTGGGAGATCCATGAAGCATTCGCGGCCCAGGTGCTGTGCACGATCAAGGCTCTCGAGGACAGGACCTGGGTCGGCGAGAAGTCGGGAGCAGCAACGGAATTCGGACTATTCCCGGGCGAGCGCATCAATCCCAATGGTGGAAGCATCGCGATCGGACATCCGTTCGGTGCAACCGGTGCGCGACTGCTGTCCCAAGCGGCGGTCGAACTGGCCGGCCAGCCCGCCGGCTCGCGCTGCGTGGTAAGCGTATGTGCCGCGGGCGGTCTGGGTCATGTAGCGCTACTCGAGTCGATCGGCTGACGCGGCGCCGGATACCGGGCGACCCAGGCGAGGCGTACGGCTGCAACGAATACGGCAGCTCCGAGACCGACATGTGTGGCACGCAGTTCGCCGGGCAAGTTCGTCAAGACCATCGCAGCACCCACGGCCAGCTGCAGAACAGCTACGATCGCTATTGTTCGGGCCGGATGGCTCAGGCCAGGATCTGACGGGTGGCGTCGGGTGATCACGAGGGGCAGCGCCAGACACCAGGCCACCAAGCCGTAGGCTGCCACCCGGTGCGCCCAATGGGCGTGAACGAGCGGATTCCCATCACTGTCTGGAAACAGTGCTCCATTACACAGCGGAAACCCCTGGCATGCGGGACCAGCATCGAGATTTGCGGTGAGCGCTCCCAGGAGTATGACGATCAGAACCGCGACTGCCGTCCACATGCCGAGCCGAGCCGCCTCGTCACTCACACGCACCCGACCCGTGGCATAGGTCTCGCTCGTCAGCACGATCAGCGCGGCCAACAAGAGCATGGCCGTGCCCAAGTGAATGATCACCGAGGCAGGCGGCAACTCAAGCCATACGGTCACGGCTCCCAGCAGGATCTGAGTGCCCAGAAGGACCACGGCAAGTATCGCCAGCCGCCACAGACGTGACCCGCTTCCAGTAAGACTTTGGGACTCAATACTGCGGCTCTTACGCTTGATGATCCAGGCGAGCAGCACTACGGCCCCGACCAACGCAGACACCAACAAGGCCGCCATTCGGTGACCGTATTCGATCATCGTTGGTACGTCGAATGGTGGGATCAAGTGGCCATTGCACAGCGGCCAATCGTCTCCACAACCCAATCCGCTCCCGGTGATGCGGACGATGCCCCCGAACACGATGAGGGCGAACGTCGCGATGGACGACGCAATGCCGAGTCGGCCAAGTCTCTGCCTGAGCCGTTGGATTGAGCTCACAGTATTCGATTCCCCGCGTCGGTCAGAAGCGTCTGGCTCACGGTGACCCGGCCCGATATGGTCCGGTTAGCAAGCCGGATTATAAAGGAGGCGTCGCCGGGGGGCTACGGCAACATTCGAGGCCGCATATCAACACACAGACTTGGATTTGATGGCGGAGCAACAACGAAGCGACGCGCTGGGCCCTAAGTCGACGTTGCGGCGTCTGATACCTCGCCTGCGTCCACACCGGGTGGCCGTGTCCATCGCCGCGGTCGCCCTGGTGCTCAGTGCGGCCATCGGCCTGGCGTTTCCTCTCGCCGTCCAGTACTTGCTGGACGCGGCGTTTGAGACGGGCAGCACCGAAGCGCTCAATCGTATCGCCCTCATTCTCCTGATGCTGTTTGCTGTTCAGGCCGTGTTGAATTTCGTGCAGGTGTTCCTGCTCGGAGCCACGTCCGAGCGTGTGGTTGCCGGCCTGCGAACCGACCTGTTCAAACATTTCCTGACGCTGTCTCCCGGTTTCTTCTCGGAACGCAATACGGGCGAACTGACAAGTCGTCTGGCATCAGACTGCTCGACACTTGGCACAGTGCTCAGCCACCAGGTAGCGGAGTTCTTCCGGCAGATATTGTTCTTGTTCGGTGGCTTGACGATCCTCGCGATCCTCCATTCCCAACTGATGCTGACCACCATTATGGTCGCGCCCGTGGTCGTGCTGAGTGCGTTCGCTTTCGGGCGCGTCCTGAAAAAGCAGAGTATGCGCGTACAGGATAGTCTCGCGTCGGCCAATGCGACGGCCGAGGAGGCGCTGACACAGATTCCGACCGTGCAGAGTTTCGTCCGCGAGGGTTGGGAGGAAAAGCGCTACGGAGATCGGATTCGAACCGCTCTGCGAGATGCGATCCGGCGGGCGCTCGTTCGTGGAGGTCTCTTTGGTCTTGTGACACTCATCGCGTTCTGGGGAGTGGTCGCAGTGCTGTGGGAAGGTGGCCGACTGGTCATCGCGCAGGAAATCACCGCCGGAATGCTCGTGTCATTCCTCCTGTACGCCGTGATAATCGCTGCGGCGATTACCGCGCTTGCCTCACTGTGGTCAGGTTTTCAGGAGGCCATGGGCGCCGCCCAGCGCGTGTTCGAGCTGCTCGACACCGAGCCGACGATCAGGGAACCGCGGCACTCCGAGGCGCTGCCCGCAGCAAGTGAATCCAGCGGGCTCGTGTTTCATGACGTCTGGTTTCGGTATGCCCATGACGAGCCATGGATCCTCCGTGGTCTGAGCGTCACCATTCATCCTGGAGAGATCGTGGCACTCGTTGGCTCGAGTGGAGCAGGCAAGACGACGCTCGCGTCATTGGTTCCGCGATTCTGGGATCCGACCCAGGGGGTCATCACGCTTCGTGGTGCCGACCTGAGGCGCATTCCGCTCATCGAATTGCGAACCGCCGTCGGGATCGTACCACAGGAACCCTTACTGTTCGCCGATACGATTGCGGCCAACATCGGCTATGGAAAGCCGAACGCGACGCAGGAAGAAATCGAGCAGGCGGCCCGGCACGCACACGCGCACGAGTTCATCGAATCGCTCTCGGCCGGTTACGACACGATGGCCGGCGAACGCGGTGTACGGCTATCGGGTGGTCAACGTCAACGAATCGCGATAGCCCGCATCTTCCTCAAGCAGCCTGAGGTCTTGATCCTGGACGAAGCGACGAGCAGCCTTGATTCAGAGAGCGAGCAGCTGGTCGAGCAGGCGCTGGAGACCGTCATGCGCGGACGTACGACACTGATTATCGCACATCGGCTACGGACCGTGCAGAGAGCCGACCGCGTGCTGGTTCTGGAAGCCGGTGAGATATCCGAAGCCGGATCCCACGCCGAACTGGCAGCCGGCGAGGGTCTCTACGCACGCTTGTATCGAGGGCAGTTTCTGGAAACGTCCCTGGTGTCTGATGATGAGGCGCTGATCTAGCAGGATCCCCCCTCCCCTATCCCTCCTCTGCCACCAGTCGCTGCACGTCGGCCAAAAATATCGACAAGGTCTGCGGCCCCAGATACGTCTTCCTGATCACACCTTCCCGATCGATCAGCAGTGAATACGGGTAACCCGCTGCCGCAAACCTGCCGACAGCCTGGTTCGTATTGCTCTTGAAGATCGGGTAATTCACACCAAGCTCAGCGGCAAACTCCCGGATCGAATCAGACGAACCGGAATCAACTGCGGGACCGATCACCGTCCCGCCCATTTCTTCCAGCAGGGGCTGCAGGCGAACCAGTTCCGGAATCTCGCGAATGCACGGCGGGCACCACGTGCCCCAGAAATTCAGCAGCACGATCTGGCCGCGATAGTCATCCAATCGCTTCAACCCGCCATCCAGTGTCTCGAATTCGGCATCCGGCGGAGACGGAATTGCCAGCCATTCGGAAACGACCGCCCGAAGGACACCGTCCTCCGTCGTGATTCCGGTCGCGGCGTCGAGCCGCTGTCCGGTCCGGTAACCGAGCGCTGCCAGGCCGGCGACGGCGGCCAGGCCAAGCAATAGAAACGTCAGTTTGCGAGAATTCATCGAACTCCGTTCATCATCCGAGCATGTTAGCAAGATAAGCAGTCGCGACGCCAAAATAGTTCCCGAGGGCGTACCCGATCAGGGCGAGCATGATCGAGATCGGCACGAGTTGCTCGTGATGGTACGCGGCAGCGACCGGGGCGCTGGCGGCGCCCCCCACGCCCGCGACGCTCGCCACGGCGGCCATGCTCACATCGAGCCTCAACAGCTTCGCGCCCAACACCGTCAATACGAGGTGAATGGTGATCGCCAGAAAGCCGGCCGCAATGAACCATTGGGCGCCCGCCATTCCTGCCACATCCGCGCTTGCTCCAATCATGGTCATATAGATGTACACGAGGGCCATGGCGATCGGTTCAGTTCCTGGCACCTTCTTCAGCGGCGTCGCCGAAAGAAGGATGCCGAATGTCGTGACAAGCAGGATCGCATAGGTCGACTCCCCGAGCACGCGGCCGACAGGCGGAATGAAAGTCGCCAGCCGTTTTGCGACAAGGATCGCCGCGAACGCGAAAGCCACCAGCGTGAGCAGGTCCGGAAAAGTCACTTCATGCCGCTTCTTCTGCACATCCGCACTCGCCGAGTACACGGCATCGATTTCTTCTTGTGTGACTCCGGTGAACCGGTTGAACCAGGGTGCCCAGCGCTTGCAGGTGAGGATGAGCGGGAAATAGACGAGATAGACGAGGTTGTCGACGATCACGACGATACCGATCAACTCTTCAGGCGTCTCAAGGCTTTCGGCCACCGCGGCCAGATTTCCGGTACCCCCGATCCAGCTACCCGCCAACGCTCCGAACCCTGACCATGCGTCATCCGGCAAACCGCTCCGAAACGCCACGTATGCAGCCACGCACCCGATGACGATCCCGACCGATCCAATCACCATTACGGCTGCCCCACGCCACGCGACCTTCATCGTCCGCCGGATGTCGATGTCCAGCAGCATCAGCACGATAAACATCGGCACGGCGAACGAGCGAAACGTCGAGTAGACGTCGCTCGAGCGGGGTATGATCGAGAACCCGATACCCGGAATGACGTTCAGATTGCTGAGCAGGATTGGCGTCAGGAAGATCCAGATGATGGCAGGCAGGAAGTCGAACACCTTCCATTTCGTCTTCTTCTCGAGCCACAGAAAGAACACGGGTACCATCGTAACGACGGCCATCACGCCGAACAGGTCGGTGAACAGTGGCTGTCCGTCCATGTACGCTCCGCGTAAGAGAGGATCTCAGGCTAGAACCAGGACGTGCGTCGAAATTGTTGACGATGGAGGGTGGCGCATCACGTAGTAGGCGTCAACCCGCCGGCCCCTGGCTGCGGCCCCGTACATGCTCTCGCTGCTTGAACCCGCTCTGTCGTGTCGCTAAACTCTTCCGCGATTCGTGACGCTCACTCTCTCTGTCTGCCACCGGAGATCAATTCACTTGGTTGGTTACGCAGGGAGGGATTCCGGCCGTCTGGCGCTCCCTTCGGAGATCTGACTCTGCAGGGCCTCGAGGGTCTGGCCGGAAGCGTTGAGATTCCATTCCTGCTGCGACTCGGCCGCGGGATGCTCGGAATCGCGTTCCTGCTCTCGGTCGCCTGGGCCTTCTCGGCCCACCGCAAGAAGATCGATTGGGCACTCGTAACAAGGGGTCTGGCGCTCCAGCTGATCTTCGCTCTTCTCGTGCTCAAGACCGAGTGGGGTCGCGGTTTCTTTCGGGTTGTCAATCGTATCTTTCTCTCGGCCATCGACTTCACCAATCAGGGGGCCGGCTTTCTATTCGGCGCACTGATCGGCGGTCCGGTTCCTGTGGTGGGGGCGGCCGGCGGCGAAGGAGGCACGGTAGCCATGACTGCCATGCTGGCGTTCAGCGTGCTGCCGACGATCGTCTTCTTCTCGTCGTTGATGGCGCTGGCTTATTACCTGGGAATCATGCAGCGCGTGGTGAAGTCCGTAGCCTGGGTGATGCAGCGTTCACTGGGGACAAGCGGCGCAGAAACCACGTCAGCTGCAGGAAACATCTTCATAGGAATGACAGAAGCGCCGCTGTTGGTGCGCCCGTTCGTGGACCGGATGACGACCTCCGAGCTCAACACTGTGATGACGGGAGGATTCGCCACCGTGGCGGGAGGGGTGATGGCGGCCTACGTGGCCATGCTGGCGCCATTTTTTCCCGATATTGCGGGACACCTGCTTGCCGCATCGATCATGGCGGCGCCCGCCGGAATCGTCATGAGCAAGATGTTGTATCCTGAAACTGAGGAGCCAGAGACGCGCGGAACCCTGCAAGTGGAACTGGAGCAGACGTACGTCAACTCCATCGACGCCGCATCCAGCGGTGCCATCGATGGTATGAAACTGGCGCTCAACGTTGCCGCCATGCTGATCGCCTTCCTGGCTCTCATTGCCATGGTGAACGGCATGCTGGCATGGACGACAGGGTTGTTCGGCGTGGAAGGCGTGACGCTCGAGCGGCTGTTTGGTTGGGTGCTTGCCCCGGTGGCCTGGCTGATCGGTGTTCCTTGGGCCGACGCTGTTCAAGTGGGTAGCCTGTTGGGGATCAAGATCGTGGCCAACGAATTCGTGGCCTTCCAGACTCTGGCTTCATGGCTGACGGACGGGACGAGTCTGTCGAATCAGGCTGTTCTGATCACCACATACGCCTTGACCGGATTCGCGAGCTTTGGCGCGATCGCGATCGAGATCGGAGGCATAGGCGGAATCGCGCCCCGAAGGCGTCATGACTTGGCTCGCCTCGGCATTCGGGCCATGGTCGGCGGCCTGGGCGCTACATGCATGACGGCTGCACTGGCCGGGATTCTCGCTTGACGCGAAGTACACGGTCGGAGAGAGTGTCTTCCATGGTACTCGATGCTTCGGTCCATCTTTGTATTGGTTCCAGTGCACACCGGGGCCTCCTTTGATTCCCTCCGTCAACGAATTGCTTCGGCTCGACGGTCGTGTCGCGGTCGTGACTGGTGCAGCTTCGGGTATCGGGACGGTGATCGCCCGACGCCTCAGTGAGGCCGGAGCCCGCGTGTGTATCCACTTCCGCACGTCCGAGCCGGCCGCGCAGACCCTAGCAGAGGACATCCGGGAGAAGGGCGGAGACGCCATGACGATTCAAGCGGATGTGACGAAAGCAGAAGACGTAAGAGCGTTGTTCGACGGCGTGGCCGAACGCCTCGGGGCGGTCGAACTTCTGGTCAATAACGCCGGGAACTATCCGGTCGGTGGATTGATGGATCTGACGCAGGCCGATTGGGACGGCGTGATCGAGACGAACCTCCGCAGCGTGTTTCTGTGCACCCAGGCCGCCGCTCGTCACATGGCCAGGAGCGGTCGAGGATCCATCGTCAACATTGCTTCCATTGAAGGGGTACGGGCCGCTCCGGGCCACAGCCATTACAACGCGGCCAAGGCCGGAGTTCTCATGCTGACACGGAGCATGGCTTCCGAACTTGGTCCAAGTGGGATCAGGGTCAACTCCGTTTCTCCGGGCTTGATCGGCCGTGAAGGCATCGAAGCCGACTGGCCCGACGGCGTAGAGCGGTGGCTGGCGGCCTGCCCGCTCGGCAGGTTGGGCGAAGCGGCCGACGTCGCCGACGCCTGCCTGTTCTTGTGCTCCGATGCTGCCCGTTGGATCACCGGTGCCGACCTGATCGTGGACGGCGGAGTACTCACCGGTCCCGCGTTTTGACGTGTTCGGCTCGGTCACTCGCCGGACGCTCGGTCATCGTCACGGGCGCGGCACGAGGAATCGGCTACGGAATCGCAGAGGTCCTGGCTGCTGCGGGTGCCCGGGTGGTGATCCTCGACCTCGACGGTGATCAAGCCATGCGAGCCGCCGCCGACCTGTCCAATTCGGGCGCTGAGGCGATTGGCGTGGAGGCGGACGTGACGATCACCGGCTCGGTAGAATCAGCTCTCGCCACTACCCTGGACCGATTCGGCAATGTGGATGGATTGGTCAATAACGCCGGCCTGATCCGCATGGCCTCTGTGCTCGACGTGACCGAAGATGACTGGCGACTGCATTACGACGTGAATCTTCATTCGGTGTTTGTGGTGAGTCGACTGGTCGCCAGGGCGATGATAGAGCATGGAACCGGTGGCTCGATCGTTAACGTGGCGTCCAACGCGGGCAAGGTCGGGTATCCCAACATGGCGGCTTACAATGCGACGAAGGCCGGAGTGATCAGCCTGACCAGGAGCCTCGCATCCGAGTGGGCTGAGCACGACATCAACGTTAACTGCGTCTGCCCCGGTGGCGTAGACACACCGATGCTGGATGGTGTGGCTGCCTGGCTAGCCGAAAAATTTGGCGGCGAGCCCACAGATATGCATAGTCAGATGGTCCCGGCGCAGCTCGGTCGGCACGTGCAACCTGTCGAGGTGGGCCGCGTTGTCGCGTTCCTCCTCTCCGACGACGCCGCCATCATTAGAGGCCAGGCGATCAACACTGATGGTGGAGACACTCCCTACTAGCACGATTTGGACTGAGAAACGATGTCTGCCCGTTCCGTCGCTGACAAGAATGTCGTCGTGATCGGCGGCAGCAACATCGATATCGCCGGAAAGCCCGCCGGCGACCTGATTCGTGCCAATTCGAATCCCGGCCATGTGTCGTTTTCGTCCGGTGGTGTAGCCCGAAACGTGGCGGAAGCACTGGCGCGGTTGGGCGCGAGCGCGACGCTGCTGACCGCGGTGGGCGATGACGAATTCGGTCGGCAGCTCCTGGCCGGGTGTGTCGCCGCTGGTGTGGACGTGAGCCGCGCTCTTACGAGCAAGCGGTATCCGACCTCGGTGTACCTTGCGTTACTCACGCGAGAGGGAGACCTCGATGCGGCCGTGTCTGACATGGACGTAGTGACCGAGTTGAACGCGGCCTATCTGAGCCGGCATCGGTACCTGATCAGTGAGGCTGAGTTGACGGTGGCCGACACCAACCTGGACAAACCTGCTCTGGAGGCGTTGCTGGACATGGAGCGCCGCGGGCCCCTCGTCGTGGACGGGGTGTCGGCCAGCAAGGTCGTCAGATTGGCAGGCCTGCTCAACCGGGTCGACGTTCTGAAACTCAATCGACTGGAAGCCGAGGTGCTTACCGGCATCGGGCTGAGCGACGTGGGGAGCGCCATGAGAGCGCTGGACCAGCTGCTCGGCGAAGGCGTGAAGAAAGTTTACCTGACCCTCGGAGCAGGCGGAATGGTCTGGGGAGGCTCCGGAGACGGAGTCCCTGAGGAGCGGGGCGAGGTTACGCTTCCCCCGATGGAAGTCGTAAACGCCAACGGGGCTGGCGATGTGTGCACGGCAGCATTGGCCTTCAGTATTCTACAGGAAGAGGGCCTGGAAGAATCAGCCCGATTCGCCGTCGCGGCCTCGGTGCTCGCTCTTCGCTCGGAGAGTACTATGCCGCCGCAGCTGAACTTTTCGACTGTGAGAGAGACGATGAACGAGCTGGGCTTCGTATGACGGTGCCCAAGCACTTCATCATCGAACCGGAAGTAGCGTCCGTCCTCGCCGACGGAGGTGCCGTGGTAGCGCTGGAGTCCACGTTGATCGCGCATGGCCTCCCGCATCCGCATGGCGTGGAAACGGCCATGAAAGCCGAGGCGGTGATTCGCAGCCTCGGCGCGGTTCCGGCCACGATCGCGGTTCTGGACGGGAAGGTGCGCGTGGGCCTGTCGCTGGAGTTGATCGAGAGGCTCGCCACGCAGCCCGACGTGGAGAAGCAGAGCAGTCGCGGTCTGGCCGGCGCGATTGCGTTAGGCCGTAGCGCGGCGACCACGGTGGCCGCCACCATGTTCATCGCGAATCGGGCCGGAATCCGTGTATTCGCTACTGGGGGGATCGGAGGGGTTCACCGGGGCGAGACTGCTGACATCTCAGCCGATCTCCTGGAGTTGGGACGAATCGGTGTGGCCGTGGTGTGCGCCGGAGCCAAGTCGATCCTCGACATTGGCCGAACACTTGAGGTTCTGGAGACGCAGGCCGTACCGGTGATCGGGCTCGGGACGGACGAGTTCCCGGCTTTCTTTACGCGCAACAGCGGATTCGCAGTAGATCGACGGGTCGACTCCATAGCGGAGCTGGCCAGCCTGATCAGGATACGATGGGAGTTGGGTCAGCAGGGGGGCGTGGTCGTGGCCAACCCGATTCCTGAACAGGACGAACTGGACCCGGGGCTGGCGGACTCGGCCATCGAGGCGGCGCTCGCCGAAGCGAGCCGCAGCGGCGTGGTCGGAAAGCAGCTTACACCGTTTCTCCTGGAGCGGGTGCGGGTTCTGACAGACAACGCGAGCCTGAGCGCCAACGTGGCGTTGATCCTGAACAACGCGGATGTAGCCGCGAGGCTGGCCGTGGTACTCGCCAGGAGCTGAGCCTAGCCGTCAGGCGGGCCCGGGGGTCCATCTAAACTGTCCCGAGTCTAGTCCGTCACTTTCAACTCCAGGCCGATTTCATACTCACCGGCATCGCCCCTACCCGTAATCAAGTAGTCTCCTGGACCGTCGAGCGAGACCGACCCACGAAACAGCAAGCGGTCGCCGCCGGCCAATCGGACGAGCAAGGCAGACTCTACATCCGCAGACGCCGTTCCTAGCGCATCGGCGAATACGCCTGTTGTGCCAGGCAACGCGCTTCGGCCACGCCCGAGAATCGTGCCGATTACGTCGCCCAGGGCATCCCCTAATCGATCAAGAAAGTTCGGCCGGTCGATGTCGAAGACCTTCACTTGCACCGAGTGGATCGCATCGGCGCCGACAAGCATGATCAACCGGTCCCAGGCATCGATCCTGGACATGTCAAATGTACCGAAGGAACCGATGTCGGCACCGCGAACATAGTGTGACTCCTCGGTGCGATCCGGATCACACTCCCAATGGCGCTCGAGATCAGGCATCACGGCATGTTGTGTGTCGTGCTCTCCCCTACTCGACACGTAGCGTACATCAGCCACGAATCGGAAGTTCGAGTGCTTGCCAGGCAATCTGTTGGGAAAGCGAAATCCAGCGAGTGACAGCTCGTAGGTAGACAGGGCCATCAGTCGGTCTCTGCGAGACGGTCCAGGCGGCGATCCAACTCCATGAACGCGTGCTCCCAATCCGGTCCGGTGCCATGCCGGACGATCGTGTCACCACCGTCCAGCGCCACAATCAGTCCGACGGCGTTAGCCGACGGCGTGGTTTCGAGAGAGAACTTCGCGAATCGTGCGCCGGGCAGGGTTTCCGCCACCTTCGCCCGCAATGCCTCCACGCGAGCATCGAGTTCGGGACTGGACTCACATCCCCTCATCGATGTCTGTGTCTCCATGTATTTGCTCCTGGTCGATGTCCGTTGGCCTCAGGCACCCGAGATGTTACCGTCGGGCTCCGTGATTGGGAACGGCGGGACCGGAAAACAAGTAGACTTGATCCAACAAGAACAGGGAGATTCACACTGACTGACGCTGATACTGCGACACGCCTCGCCGATTGGACGGCAGGGCAGACCGCCGCAATGACCGAGCTTCTCGTCAACCTCGTCGAGGCGGAGTCTCCGACCATCGATCCAACGACACAGTTCGGACCTCAAGACATTCTCAGGGCGGAATTCGAGACTCTCGGCTACGAGGTCCGCCGGCTGGGAGGCCACGACGGACGCGATGGTGGTCGGCTTCTCGTGCGCCCCCCCCGTTCGGGCCGGCCATCTTGTTATCAACTGCTGATTGGTCATACGGACACGGTGTGGGACGTGGGTACGCTGGATGAGATGCCGGTGGCCTTCAAAGACGGACGGCTCCACGGACCCGGCAGCTTCGACATGAAGGGCGGCCTGGTGCAAATGGTGTTCGCCATACGTGCGCTGAAAGAGTTGGGACTCGACCCTCAGGTGGCCCCGGTACCATTCATCAATTCCGACGAAGAAATTGGGAGTCCATACTCTGAACGCCAGATCGTACAGCTCGCGCGGCATGCAGATCGTGCGCTGATCATCGAGCCTGCCGCGAGTCCGAATGGTGCTTTGAAGACCGGCCGCAAAGGTAACGGGAGCTACGAGGCGATCGTTCATGGAAAGGAATCCCACGCCGGCCTGAATCCGGAGGGCGGCTCAAGCGCCATTCACGCCGCCGCTTTGTTGATCAGCCGATTGCAGTCTCTCAACGACTTCGACCGGGGCACAACCGTCAATGTCGGGCAGATATCGGGCGGAAGCAGGCCCAACGTAGTGCCAGCCGAGTGTCGGTTTTCGATCGATTTCCGGGCGGTTACGATGGATGACCTGAAGTGGTTGGCCAAAGAGATCGAGACGTTGGTGCCAGAAATTTCCGGGACTTCACTCGAGCTTACGGGAGGCATAGAGCGGGGCCCTCTGGAACGCACGCCCGGCAATCGCCACCTGTGGACGGCCGCTCAATCTGCAGCCACAACTCTCGGCTTCGATCTGCAGGAGGCGCTCGTCGGGGGGGGTTCGGATGGCAATCTCACGAGTCAGTACACGCCAACGCTCGATGGTCTGGGGCCCGTAGGTGACGGCGCGCACGCGCGCCACGAACACGTCGATCTGGACAGCCTTCCACAGCGGACGGCCTTGCTCGCTCTACTCCTGCTCGAGCCACCCATCAAAGACTGACGGCCGGGCTGCACGATGGGAGCCCCGGCTGTCGTTCGTCTGTCCTGATCCTGCTGCTGCCAGGGCGGTTTAGCCTATCAGCCGCAGGGATTCGCCGCGCATGGGTTCGCCGCACAGGGGTTCGCGCCACACGGGTTCATTCCACCAGACGGAACGAATCCATCCTGCAGCGACACCGTGTAGGCGGTGAGGGCAGCGAGCTCCACCGAACCGTAATCGAGCGGGTCCGCGGCCATCGGAATTGCCATGCACAGCTGGACCATCTCAGCCGCCGTGACTTCATCCATCCCAGCTCGGTCTTTGCCCATCTGCACGAAATGTGGATACGGCTCCGCAAAGGTCGGCTTCATCATCGCCGTGCCGTCGCCAATATGACAGGTACTGCAGGACGTCACCCCGGCACCACTGAGAGACGCATCCTTCCAGAGATCGGCCCCGAGCGCAACGAGTTGAACATCCGTCTTGCCATGCGAGTCGAGTTGCTTGTCACCCTGTCGAATCTTTTCGACCGGAAGTTCCTGTGCAGCGCAAGGATTTGCGCCACAAGGGTTAGCAGCGCAGGGATTGGCTTCGGCCGTCGTTGCCGTTCCATTCGGGCCGCTACAGCCGGCAAGCACCAGGAACACGGCTGGCGCCAGCCAGTTCATCCGTCGGACCGTCATGCAGCCTCCAGTTCGTGAAATGGACGTAGATCTAGCCGAATGAACACATCGGTTCGTCTATCGGTTCCCAGTCCCAACGTCACGCAACCAAGGCCGGTTGCCGCCGAGAATCAGATGAACCAGAGGCCTGCCGCGCAAGCCTGATCACTTCAGCGGCGCAATGTGCCGAAGCAATTCGCCCGTAACGGAATCGTACACTCGTTCGGCCAGAATTTCGAAATCCGAACCATATTTCCACACGCGGATTTCCCTTCTACCATCCATGGGCCGATACATCAGCCAACCGCCAGCGGGAATGGACCGGCTCAGTACCGAACACTGCCCAACCGGATACTTCTTTTTCTGCTGACCGGGCGGCTCGCCCGGCATCCAGACTCTGCACTGGCCAGGCGGTGGCAGATGGCCCGGGGGCACGGCGAGCCGGGCGGCGGTGCTGGCCTTCTCCGAGCCATTGCCCTGAAGTACGACCGTACTCGAACCCGTACCGATCACAGGCTCCCTCGAATCACTGCCCGGCGGGGCGTTCTGCGAACAGGCAAGCAGCCCAAATGCCAGGGCAAGACCTGCTACTAGTGTCGTGCGTATCGTGCTGGGCACCTCGGGAATGCGATGCTGATTCATGGTGACATCTCCTGTACAGTCAAACCATCATCAAACCGGATGCTCATCCTCGCACGATTGGTACCAGCGCCGTCGTTGCCCCCCGGGTCAGCCTCCGAACGAGAGCCCCTGGGCCAGCGGAAGCTCCGTGCTCCAGTTGACCGTATTGGTCTGGCGGCGCATGTAGATCTTCCAGGCATCGGAACCAGATTCTCGTCCCCCTCCTGTCTCCTTCTCACCACCAAATGCCCCGCCGATTTCGGCTCCGCTGGTACCGATGTTCACATTGGCAATTCCGCAGTCACTGCCTCTCTGTGACAGGAAGTACTCGGCTTCCCGGACGCTGTCGGTGAAGATGGCTGACGACAGGCCCTGTGGGACGTCGTTATGGATCGTCACCGCCTGGTCGATTTCATCAATGGCATCACGGGGAGTGACATCCGCACTGCCGTAGGTCAGGATGTACAGGATTGGCGCGAAGGTCTCCTCCTGTACGATCGCGAATTCGTTCTTCGCGGCAGCGATGCAGGGCCTCACATAATGGCCACCCGCATACTCGGGTCCTTGGAGCGGTTCACCGCCGTAGAGAATTTCGCCCCCGGCCGCCTTCACCTGTTCTACGGCCCGTCGGAGGTCGTCCACTGCCCCATGCGTAACGAGTGGTCCGACTAGCGTGTCTGCACTCAGTGGATCTCCGACCCGAACGTCGCCGTAAGCGCGCACCAACCGCTGCACGAGCTCGTCTCGAATCGAGGCGTGTACGATGATCCGCCTCGTCGTGGTGCACCGTTGACCGGCTGTTCCACACGCCCCGAACAGAATGGCCGGCAAGACCAGGTCGAGATTTGCGCTGGGCGTAACGATGATCGCGTTGTTTCCGCCTAGCTCCAAGATCGTCCGACCCAGTCGTTTTCCGACTACCTCGCCTACGTGAATGCCCATCTTCGTGCTACCCGTAAACGAGATCAACGGGATCCGCTTGTCGTGCAGCATCCGCTCCCCAATGACAGCGCCGCGGCCTACGCAAAGTGAGAATACAGCCGGATCGACGTCGTTCTCGCAACACACGCCCTCGGCAATCTTTGTCACTGCTACGCCACACAGGGGAGCGTTGCCAGACGGCTTCCACAGCGTCGAATCTCCGCAGACCGCAGCGAGCGCAGCATTCCAACTCCACACGGCGACGGGAAAATTGAAGGAGGTGATGACACCTACCACGCCGAGCGGATGCCACTGCTCGAACATCCGGTGGTCCGGACGCTCGGAGTGCATGGAATTACCGTAGAGCTGTCGCGAAAGGCCTGTGGCGAAATCGCAGATGTCGATCATCTCCTGGACCTCGCCCTCACCCTCTGCACGGATCTTACCCATCTCGAGCGTGACGAGCTGTCCGAGCTCGGCCTTCAGCTCGCGAAGCCGGTTCCCAATCTGGCGCACGATGTCGCCGCGTATGGGAGCCGGAGTTTTGCGCCATTCGAGGAATGCCTCATGGGCCCGGGCGACGATTCTCCCATACTCGTCCTCCGTCACCTGACGAACCGATGCGATCACCTCGCCGTCAATTGGCGATATGGAATCGAGCATTGGACCAGATCCGATCCACTCACCATCGAAGCCGCCTGGATTCTCACATTCGATGCCAAGTGTAGTCAGAAAATCATACATTATTTTCACCGTTGAGCCAGTGTTCTTGTCTGTTCGCGCGATGGTCAGTGATTGCCGTGCGGACGAAAAGATAGGCGAGGATCCGGCAGTCGTCGAGGCTTGAAGTTACTCCGACCCCTGGTCCTATTCGTCGAGAACCAGGATCTCTGTCCAGCCTTCGATTGTGTTGTGTCTGCACAGCACGAGATCCTGTAATTCAGGATCTTCGACCTTAACATGTGCTTCCCAGTATCCCTCCGTAACCTCGTCGAGACCGTACACATCGAGCACTGTCCACCCATCGGCCTGCGCCGCTATTCGGCACGCCGCTCTCGGTGACGTCGCCGATTCCGCCTGCTCCTGGAAGGCGACCGACTGGGTGTTGAGGCAGCCGGCAACGAACAGACATGACATTATCGAGATGGGCAAACTTCGAACGTTCACTGGGTATTTCGTCCGGTTCGAAAAGGTTGATGTCCAGCAAGAGCAACCTTCATACGCCCATGGACTCGCGAACGGTCCAAGATGACGACAGAATTCCATGCAATCTAGCGGGTATCGGCGTACTACCCGTGCCGGGCGAGGTTCTTATTCGGGTGTCCGCCTGCGGCGTATGCCATACCGAACTGGATGAATTCGAGGGCCGGCCCGAACGGGGGGGGCGCACGAGAAGCCGACCACCATCGCGTCCGTCGTGGCCTCCCAGCCGGCGGACCTCGTAGCCGAGAGTCTC
>SMVB01134191.1_pt1 | contig 37135 bp, 29 predicted proteins | sample 2456461 | NCBI WGS metagenome assembly SMVB01 (sample SAMN11095934, study PRJNA526329) | marine sediment metagenome | biome: Marine sediment; feature: Surficial sediment; material: Deep marine sediment; isolation source: Hadal surficial sediment | place: Pacific Ocean | collected 2014-05 | depth...
CCCAGGCGTTCGCAGAGGGCGCTCCGCGAAGTCGTCAACTGTCTCATTGCGGCGTCGCCCGAGACGTGCCCGAGATCCACGTGATCGATCGTATGCCCGCCGATCGTGAATCCCAGGTCGGAGAGTTCCCGAACCTGGTCCCATGTCATCCAGCCCGGCGCCGTCGGCAACTCCTTGTCCCAGGGCGCCACGATGTCGGTACCGATGAATCCCGTCGTCACGAAGAACGTTGCGTGGAGACCGTATCGGGACAAGATGGGAGCCGCGATCTCGGCGTTGTCGCGATAGCCGTCATCGAAGGTGATCGCGACGTGTCTATCAAGGGGGTCACCGTTCTCCATGCGTCGCACGATTTCTGCGAGCGGCACGACATTGAAATTATCTGAGAAGAATCGGCAATGATCCTCGAATTGTTTTGGGCTGAGTGTGAGCCCGTCTCCCGCGTTCACGTCATTCACGCGATGCAGCGCCACGACCATCGCACGACCACCGAGAGACCGTGCGGCCATCCAACGAACCGGGAGGATGCGCGTCGCCAATGACTTGATCCGTCCGCGTACGCTCACGAAGCCGGGCCGCACGGTGGAAACTGCTCTTCCAGCCAGGCCATGGAACTCGCGATCGCACGCTTCTGCCATTCGACACGACTGAAAGTATGGTTCGCCTCCGGGATCAATTCGACCGTACAGCCCGCCGCCCCGTCGGGCAGCTTTCGCCTTACGAGCGCATACTGATCCTGGAAGTCCGGTAGGAAGACATCGTTCGTACCGAATAGAAACAGAATCTGGCTCTGACGGCTGAGCAGCGTTTCTAGAGAGCGAAAGACCGGCTCTTTGAAAATTTGATTCCGGCCGATTCCGAGCGCGGCCGGCAAGATTCGTTTGAGGACACCATAGTCGCTCTTTCCGGTGACGAGTCTGCGCCACGCGTCAGGGTCGGCCATCCGCTTGATGTAGCCAGACATCGCCTTTCGCGCGACTGCCGTTCCTATGGTCTTGCTCTCCGCCTCGGTCCCGACACCAATATAGGGCGTCGCATCGCTGAAGGGCATGCCGAATGCGAGGAGGTGCCGTACATGCGACGATCTCGCGGCGCCGTAGAGAGCGTTGCGTGCGCCCATACAGAGGCCGGCGAGTATGACGTCTAGATCGCCGCTTTTCGCACGCAGAAAATCGACAGCGTCCACGACTGGCTCGACCGGAAACGAGTCCATATGGGAATAGTCCTCGTCGCCGGGACTGTCACCGTTTCCAGGATGGTCCAGTCGTAAAACGCAAAAACCCTCTTCCGTCCAGCGTCGCGCAGCGCGAACGTAGAAGCGGTGAGGTCCGACGCGATATTCGACACGGCTGTTCACGACGAGAATTGTGGCGCGGGGCGGAGCCGCATCCGGCGTATGCAACATTCCGAAAAGCTCGTTGGACCCGCTCGTGATTCGAATCGGCTCTTCCATGGCGCGGCTCAGCGACCCCCTGCAACACCACGAGCACGCTCGAGGATCCAGTCTCGTGTGACTTCGAACCAATCGTTTGGGGATCGCGGAACGCTTCCCTCGCGCGGGAAATTCCAGAAGATCTCGACGTTCGAGGTGTGGTGACACGGGACCGCCCTGGCCACCTGCTCGAGGAGCGGACCGGGGGATCCCGCGGTCGGCTTCTCATGCTGTACCACGAGCAAAGGAACGCCTGGCCTTGCGAGCTGTTCGGGAAGATCGCTCGCGCAGAATGCTTGGTGGAGAGAGCCGGTGAGCAGGTAACCTCCGATGTCGATGCCTTCGCCGCCACCCACTCCTTCGCTGAGCTCAGTGAGCAACGCATCAACGGACCGCCGCCCACCGCCATACATCATGTCCGACAAGATCTGACGGCGGAGCAGATCCCGGAAATATCGCTCCGCCGAGAGGATCGGGGCCCACGCGACGCAAAACGATCCGGACCTGTTTTGTGCCGCGGCGAGCGCGCTCGCGCAGCCAAGGCGGACGCCAAGAAAGCCCATCTGTGTGGACGCGGTACGCTCACAAAGGACATCTGCTCCGAGCCCTGCGACCCTCGCCATCCGCTCTGGAGTGGCGTCGGCCAACTCCCCTTCGCTGTCACCGTGACCGGGTGGATCGAAACGCAGAACGGATATCCCAGCCGCCGCGAGGAACTCCGCTAGTTGATAGACGATCCGATAACATGCAATGTGTTCGTCGGTGAGACCGGAACACACGACGATGCCGAGTGAGCTAGGGGCCTCGCCGACTGCTCGATGCAGGCATGCGAACTGGCGCTGGCCGCCTTCTGTCAGAAAGAGTGGCTCCGGCACATTGAGGTGCGCTTCAGCCATTTCTATAGCAGATACTTCCGCAGAACTTTGCCGAGTGGGTTCCGCGGGATCTCGTCCCGAAATTCGATGATTCGGGGCAGCTTGAAGTCTGCGATCCGACCTCGGCAAAACTCGATCAGCTCTCCCGCCTCGCAGGGCTCGTTTGCAACCACCACCACCTTTACGACCTCATTACCACCGCGCTGCGTGACGCCAAGTGCCACGGATTCGACCACCTTCGGATGTTTCGAAAGCAGCGCTTCCAACTCAGCCGGGTCGACTTTGTTGCCGGCGAGGTTGATAAAGAGGGTGTCGCGTCCGGTGAGGTAGAGGCGGCCGTCGGCATCTACCCTACCCCGATCGCCCAGAAAGAGTCGCCCACCCTTGAGCGCGGTCGCGTTCAATTCGTCGCTCTCGTAGCGGTCGAACATCGCCGGGCTCGCGATGCCGATCGCACCCTCCTGGCCAGGCGGCAGTATTTGAGCGTTCTCGTCGAAGGCGTCGACTTCGATTCCAATGAGGGGTGCACCCACCGAGTCCCAGGTTGCATCGATATCGTCCGAGAGATTGAGCGACACCACCCCAGTCTCGGTCGAGCCGTAAAGCTGACGGAGCGAGATCCCAAAGCGCTCGCGAAACGCCCGGTACGTGTCGTGCGTGAGCGGTGCTCCGGCCGTGATGCAGAGCCGGATCGACCCAAGATCGGGTTCGCGATCCATCTTGGTCTCGGCGAGAATCTTGAACATGAATGGGCTGCCCGGAACGATCGTCACGCGGTTTGTCTCGACGCTCCTCAGGAAAGATCGACGATCGAATCGATCGTGCACGACGAGCGTGGCACCCACATAGGTCGCCGCGACGAGGCCGTTGCTGAATCCATGGGCGTGTGAGAGCGGCACCGTGCAGAGAAAGACATCGTCCGCGCGGGTTTGCACGGCCTTTTGGAAGGCGATCGCCTCGGCCGCCAGTTGGGCACGAGATCGTGAAATCTTCTTGGATCCACCCGTCGAGCCAGACGAGTAGAGCCAAAGTACGGGCTCCGAGCCGTCGAACTCGGGTAGCGAATCGATTGTCGTATCCGCTTCGGGTGACACTGTCGGCGGTGAGGAGGAAGACGCATCGAAAATCCAGGAGCCCTCGCCATTGGGCACGCCAACACACCTCACAGCATCGCCGCCGATTCTTGCCAGCACCTCCTCGACGATGGGCACCTGGGGCGAGGAAGCAAAAATGACCCTCGGGCGGGCACCCGCAAGGGTCGACTCGATCTCGCTCTCCTTGTATTGGGGATTCATGGGCAGCGCCACGGCTCCGCGTCGGAGTGTCGCGAGCACCACGACGATCATCTCCCAAGAATTCGGCAACAGCGTTGCCACACTGTCGCCGGCCTTGATGCCATCCACCTCGAGGCGGGTCGCCATCCGAGCCACGCGGGCATCGAGTTCGGAGTACGTGAGGCGCGTCTCGGAATCGATGATCGCGATCTGGTCAGGCGCAATCCGCGCATGCTTAGCCACCCAATCGGAAGGCGTCTGTCGGAGGGTCACGTCGGTCGAATCACTCACTGGGCCTGCTCGCCCAGAAAGCGCGCCAGGCTTCCGATGTCGTCGAACACTTCGATCTTCAGCTCCGATTCGTCGATCATGATGCCGAGTTCGTCCTCGAGGCCTGTCACGAGTTCGAGTACAGCCATCGAGTCGAGCGCCAACCCCTCTCTAACGAGGGACGTATCCGAAGATAGAGCCGCCGCATCGAGATCTGGATTGATGCGGTCGACGATGACCCGAATGATCGCGTCCACACGTTCCTGCACCTGTTCCTTCACGGTGCCCCTTTCAGGCGACTTCCCGCTCGGGGAACTTCTCGGTGATGACCATGATCGGATGGCCATGGGCAATGACGCGGTAACGACGTGAAATCAGATTCGCACTCGGCTCGATCTGAAAGTGCCCGGCGAGGTCTCCCGCTTCTTCACGAACGCAGCCGAGAATCTCCCGAAACGTCTCGAGTCTATTTTCGAGAATCAGGTGTCCGATCGGCTTTGTGCTGTTGACCAACCCGTCGCGAATGAATTCGGGAAGCCGATCTAGGACAATAAACGATTCGGCATAGATTCGGGCGAGATGACTCATGCGTCCCCGCAGTAGAATGCGACGGTCGAGAATGTGCTCCCCGGGTTTGCACTCGAGATCCGGGAGTTCTGTCTCGAGGGCGTAGTCCTCCTGGAAGAGACGCTCGACTACCATCCGCTCCCAATAGTTGGCCTCGAGCATTTCCGTGACCATGCCGTCGGTCGTCAGAAGGATCCTCTGGAATGACGTCAGTCGACTGGGGTCGATGGGGCTACCCCTCAGCGAACGCTGGAGATCGGTGCGCATGAGGTCCGATTGATTTTCCGAATTAGACATCAGGTCCTCTCTGTGGGCTGCCCGATACGAGCGGGAAATGAGTTGGCCATCCACTGGGTAAGAAATCGGTGCAACGGCCGGGGATCTGTAGACCCCCTAGGCTTCATTCTACAGGATGACCGGGGTGCAGCCAGCACGCAGCAGCACCCGTCAAGCTGCGGGGGCGTAATCGCAAGGGAAATCACCCATCATACGGAGGCCAGCCCTCCGGCGCTACGCGCCATTCCGCCGGCACCGGAGCCGCATCGAAAAGACGGAGCGTCTCCCCTTCCACGTCCTTGACGATCGCCCTGGCGACCTGGTAGGCGATTCGGTTCCAGTCATGCGCTCGCGCAATCGAGCGGCGTGCCTCGATCCGTTCGGGTGTATTGCTGACGGGTTCGAGCGATCGAGCCAACGCCCGAGACCATTCCTCGGTCGAGGTCGCGAGTTCTACGACTTCGTGGAAATCAAGCAGAGTGCGGATCGGTCTCGCCACGACGGGCCGGCCGCTTGCGAGGTACTCATGAAGTTTGAGCGGGTAGATGTACTTCGTATAGTCGTCCATCCGGTAGGGCATGATGCAGGCATCGAAGTGCGCCGGGTAGCCCAAGAGCTCCTCGGGTGTCTTGGCGCCAAGGAAGTGGACATTGGGTTGCGCTTCGAGTTCGGCGAGCACGGACAGGAGTTCCGGATGCTGGGCTCTTGCCCCGACGAATACGAAGTTCCAATCCGTATGTATTCGAGCAAGCTGTCCAATCAGCTCCCAATCCAGTTGTTTCTTGAGCCAACCGCAGTAGCCGATCCGAGGATGATCGATCGTCGACAGATCCTCGGGCTCTGGCTTCTCCACCGAGACCGCCTCGAAGTCGACTCCATTAGGCAAATGGCTCGTCTTCGGATTCAGATCACCCTTTTTCTCGAGCAGCCCGGGTGAGTGGATGAAGACGCGGTCGACTCGAGTCAGCAGCGCTCTCTCCGCGTCAGCGATCGGGCGTTCCACCTCCGAAAAGCTGTACTCGTCAACAACGTGATACAGGGACAGATCGTGGGCTACACGATCGAGCGTCGATACGAAGACTGGTCGCCAGACATAGAGGACGATCGTTGTACAGCCGCGCCTTACGAGTTGATTGCGAGCGGCCCGGAGGCTCGCCGACTCCAGTGCTCGTTCGAGGAAAGCCGGGCGATGGATCTGAGGCAGCCAGGGGGGCGCTTCATATACGCTCAGTCCCGCCGGCGGCAAGGCGAAACGGACCCCCTCGATCGCACGCGGCCTGTGGGGCTCTCGCAGCACATCACGCCAATTACGCACTGGGTTCACCCATACGACGTGATAATACGTGGCCAGTCGAGTCAATATCTGGTGACGCGACATCCATGGAACATCGAATGTTTCCGGGACCAACGCCAAGACTCCGATGTTCGGGAGATGCGGAGTCGACATGCCATCTGATTATAGCGACACGCCTTCAACCCGCAATTTGGAGTACGCAATCGAAAACTCGATATTCAATCTATTCTCTCTAGAACTCGAGAACATCCAGTCGAAGGAAGACACGGAGGCAAAATGCGTCACCTAAGATCGAGCAGTGAAATCGCCCCTGGAAAGCGATCAATGACGGTCGGGACGACCTCGGATTCGATGGTGGGGCGTGCAGAAAGTGTCAAAGGACTCCAGCACATTGGCTCGGACTCCGATACCTGGCACATGCAGAGAACTCATGTCGATGCACGGTCGCAATCTCAGATGACCCGCTTCACAACGCCCGCCACCGGCGAGCAGCCCGCGAACATGCTCAAGGATGAGTGATATCCAACGCAGGACGGCGAAGGGCGCTGCGTGGATGATTCTCGCCCGGGGCTTTGATCGCACGGTCGGCCTGATCAGCACTATGATTCTCGCTCGCCTGCTGGCACCCGACGATTTCGGGGTCATCGCCATGGCGATGTCCATCATCGCCATGCTGAATCTCCTGCGCGCCTTCGGCCTCGATGTCGTACTGATCCAACACCAGCAACCCGAGCGAGTCCACTACGACACCGCCTGGACCATGAATATTCTGGTCTCGATAGTCGTGGCCGCAACGCTGATTGCATTAGCCAAGCCGGTTGCAATCTTCTATCAAGAGCCCGATCTCATCACCGTCATGACGTTCCTGGGCCTCGCTCCTTTCATCGAGTCACTCCGGAACATCGGTGTCATCGACTTTCGCCGGAATCTCGAGTTCGATCGAGAGTTCCGGCTCATGTTCGCTGCGCGCCTCAGCAGCTTCGTGGTCACAGTGCCGCTGGCTTTTGCACTGCGAAACTACTGGGCACTCGTGGGCGGTATGCTCTTCGGAAGGGTTGCCGAAGTGGCGCTGAGCTATGCGATGCATCGATATCGCCCACGACTGTCCCTCGTCGCGTGGCGCGAGCTCTTCGGATTCTCGAAATGGCTGCTGCTCAAGAATCTCGTTCAGTTGCTGATAAGCCGCTCGGGTGATTTAGTGATTGGCCGAGTCGTCGGCACACGAGAACTTGGCCTCTTCAACGTCTCCAATGAAATCGCCTCGATGCCTTCCACCGAAATCGCCGCACCGATCAATCGCGCGCTTCTACCGGGTTTCGCGCGGCAGGCCTCAGATCCAGCAGCCCTGCGGCTCTCGTTCCTCAACGTCGTCTCGATGCTCACCCTGGTGACGCTGCCTCTGGGAGTGGGTCTGATGCTCACAGGTCACTTGATCGTGCCGATCCTCCTCGGCTCGAAATGGCTCGAGGCCATTCCATTCATACCGATCCTGGCCCTCAATGGCCTGTTGATGTCCCTCGGGTCGAACACGGGTTCGTTCCTGCTCGCCATTGGCAAGACCCACTACGTATTTGCCCTGGCAGTCGTCAAACTCGCGGTCCTGGCTCCTGCACTGATCATCGGAACGTTGCAGGCGGGTGCAATCGGTGCGGCCTGGGCGTACGTGCTCAGCACTCTCATGGTGATTCCGATTAGCTACGGGATCATCTTGAAGCGACTCGATCTCAGAGTCACCCACTTGCTCGCGCGCATATGGCGCCCGGCATCCGGCATCGCCGTGATGACAATTTGCGTGAGGCTGGTGAGTGAAGAACTCCCCGTTCCATCAGATACGATGGCCATGATCACTCACCTCGTCCTCATTGCGGCGATCGGTGCGATTTCGTATGGCTCGACTGTTTTCCTACTCTGGAACGCGAGCCAACGGCCAACCGGTGCGGAGCGATTCCTGTTGGACAGGCTCGCGGATCAACTCCAAAGGTTCCGCTCGCGTTAGGCAAGCGCGATCAAACTAGAGACCGGTCGGCTGCTCGGAACTATTCCAGCGAAGTCAGATACTCGAGGATCGCCGCCCGACTCGATTCGTCTGCCAGTCCCTCGTAATTCATGATCGTGCCCGGAACGGTCGACTGGGGATTCTTCATGAATTGATCCAGTCTCTCCGGCGTCCAGGCTCCCCCAGCATTCGACATTGCAGTGGAATACGGGTATCCAGGAGCGACTCCCACTGACGCACCCAGGATTCCGAAGAGGCTCGGACCGGCCCCATGTCCGGGGCCCTGCGCGGGGTGGCATCGCCCACAGTTGGCGGCGAAAATCATCATCGGATTCAATGAATCTGGATCTGCGGGCGTCAGCACGACAAGAGTTGCGTCGTCGGTCCAAAGGATGATCTCACCCCCCGGGCCCTCGACCAGGTCTCGAATCCGATGATTGACGACGATCGGCTCGACGAAGACGACGCGATCCTGTCGAATACGGACACGCCACAATGTGCGCTGGGCCATCGACGCCACGAGCAAGTCGCCATGCCAGTTTGGAAAAAGATTCTTCTCGATTCCAATCAGATTCGAGATTCCGATCGACGGTACCCACGAGTAAAACGGCTCGGCAAAGCCATCTTGCTCACCCTGCTTCGGATTCAACGGCCATGTGTACGAATCGTAGTCGGACCCGTAGGTTGAAATCGGCCAGCCGTAATTGTTGCCCCGGACAATGCGATTCAATTCGTCCCCGCCCTTCGGCCCGTGCTCCGTGAGCCAGATTGTTCCGTCGCGGGCACGATAGAGTCCTTGAGGGTTTCGATGTCCGAGGGTGAATATTTCCGGGGTTCCAATGCCGTCGATCGGCACGAGAATCGTCTTGCCGTAGAAGTTCGATTCCTCCTGAGCGAGCGGTCGATCAGAATTCCATCCATTGAAATCATGGTCGCCGACTGTCAAGAGCAGGGTTGAATCGTCGAAGAGAAGAAGACGTCCGCCGTGTTGTTGGGAAAAACGTGTAAAGCGCTTCTTGAGTGGCAAGCAGAGCTGACTCTCGAACAACGTCGTCCATTCTGCGCTCGAGTTTCCGCTCACGAAGGCTTCGTGTTCCGTCTTGAGTACGGATATCCGCATAACGGAGCATTTGCGTTCATCGTGCCAGTACAGATGGGAGACGAATACCCGCAAGCGATCGTCGAGTTCTTGCACGAGTAGACCGACCAGGCGAAGCCTACGCGCAAGCTTTTCGTCATCGATGTCTCGACGAAACGCTTCTAGATTCAGGGATACGCGATATGGCAGTTTTTCGATATTGGGCGGCTCGGACTCGTCGCTCCACCAGAACAGATAAAATTCCCCGTCGCCCGTCGCAAGCAGAGTTCGATCGCCGATCCGGGTGATCGCACCGGCCGAGGCCGATGGAATCGGGATCAGATTCGGAAAACTTCGAGACTTCAGACCATAGAAGGTGGTCTCGAAGTACTCCGCGGTCGGATCGGACACGGCACGAGGTGGTGGCTGTTGTGGGCCGACGACGGAGTAGGCGAGCGAAATGGCTGCAATCACAGTCAAACCGAGCAGTGAAATACCCCATGTTCTGAAGCGCGGCGGGATGTGAGCGAAAGCGGCCAGAATGAAGGAGCAACCGACGATCGCGACCAACGCAATCCGCGAGAATCCTTGATCGCCTACCAGCATCCCGAGGAAAACAACGCCATACACGCTCATGACCGCGATTGCGCTACCGATGACCCCGACACGAATTCCTCGGCGCGCCAAAATCAATGTGATCAGTACGCTCGCGAGATAACCCGCTGCGAGTGATACGATTGGGATCAATTCCGTATCGATGAGTGCCCAGGGTGCGACGCGGTACTTGAAGACCGGAATCACCAGCAACAAGATCACAGCCAATCCGTGCCAGAAGATCAGGAAGCGATAGCTTGATCGATCCGATGTGGTCATCGGTACCTCATGGAAGAACCGGGCATGGCGCCATTAAGCGGGGGATGAAGCTCGTACCAACATCAAGGGGCGGACCCCGCGCATTATGACTGAAACTGCGGATCCAGTCAAAAGGACGTCCGGGTTGATTGTGTCCATCCATGCTCTAATCGGAGTACCTTGTTCGGGTCTTCGGTATGCAACCTGCGCTGTCCGTACCTACTGGCGAATGGACTTGCAGTAAGGGGAAGAATCTTGAGCTGTTCGAACCGAACGATACATCTGGCGATCGCCTTTTCTGTTATGGCGTCTATGGCGTTGATCGGCTGTCAAGACGCGGTGTCCAGCATTGCCGGCATCGGGCCGATTGGGACGATTCGAAAGGTGGTTTCAGGCCACGAATTTACCGAGGGACCCACTGTCGACGCGAAGGGCAATATCTACTTCAGTGACCTCAACGAGGAGAAGGTTTTCCGTGTCATGGCGAACGGAAGCGAATCGACGTTTATTGAAGAGAGTCGACGCGCAAACGGATTGATGTTCGATGCAACGAGGAATCGCCTTCTGGCATGCGAGAGCGGCGCCGGAGCCGAGCCGGGTATTGCGCGGATCGTCGCCTTTGGTCTCGACGACGGAAGCCTCGAAGTGGTCGTGCCGGGCTATGGAGGCCAGCCCTTCAACCGGGTCAACGACCTCGTGATCGATCGGCAAGGAGGCATCTACTTCTCGGACATTCTCGGAGGGGAACCCGAGCTTCCACAGGAGGCAGCCGCCGTGTACTACGCGGCTCGTGATGGGACGGTCAGCCGCGTGATCACCGGTCTGGATCGGCCCAACGGGGTCCTGCTCTCGCCCGATGAGGAGACCCTCTATGTGCTCCCCTACGGCAGCGTCACGCTGATGTCCTATGACGTGGTGGCCCCGGGCGTACTTGGAGTGGGACGGGTTCTGACCGCGCTACCGAAAAGTGAGGACAATCCACGGGCCGGGGGCGACGGAATGACCGTGGACAGCGAGGGAAACCTCTACGTCGCCCTGCCGGCAAGCATGGCCATCGTCGTGATCTCGCCGAAGGGCGAAATTCTCGGGTCGATACCCATACCTGAAGCGCCCTCGAACGCGATATTCGGCGGTCCGGATCGCAAGACCCTCTACGTGACCGCGCGGACTTCTCTCTACGCGATTCCGATGGAAGCCACTGGCCACACGTTTGGAGAGGCTCCATCACAGGTTCCCAGAGAATCACAGCGGATCGACGACGATTCCGCTGAATAGGCTGCCCATATTGGCCCAACTGGAAAGCCCGATCGAGCCGCCAGGCACGTCGCTGTCCGTCACGGAGAAGACCACCGTGCCGTCGATCGAGACTTCGATCGAAGGACCGTCGACGACGACCTCCAACTGGTACTGAGTCCCCGTCACGTAGGCCGTCGCGTTCTCGCCCAACAGCGTGAACACACCGCCCACGCTTTTCACCAGACGTTGGTAATTGTGCGAGGCATTCCACGAGAAGCGATAGAAGTTGAGGCCGTCCTGGACCCGGAACATCAACCCGATCTCATCGTCGTCTGCGGACTCGATCGTCAGTTGGGCCCGGTAGTCGGTCCAACCCGAGCCTGCGTCGTAGACCGCAAACGTGCCGAGCTTGATCAGACTCTCCGTGGCGGTCGGATTGCCCAAGATGTTGCTGCTCTGGGTCAGCACGCCCCCGACGACCTGCCAGTCCGACGGCGCCAGACGATCACCCGGATCCGAAATCGTCCAGCCGTTGAAGTCGCCGTCGCTGAAGTCCTCGAATAGCAGCGTATCGCTGGGTGCCGCCGCCTCGTTGTCATCGATCTGCATCAGGTAGCTCACGAGGTCCGCGAGTTCCGGCGCGCTGAGTACGACGCCATTGTGAGCGGAGACTGCATCGGCCAGATTGGCAGCCGAACCGTCGTGCAGGTAGGGACCTGTAAGCCACAGGCCGCGCAGGGTCGGAGTATCGAGCGCGGTCTGGGGCCCGCTCGAACTCTTCAGCGTACCGACATCGTGGGTGAGCCCGAGCGTACTATCGCTGAAGGCCGAACCAAGGTGGCAAGATCCGCAGTTCTCGGCCTCGAAGAGTGCGCGACCCGCCACGCCACTGGGGGTGAAGTTGCCGAGTGCGTCTCGCTGGGGAGAAGAGCCCACCTGCGTGAGTGAAGCGACATAAGCCGCCAGGGCGTCGAGATCAGCGCTGAGGCCCGCCTTTGGCAAGCCGAAGGGATCGCTCGTCGCGGTGAAATCCGGGTCGCTCATCAGGCCGGTTCCACCGAAGTGACGAATCTGGATCTCGAAGTCCTGGACTTCGTCGAAATTGCCTGTCCAATGCACGGGTCCATGCCCCTGGCCGCGGCCTTCGAGTGAAATCGTGTTGCGCAGGCCCTCGCCCAGATCGGTGAAGTCCCAGATTCGACCGTCATGCCCCCCGTCATTGTGACACGACGCGCAGGCGATATAGCCCTCGAATGCCAAACGGGGATCCTTGGCGTCGTAGAAGAGCTGTTTGCCGAGCAGCACGTCGGGAGGCAGGACCTCGATCGTCAGCTTCGGCACTGTCCCGACCAGGGGGAGGTTCGGATCGTCGAAGTCGAGCAGGTCGGCAAGATCCAGGACCGAGACCGTACGGTCCATGAAGTTGTCGACATAGAGAGTGAGACCGTCAGGCGAGAGCGCCATGCCGTGGGGAGCGCGTCCGACATCCACCCGGCCCAGCTCGATTTGTGAAAAGGGCTCGATCACGCTGACCGTGCGATTGCCTTCGAGCGTCGTAAAGGCGTAGACACCGAGGTCGCTGTAGATCGTCGCGCTCGCAATGCTCGCATCGTCGTGGTCACGCCGGGCGACCAGATCTTCGAGCCCGGTCGTGAGATCGACGCGCGACGTCACCGCACGCACCATCGAATCGTGTGTAAGGTCCTGGCCGTCCCGCAGCGCGCCGCGGTAGATGTTGTCCTGCTTCGACGGCACCAGCATTTCGCTCCCGTCTGGTGAAATCGCGGGCGCGCCGACATAGTTGGGTACGCCTCGCCCGTTCTGTTCGGTGTCGGGAATCGTGCTCACATGAAGTGTGGTACTCGGTCCGAGCACGAGCGTCGCGGCGTCGAGGCTGAGTACGGTCGCGCCGTCCGTCGGACCCGCCGCGGGCACACCGGACTCTTCACCGGCCAGCCGAGACGTCACAAAGAAGGTGGCGCGTAGAGTGAGCCCATCTCCGCTGACCGCAAGGTGGCGAATGTGCTGGCCGACGGATTGCGATCCCAGCTCGGCCCCGGTCGTGGCGTCAAAGCGGCGGATTTCACCCACGGCCTCGAGGGACACGTAAGCGGACGAGCCGCTGGGATCGAACACCACACCGTAGGGTTCGGAACCGATGCCGAGATCGATCCGATTTCCCGACTCGACGAGCAACGTAGTCGGATTGATGATGTCGACGACTCCGTCGTCCTTGCATGCGACCCAGACCCTTCCGTCCCCCGCAATGGCGAGCGTGCTGGGCCGCCCACAGACCGGAATCACCCTGATGTTCGTTTCCGAGATGGCATCGATGACCGTCACGGAATCGTTGTCTGGATTGACCACCCAGACGCGATCGGTGGCTGCGTCGTAGGTGATCGAGCTGGTCGCGGTCGGACGCAGAGCAGTCGGCGCGGAGGCCACGTTCTGCACGAATTGCCGGACCTGGACTTCCGATGTCGCGAGATCGGTGACCACCAGGGTCACGATGAAACGTCCCGCGAAGAGAAAAACGTGGCTCACGTCGGGCATCGTGAACGGGCCCACGGCGGCCGTCCCGTCGCCGAAGTCCCACTCGTACTCATAGCTGCCGGCCGGACCCGCGATTGCAGTGTAGTCGACGGTCGCGCCCACGAGATCGGGTGGCGACGGGAACGCAGAGAGTTGAAATGCGTCGTCGATCGTCCAGAGGAAGGTTGCTTGACCGAAATCGGAGCTGGGGTCCGTCGCCGTGACCGTGACGGTGTAAACGTTCTCGGTCGTCGGCGATCCAAAGATTTCGCCCGTCAAGGAGTCGATGGACAAGCCGGCCGGCAAGCCGGTGGCCGAGAATGTGAGATTGTCACCGTCGGGATCGATGGCCTGTACGAAGAGAGACACCGCCGCGTTGGCCAGCCCGAGCTGGTCGCCAGGGTCGATTACCGAGGGCGCCGCATTGAAGAGCGATTGGAGGCCGAGCGACGCATTGGACGGATCGATCGCGAGCCAGCCCACGATTTCGTTGTCGTGATTGAGCTCTGGGTCCTGGGACTTCTCCTCCTCTACCTTGACATCGAATCCAGCCGTCGAGGTATTGTCGACGCGAAGAGATGCCGTATCTCCATCATTGCGGGTCTGCATCGCAGCAAAGAGATGGGGCAAGCCGGAGAAGCCCTGGCTGAAAGTGATGGATTCCGGAATCTCGTCGACCACATTGCCCGTGATCGCCGCCTCGAGAAGATTTGTGATCCCGGCGGGCTCCAATGCGATCCAGTGCACGACTTCGTCCGGGAAGACCTGGCCACCGGCTTGCTGCTTCCGGATCCGGACCGTGAAATCCGTCGTGCTGACGTCCTGGATGCTAGGGACGGCGGCGAAGCCGCTATTCTCGCTTGCCACCTGCGCGAGAACCAGCGGGGTCTGGAGGAAGGCGCCCGGCGTGAAGGGCTGCGTCCAGGGGTTCTGCGAGTCGATCCCGGCGGCGATCCCGGCGATCAGGGTCGCGCCGCCCGGAAGCGTGTACTCGCCCTCTTCGACGACGAGATAGGAGATCGTCTCGGAGCCGTGGCTGCCGTCCAAATAGTCCCACTCGTCGATCTGAAACTCGAAGCCCGTCGGCGTGATATTGCGGACGCGAATGGTCGTCGGCGCGGCGTCATTCAGGCTGGGCGGTCCCATGACCACGACGGGATTCTGGATCGCGCGGCTGAGCGTGACGGCGTGCCACTCTGACGCATTCGCCTGACTCACGATCACGTTTCCGAACTCGCTTCTTTCGGTCGACACGATCCAGGAGAAATTCAAATTCGCCGCTTCGGTGCCATCGAACACGGTGATCGTCACGTCGTAGACGCCCGCTGTAATGGCCATTCCGCTAATCACGCCAGTCTGAGCGTCCAGCGCCAGGCCGGGCGGAAGATTCGTTTCGCCGAAGGTGAGCGGGTTTCCATCGGGGTCCTCGGCTTCGACCTTGACGAGCACCGTCTCGCCGACATCGTGTCCGAGGCTCGTGATCGGCTTCCCCCGCGGCAAGCCATCGTTGGTCACCTGAATGACCTTGGCGATCGAGGGCACCTCGCCATTCATCGCGAAGAGCATCCAATAGCCCGGCACCAGCACGTTCTCGTTGCTGTGGAGAGTCACCTCGTAGCTGCCCGGACTGGTCTCCTGCATGCTGGGACGGAGGAAGCGCTGATCCGTGTTCATCGTGTGCGTCGTGGCGGACATCCGAATCATGCTGAATGCGCTGAGCCCCGGGGTCGCCTGAACGGTGAAGGTCCGGCCGAGCCGCAATACGGACGCTGAATCGTCGATGACGGGCCGGACCACGAGGCCGCCGCCCGAATCGAAGAGGTAGGGAGGCGAGAAGACCTCGGCATTCCAATGGTCGTCACCGCACTCGCCCGGCGGGTCCAGGGGGGGTGGGGGGCAGGCATCGTTTCCGAGGCCTCCGCCCGCCGAGATCACCCGGCCATCGACGAGCAGAAGCGCCGTTGAATGGTACGCCCGTGCCTGGTTCTGGGCGTTGAAGAGCGTCCATGTATCGGTGTCGGGGTCCCAGGCCTCGGCGTTCAGGATCGCGAAGTTGTCCGTGAACTTCTGACCGCTGGTGTTGCCCCCGACGACGAGTACATCGCCATTCGGCAACAACACCTCGTTCTGGAACTGCCTCGGCCAGTTCATGCTCGATGCGACGGTAATCGTGGGAGCGGGTCCCCCGAGATCGATCGTCCAGGCATTGGTGACCGAAATCTTGTTGTCAACGGAAGTCGAGCCGCCGGCGACCAGGATCTTTCCTTCGTCGTAGAGGACCGAGACACCCTCGTCCGGATAAGTCGAATAAGAATGCTGTCGCTTCGTAATGGTTCCGAGACCCCCCGGGCCACCAAAGGGGTCGATGGTGTTCATCCCGAAATTGCTGACCGCACCGTGGTGGAGGACGGTGCCGTCGGTATCGAGCTGAAGCAACGGCCAAAGTCCGGAACCATCCTGCAGGCCGAACTGAAGAATCGTGTCTGAGAGATCGATACCGGTGAGCAGCGTCCAGCCCGTGGCAGGCGTATAGAGCTCCGGATTGACGCCACCTCCATCCCCAGCGGCAATGAACACGCCTCCGTTGCCGAGATACACCGCGGTCGGGTACCAGCGTCCGCGGTTCATGTCATCGGAGGCAGCCAGTTGGACCCACTGCTCCGTATTGAAGTCGTAATAGCTCACCCAGGGACTCTGTGACTTGTTGCGCCCTCCCATCACGAAGGTCCGGCCGTCTTCCAGCGTCACGAGCGCCGCACAGAACATGTCGTGACTCGGATGCGGCACCTCCGTGATCTCGCCCGTCAGATGATCCCACACCGCCGCGTAGGTGTACTCGTCGTTTTCGGAGTCCGGGAAGGTGTTGCGCTCGTTCGAAGCGAAGGTCAAGATCCGACCGTCCGGCAGATTCGCCATCGAGACTGGAACGTGGGGCCAATCGAGAACCGGACCCCACACTCCACCAATGTGTGGAGAAAAGCTCGGCGGCGGATTCGGAGGCGAAACCTGGGCCTGTGCCCCGCTCGGGGCGGCAAGCGCACCGAGCGCCAGCAAGGCGACCGCGAGTAAGCCAGCCCATGCTGTGTGATCTCGGAGAGACCCCACCGATTCAAGAGACCGGGTACAAGAAACCTGTGCCCGACGCCGCATATCCATCAACTGTCTACGTCGGGCTTCGGTCGCCCGTAACCTTTCTCGTAGCGTTGGATCCAATCGTCCGACACATGCGCGAGATCTCGGCAGCGAAGGTAGTCACCCATCGTTGTTCCCGTGCATTCCGAATCCACATTGGGACTCCCGCTCCCGTCGACGACCTCATCCATGTGGACCGTCCGAAAATCGATACTGAATCGCGTCCGACCCGACAGATTTTCGAGCGAAGCGTGCATCTGCGCTCCTGAAAACACGACCATCGAGCCCGCCTCACCCTGCAGACGCAGGTCATCCGAGAGGTCCATCTCTTCCTCGGGCTTGGGCTGGTCGCGTCGATCGATTCCGATCTGCTCTGCGGCGGCGAATCGGCTCTGGGCGTTCCATTCGGCGTAGTTGTAGCGATGAGATCCGTTCTTGACGGCGCGGTTCCAGTATCTCGGATAGAAGACCATCCCATCACCGTCCGTGAGCGGATAGATTGGAAGCCACCAGTTCAGCTGACTTTGAGGCGCCGAGTACCAGGTATCGCGGTGGGGGTGAAAGGCGTATGCAATCCCGGTCGTGAGGTATCCGTCGGATGTCGACGAGCGTAGTCGCGGCACATCGAAATAGGTCTTCTCGCGATCGCAGCCGAACTGCGACAGCAGCGCTTGGATGAGTCGCTTGCTCTCCGGATGGTGTATGAAGCTCGGCTTCAGCTCCGCCAGGATCTCGGCGTAGCGTTCCACACGGAGATGGTATTGAGCCTCGGGCGGGGAATGAGGATGGAATGCTTCCTCGAGCATTCCGCGGGCAAACTCGCACAGCGCTCGCCCCACGGCGCCGGAGCTATACGCGAAAAGGTCACCAGCATAGAGAGCCGACCTACGCTGGTCGTCCGTCGCCTCTGAATCAACATTCACTCGCACCATGGCAAAGACTCCCCGGATCTACGCATCGTCACACACGGGCAAACGACGGCTACGACGTTCCAACAATCGATTTCAGTAGGTACCACTGGAGCCACCTTAGGTGTCGGTCAATAATTCCCCCCCACCCCCAAGGGGGGTCATCGATTCGGCCCGGCCTATGAGACCGTCATCGCTCTTGGCTACCGGGAATTACAACAGAGCGAAAAGCATGGTAATTTTAACACGTGAATCGACCATTGGAGCAGATTCATAGTTTGGTTCAGCGAGAAGAGAATCCCCCCAAAGGCCGCCAATCGGGCTGGACGACCGCAATCGGCTCGGATAAACCCTTGCTGGGGGGGGGTATGCTGCGTCGTCGAACGTCGCGGGGAAATTTTCACCGAACGGTGCACACCGATCGAGATTTCGCAAGCGAAACGACACTAGTACAAACTCCCCGCACCGCGTGGCGTGGATTGGTTTCGGGCCGTAGATCGGATCGCATTTTCACTACGAGAATTCTGGCCACCCGAGCCTGTCTCCGCGAACGCACATGCCGGCGGCGCACTTGCGAACGGGTCTGCGTCTCGCCCGCCGCCGACAACGTCCACGAGATCGCATTTCGTGCTCTTTAATTCTTACGAATTCGTATTCGTATTCCTGCCGATCACGTGGGCGACGATCGTTCTGCTGAGCAAATGTGGCTTTCCCAGGATGGCCATGTGCGCCCTGACATCCGCTTCATTGTTCTTTTATGCATGGTGGAACCCGGTCTACCTATGCCTGCTTCTTGGGTCGATCTCGTTCAACTTCATACTGGCCAGATCGCTGTGTAGGCAGGGACCCGATGTAGCGAACTCAGCGACGCGAAAGAACCTGTTGACCTTCGGTGTAGTCGTGAATATGGCCGTACTGGCCTACTTCAAGTATTTCGACTTCTTTGTAGACAGCTTCCTTGGCCACTCGGAACTCGGCTATAACGATGTCAATATCGTACTGCCACTAGCCATATCCTTCTTCACTTTCCAGCAGATCGCCTTCTTGGTCGGTGTGTACCGAGGCGAGTTCGAAGAGTCGAATATCCTGCGTTATGCGTTGTTCGTATCGTTCTTCCCCCAACTGATTGCGGGTCCGATCGTTCACTATGGGGAGATGCTCCCTCAATACCTGAAACGATCATGCTTTGACATCCGAGCAGAGCATATCGCCGTTGGCTCTAGCATCTTCATCGCCGGTCTGTTCAAGAAGGTAGTTGTGGCAGACGGAATTGCGCTGTACGCCAATCCGGTTTTCGAGGCTGCAAACATCGGAGCATCCATCTCGTTCTTTGAAGCCTGGGGCGGTGCGCTTGCCTACACTCTTCAATTGTACTTCGATTTTTCCGGTTACTCGGATATGGCAGTTGGGCTGGCGTATTCATTCGGGTTGCGTCTAGCGCTGAATTTCTATTCCCCATACAAAGCCTCGAGCATCATCGAGTTCTGGCGAAGATGGCACATCACTCTGTCGAGATTCCTGCGAGACTATCTCTACATTCCCCTTGGAGGCAATCGAAAGGGTTCGTTCAATAAGTATCGAAATCTCATGATCACGATGCTGCTGGGTGGACTGTGGCACGGTGCCGCATGGACTTTCGTTGCCTGGGGACTTCTGAATGGTTTCTATCTGGTCGTGAACTATTCATGGCGCTACGTCCGGAAATCATTCGCGCCGGGACCGGGGAACAGAGTGACTCGTTTGTCGGCCTGGGCACTGACTTTTCTTGCGGTGGTGACAGGCTGGGTGTTGTTTCGGTCAGATAGTTTCGAGGCCGCTCTGGTGATCTACAGAGGCATGCTGGGACAGAATGGCATTCTGTTGCCGCCATCCTATCTAGAATATCTCAATTACGTCATGCCGTTGGGAGATCTCGTGACGGCTCTGGGCATTCGATTCGACAGAGAACTGCCGTTGTTCGGTGGCATCTTGCAAATGGCCATACTCGGGTTTCTGGTTCTCCTGACATGCTTTGCACCAAATCTATTTGATCTCATGGGCCACGACTCTCCAGCACTGGATACGACCGCAGTGATCGGTGAAAAGCGCGGGCGACCTCCGATCTTGTGGAAACCAACCATTCCCACTGCACTTCTGGTCTTTCTCCTTTTCTTGATCGTGACATTCAAGATGGATGGCACTCATGAATTCTTGTATTTTCAATTTTGATGATTTCCGACCGCCACAAGTACGTGCGATTCAACCTAACGATTGGCGGGCTCATCGGAACTTTCTCCGTATCTCTCCTGACCCTGATGTTCTATATGGATCCCCTGATAGGGAACCTCACCCGCATGGGCGGATTCTTGGAGAACGATTTTGGCTGGAACGACCCGCAGCAGGTTTTTCCGCAACCGTTATTCGAGAAGGCAGCGAGCATCGAAGAATATGTTCACTACTTCGATGTGGTCGTCGCCGGAGATTCATTCTCTCAAAATACATTGAGCGGGTGGCAGAATTACTTCGTCGACGCGACAGGCCTATCAGTAATCACGTTTCACATGGTGCAAACCCCGGTCGATGAAATTTTGTCCAGCGCTGCATTTCTCACACACCCTCCTCGGCTGTTCGTTTACGAATCGATCGAGCGAAATCTATTGAGTCGACATCGATCTTGCGATGGGCCGATGCCCGAAGAGATCACGAGGCTACGACCTGCATCGATCTCGTTGCATTCGCAGTCAGCCAAACGCGAATGGATCGCTCGGAGCCAGTGGGCGCCCTATGCCGGGTCGACCAGATTCGACAGTGCGATCAATTTTTTACGCAAGTCCGGGATGAGGAGCGTCCTGGGCGTCAATCTTACCGAGGTAGAGCAGTTCAATCTCGACCGAGAAGATCTTTTTTCCAGTCGGCGAAGCGACGAACTACTCATCATCACACGTGACTATCGCTTGCGGGGAGCCTCGGATACGCAGATCGCGACGGTGAGCTGCAGTTTGCTTCGAATGCAACAGCGCGTTCAGTCGAACGAACGTACGCGATTCGTGGCGTTGATATTCCCAGACAAGACGACTTCATACTCGGATCACATCGTCGATGATGAATACGAACCCATGACGATCTTGTCGAGGATCGAGGACACGGAAGAGCTTCGATCGACGAAGCTGGGACGAGCATTTCCGGAAGCGATACGCGACGGGACCGTCGATCTCTATCTACCCAATGATGAGCACTGCGGGTATTTGGGATACCAGATCGCTGCGAATGCGGTGGTCGCGGCGCTCCGGCGTTCCCATCTCGTCGAGGATCCCTAATCGATGGCTCCACCGCCGGATTGGCTATTCAGGAGAGCTGGCCGTACCTGATCGACGATCCCGGCATCCATTCAAGACCGGTGTCGCTCCACCGGCCGGACATGTTGCAGCAAGGCATCACGACGGTCGACTTGCGCCCCCTCAGTCAGGGAGATCATCCGAAACCGAGTTGCGCGGGGGTTCTTCAATACGCTCTAGCCAATCTTCCCGGAAGTAGGAATAGATCGCCCGTGGACAGCCGACGCGACCGCGATCGCTGAACCGGGATGCGCAGATCCCGCCCTCGAGGATTATGCAGGGATTGGAGAACGTCATCATCCGCCCCGTCTTCTCATTGATGATCTGGTTGACCAGCGAGTGGACGACCATCTCTCTCCCACAGTAGCTCACCATTTCCCAGTCGTATCGCATGCCCCGGTTGCGCTGTCGTGCATCGATCGTCTGCTCAATTTCGGCCAAACTCTTCACACGCACTCTTTCGCCCGGCTGGAGCCCCAGTTGTCCTTTTGGGGTTCTTCCTTTGACTTTCCCTCTGATCAACGGGTACGGTATGCCCCCCCGGATTTCTTGAACGCGGTTGTAGAGACCGATGAGAAACCTGTACGCGACGAATTGGATGGTATTGGAGACGAATCGGAAGAACAGGGCGTTTGCAAGTTCCCCAGGACTCAAGTTTCCCGATCGAACATCCCGCCAGTAGGGACGTGGGTCCATGTGGTCCACGGCGAAGCTCGCTTCGACGAGCTGCGTCGCCTGACACGAATAGCGTGTCTCGCCGTCAGGATCGGTGCTGGATACTGCTAGCTGGAGTCGTTCTTCGGAGCAATTTTGCGCGCTCAATCGAGGATCAGAGGGCTCTCGAGTCGAGGCTGAATCGGATGCCCGCTTCAACCAGGCCTCCTTCCAGAAAAGTAGGCACTCCGCCTGACAGCCACCGTGAAGCTGCCCATCACAGCGTAGATTCTCCAGGTGGACGGTGTCTTCCATACGGCGCGCGCCCGTATGATCCACCGTGTCGCAGGTCTTATGTGCGCTTGCACGAACCCGGAACTGTCGGCCACAAAACTTGAGCATTTCGGGCATGAACGGCTGGGCGTCCAACCGACCGTTTTCGTCGAGGGTGGCAAAGATCTCATCACGGCTCCGCACGTCGACAAGTTCACCCGCGCGCAGTCGGAGAGAGTGGATCAGGCTCGATTCGATTTGCTTAGACATGTCGGGGTCTCCCCTCGGCTCGTACTCAAGGCAACGGCTCTTGGTCTTCTATCGGGTCGACCCTGTGTCGACCGAACGATCTCGTCTTTGACTGTCGTGGACTCCGCAGATTTCTCCGGGCCCGGTATGTGGATCGGCGGTCGATAGCACTCTACTCAAACCGAGGATGGCTCCACTATCGAGATCGTAGCCTCCGGATTATCGGGCCAAGGACCACTCGCAATGTCCATTCGTAGTCGGACCAGAGTTCGTTCCTGTGGTTTCGGATCCATCGCAGCATGATTCCGCCGCAGGCCAGCCGCTGGCGAGCCGTCAGCCGCACCTTTGCAATCGTGAACAGATACTCGAATAGCTGCCGATGATACGGAAATGCCAGCCGAGTCTTCTTCGATGAGTTCATCCAGATCTCGCGCTCATGTCGTGATGGGTGGGCGCGTATCGAGCCGTCGGGGTGGTCACGCCGATAGAAAAGGATGTCTTCAAGTCGCCGAAAGGGACCCCGCAAGCCCATTTCAGCCAGAAGGACCCGGTCCGAATCTGGATAGAGTCCGTGGGCACCTGTTGCTTTCAAGGGACTCGTCCGGAAGAGCCCCATGACCGGCTCCAGCCGATAATCCATCCTGATCAGACTCTCGAAGCGCTTGACCGGATCTGGATTTTCACAATCCACTCTCTGTTCATTCCCCGCAATCGGCTCTCCAGTTTCGTCGATGATCTGGATTGCGGTATAACAGATCACGACGTCGGCTTCTGAGTCGAGGACAGCAACACACGTCTCCAAAAAGTCGCTCGCGCGAATATCGTCGTCGGCAGCCCAGAAGAAATACTCGCTGCTGGCGAGCGAGAAGGTTCTGGCGTGATTCCCGAACACCCCCAGATTCGTCGAGTTCCGGTGGTAGCGGACTCTCGAGTCCCGTACCTGGTAACCTCGGCAGATCTCCTCGGTACGATCCGTCGAGCCGTTGTCGCAGATGATGAGCTCGAAGTCCGTGAAGGTTTGAGCAAGAATTGATTCTATGGATTCAACGAGGTAGGGCTCGCCGTTGTAGACCGGAAGCCCAATCGAGACACGCGGTTTTTTGTTGGCGCAAGGTTTTCGCCAGTCGACGCAATCAGGTTTCGTCATCTTTCCATCCGCAACACGATCCATGCAGGCTCTGGCGTCACTCACCAGCCGATACTACTGAAGTCGACCTCTGGGTAGAATCGGGCCAACGAGCGCGCGCGTTCGCGCTGCGCATCGGACAGGATCGAATTGCCGCGACCGACGCGTCCGACATTGATTCGGCTCACGTTGCGCGGGCTTTCCCTAACGCGATCGATTGCTTCGGCGATGCGTGTTGGGCTTGCTTCGAGGCCGTAGAACGATAGAGCTTGATCGACACCGGCCCCCCAATCCTTGATGAGATCCTCGTACCGAAGCCAAAGGACATCCAAGGTTCCTGATTGTTGCACGCTCCACCAACTCGCGTAAAAACCCAAGTACCATGGCAACACGTAGTCAATCAGGAAATCATGCTGTGTCGCCTCGTCGAGGTTGACAAAATTCGCGGTCGGGTAGAACCCCGGCATGCTATCGATCTTCTCGCGAAGAAGGTGTTCGCGAAGACTGACAAGAATGTCATCGAGGTTGCGAACGATGACGATCGGACGAATCTCGAAACGCTTCATCATTTCGATGTTCACGCGATTGGCCCGCACATGTTGCTGGGTCACCGTTCCTCGGTTGAGGTGGTCAATGATCCGGGGAAGATAGAGTTCCTCCTCCAGATTCAAGTACGCGCTCGCCAGATAAACTCGCTCGAAACCCGTGATCTCAACGAGAACGCGCCCGAAGAACGTCGATCCAGACTTCGGCATTGTCGCGAGGAATAGGAACTGACCGCGCGGCCCGAGAGTCCTTCGAAGCTTCGACAGCATGCGCAACATCAGCTCAGTGGACAATAACCGGGCGGCTGGCATTCTCACGTCTCCCTGGTTCGTACCGCATATCCAGTACGTGCGTACTCGTGTTCGCCCTTCCGGTGTCGGCCCGACTCAGCCCAGACTTTACGGCTGCGATGGGCATGAAATCAGGCGTCCAGAAGCACGATCGTCTGTTTCTGGATTCATGAACTATTCAGAAGAATATGCACCCGCTCCGATTCATGGATCGCGGCTGCCCCGACTCGACTCTGATGTACCCGCATACGAAGCCTCAGGCGCAATGCGCGAGTCGTTGGGGAAGTTGGGGAACTTGTTCTCGTCTCATGAGATATTCTGACCCTGTGTCGTGGTCAGGAAACTACTCGATCAGGGATTGCCCTGCCGATTGAGGACATGCGAAATGGCGTACAGGAGGCAGCCCGGTCAACCGGTCCCCATCCTTTTCAGATCGATCGCCTGAGCCGCCACTATCTGCTTTTCCGCGAGGAGCCTTGCCCCCACCCGGCATGTCCCCGACGAACCGTGGGTGCTGGACGACGATCGACGTGCTGAGCCCAGAGAGTAGATTGGACTGTGCCCCACGGGGATCGCATTACGATCCGATCCAATGGACACCGATGCTATGTCGCGAGGATTCTTTCGACCGAGTCGGATATCAGAATTGGTGAGGCGCTGTCATGACACGAGGATCCACCTCGACACAGTGCCCTATTCGCCTTTCAACGCATCTACGGTTCGACGCAGGCCCTCTTCGAGGGAAATTTCGGACTTCCAACCCAGCAGCTGTCGCTCGGACTGGGCGACATCCGCCCGCCGTGGCCTCTCCATCGGACGGTCGGGCCGCGCACCGAACCGTGGCGCGACCGAGGCGCCGATCAACTCCGCGACCTGCCCGATCACGTCCTGGAGAGAGGTCAGGATGCCTGTACCCAGATCGACGTCCTGGCCGCCGAGACCGTCTACGAATCCCGCCCGGACCAAACCTTCCGTCACGTCGCTCACGTAGACCCAGTCCGACTCCAGCGCCCCACTCGAGAGCTCCGGAGCTTCTTCTCTCATTAGACTGGCAGCGACGTAGGGGACGACCTTGTCGGGATTCTGACCCGGTCCGTAGGCCATGAAGGGGCGGGTCGTCACGACGGAGAGCCCGTACAGGGCGTGAAACATCTTCGCGTAGATACTACAGGCAGACTTGGCAGCGGCATAAGGCGAAGCCGCCACCTCAGTGCGATTCTCCGGTTCGGTGAGCGAACCGGCCAGGACGACACGGCGACATCCCGATTCGCTGGCGGCAACCATGACGTTGATCGTACTCGTGAGAAAACTCTGGTAGATCGGAATCACGAGATCGAGATCGGGTGCCGCGCTGACTTGACCGGCGAAGTGATAGACAACCTCGGGCCGAACCTCCAGCAGGAGGTCGCGCACCTCATCCGCATCCTCCAGATTCGGCTGCGACCAGATCGGCGGGGCACTCCGCTGCGACCTCGATGTGGCGTGGACGACGGCTCCGTCGGCGATGAGACGCCGACAAAGCTGGCTGCCGAGAAAACCGCTTCCCCCGGTGACTAGCACGCAACGACCGCGAGCCAGCTCGCTGCTCGCCGCCCTGCACGTATCACTCTTCTTGGGGCACATGCTTGCCTCTGGGTCGTTTCGACAGGGTTCCATCGACTATGGGATTGACGACTACTTGGCGGTTCGAGGTGGCATGACCACGAGCGTTTGGTGGCTTCGCCGGTGGCTGCGACAATAGCGAATTCAGCTCGCTCTCCGGCGCGGATCCACCGTGATTGTGAGAATCTCGACATACGGGTGGGTAGTCTCCGCAGTCCCACGGTCCTGGGAGATTCTTGATCACCACGATTTGGCTCAGGATCACGAAATTTTGATATTGTTGTCTATGTTCGAATTGGTTTTTCTCCGAAAACGAACGACTCATCGATCACTATTTTCTCTCGCCGGGCACTTTACCTACATCGATTGCGGCAAGCACAGCCCAGGACACAATTTCTCGCGGGGACCCGGCGTGGGATCCGGAGCGTTTCTACGCGTACAAGAGGTCGAGACGCGCACCCCAACCCCAACCGTTTTGGAGTACCGATTCATGTCCGCCGCATGCCGATTCTGCCAGACACCCCTTGAACATTCCGTCGTCGATCTGGGAGTCTCTCCGCTCTGCCAGAATCACGTGACCCCCGACAATTTCACAAGTGCTGAGCCGCACTATCCTCTCCACGCACGGGTATGCCACGGCTGTTTTCTGGTCCAGGTCGATGACATCGTCGCTCCCGAAGAAATCTTCGGCGACGGCGAGTACGCCTACTTCTCCTCTTTCTCCGATTCATGGCTTGCCCATGCTCGGAACTACACGCAGATGATCATCGAGCGATTCCATCTCAGCGCGGAATCTCGAATCGTCGAGATCGCCAGCAACGATGGCTACCTACTTCAATATTTCCGGGAGTTCGGCTCACGCGTGCAGGGAATCGAACCCGCTTCAAATTGTGCGGCAGTCGCGATCGAAAAGGGAATCGACACACTCGTCGCGTTCTTTGGGAGCGAGACCGCGGCGAAGGTACGTGTCGATCGGGGCCCCGCCGATCTTCTACTGGGCAACAACGTCCTCGCTCATGTCCCCAACATCAATGATTTTGTCGCGGGCATGAAGATCCTTCTCGCTCCTGAGGGTCTCATCACGATGGAATTTCCACACCTGATGCAGTTGATCGAACAGAATCAATTCGACACCATCTATCATGAGCATTTCTCTTATCTGGGATTCACGACCGTCGAGCGAATCTTTGCCTATCATGGTCTCGTCATCTTTGACGTCGAGGAAATTCCGACCCACGGAGGTTCCCTGCGCATCTATGCGCGCCACGACGAGAACCTCGCTCTACCCGTCGAGGCCCGCGTCGGAACTCTGCGCGCTCTAGAGGCCAGTAAAGGCATGCTCGACCTCCCCTACTACACCGAATTCGGGGAGCGCGTTCAGGAAACGAAACGAAAGCTCCTCAGCTTTCTGATCGAAGCCAAGCGCGCGGGCAAGAATATCGTCGGCTATGGTGCACCCGGGAAGGGCAATACGCTTCTCAACTATTGTGGAATTCGCACGGACTTTCTGGACTACACGGTCGATCGAAGCCCTCACAAACAGGGCAACTTTCTTCCGGGATCGCGAATTCCCATCTTCGATCCAGAGAGGGTTTTCGAGACTCGACCCGACTACGTACTGATCCTGCCGTGGAATCTTCGCGAGGAAATCATGAATCAAATGGCTGGTATCCGGAAATGGGGAGGTCGGTTCGTGGTTCCAATTCCCGAGGTCAAGGTCTACCCATGAGGACAACAACAACATGAAAGTAGTGCTTTTCTGTGGCGGCCTCGGCATGCGGCTTCGAGATCATGCTGAAAATCTTCCGAAGCCTCTCGCAATGATCGGGAACCGACCAATCATCTGGCATTTGATGTCGTACTATGCCCACTACGGCTACAAAGATTTCATCCTTTGCCTGGGGTACCGCGGCCAGGCGTTCAAGGACTATTTTCTCGACTACGACGAAACGACGTCCAACGACTTCGTGCTGCGCGGCGGCGGCGAAGTAGAACTGATGAGTCGCGACATTGACGACTGGACGATTCGCTTCGTCGATACCGGACTGCATTCCAACCTCGGCATGCGCCTCAAGGCCGTACAGGAACATCTCGAAGGTGAGGAGATGTTTCTCGCGAACTACAGTGATGGGCTGTCGAATCTCCCTCTGGACACCTATGTCGAGAATTTTCGTAAGCGGGATCAAATCGCCTCGTTCGTCAGTGTTCGCCCCACCACGGGATTTCATTTTGTCGAAACTGATGAGGAGGGAACCGTGACCGCGATCAATTCCGTCGAGGAATCCGATCATCGCATCAACGGCGGATTCTTCATTTTTCGCAACAAGATCTTCGATTACATGAAAGATGGCGAAGAACTCGTGATCGAACCATTCCAGCGTCTCGTCAAGGAAAAGATGCTTCACGCACATCGCTACGACGGATTCTGGCAATGCATGGACACCTTCAAAGACAAGCAGCGACTCGACGAATTGATGGAGCGCGACTCCGCTCCCTGGCAAGTCTGGAAACACCCTAACGAATAAGGCTGAACCAATTTCATGCGAATCCTCCTCACGGGACATGACGGCTATATCGGCGCGGTCATGAGCCGGATGCTCGTCGAACAGAATCACGACGTCGTCGGGCTCGATAGTGGCCTGTTCGAAGGCTGCACATTCGGCGACGATCTGTTCGCGATTCCCCAGATCTCGAAGGACATCCGCGACGTTGAACGAGCGGATCTCGAAGGCTTCGACGCGGTCGTGCATCTCGCCGCAATCTCGAATGACCCTCTCGGCAATCTGAATCCCGAATGCACATACGCCATCAACCACCGGGCCTCGGTCCGTCTGGCCGAACTGGCCCGCGACGCCGGTGTCAGCCGGTATGTCTACTCCTCCTCTTGCAGTGTCTACGGTGCGGCGAGCCCCGACGACATCCTTGACGAGTCCGCGGCCTTTAGTCCTGTAACACCGTACGCAAAATCAAAAGTGATGGTCGAGGACGATGTTCGCGTCTTGGCGACAGATGATTTCAGTCCGACCTACATGCGAAATGCTACGGTGTATGGGGTTTCGCCAAAACTTCGAGGGGATCTCGTCGTCAACAATCTCGTCGGTTGGGCGCTGACGACAGGTCGAGTCCACTTGAAGAGCGACGGCACGCCCTGGCGACCGCTGGTTCACGTCGAGGATTTGTGTCGCGCCTTCTCGGCGGTGTTGTCGGCTTCGCGTGAGTACATTCACAACGAATCGTTCAACGTGGGGCGAAACGAAGAAAACTATCGAATCTCTGATGTCGCTGAGATCGTGGAGCGCGCGGTAGAGGGCAGCGTACTGACCTATGCGGAAGGGGCCGGTCCCGACCCTCGCTGTTATCGGGTCGATTTTGGCAAGATTGAGACCCGCCTGCCCGGATACGACCCCACCTGGACCGTCGCACGGGGTGTCGATCAGCTCTTGAACGCCTATCGTGAAGTGGGCCTCGAGCAGAAAGACCTCGAGGGCGATCGTTATCTTCGAATCGAGCATATTGCTCGGCTCCTCGAGGACAAGAAACTCGACTCCGACCTGCGCTGGACGACGACGGGGAAGTCCTGAAGAGGAATTGGAGCCATGCTTCCGCTCGATTTGACTCGCTCGTTGGGACCGCGGCCCCGGATACTCTGTCTCGGAGCGCATCCAGACGACATCGAAATTGGTTGCGGCGGAACCGTGCTCCGATTGCGCGAACAGATTCCCGACGCACAGTGGGATTGGGTCGTCCTAACCGGCAATGAGGTCCGGCACGCTGAGGCGCGGGCGAGTGCCGCGCGCTTCCTTGGAGACGGCGCGGCGAAGCACCTTCGACTTGAATCGTTCCGGGACGGATATCTCCCCTATGAGGGTTCACAGGTCAAAGACTTCTTCGAATCGATCAAAGGTGAGATTCAGCCCGATCTGATCTTGACCCATTATGGACAAGACCGGCACCAGGACCATCGCCTCGTTTCCGATCTCACATGGAATACCTGGCGCGACCATCTGATCCTCGAATACGAAATCCCGAAATACGACGGGGACCTCGGGCAACCTCAAGCTTATTTTCCCATCGATCGTGACACGGCAGAGATGAAGATTCAAACGATTCTCGACGTGTTTGCCTCCCAGAGAACGAAAGAATGGTTCGATTCCGATGTCCTTCACGCGTTGATGCGGCTACGGGGAGTCGAATGCAATGCGTCGGACCGATTTGCCGAAGCCTTTTACGCTCGGAAATGGCTCTGGGTATAAGGGGATATCGGATTGAGATTTCTGGAGACGGGACTTGCGGATGCCTTCTTGATCGATCTCGATCTCGCATCCGATGAACGCGGCTTCTTCGCTCGAAGTTTTTGCGAGAGGGAATTCGAATCGCGAGGCCTGGCTTCGCGATTCGTGCAATGCAACGTGTCCTTCAACCACCAGGAAGGAACCATTCGCGGCATGCACTGGCAAGCCGCGCCGAATGCCGAGGCCAAGCTCGTTCGCTGTACCTCTGGTGCGATCTTCGATGTCATTGTCGATCTGCGCCGCGATAGCAAAACGCGAAAAAAGGTTTTCGGAACCGAGTTGAGTTCGCAGAATCGTCGGATGCTATTCATTCCCGCCGGATTCGCCCACGGCTTTCAGTCTCTCTGCGATGATTCCGAGGTCTTTTATCAGATGAGTGAGTTCTACGCTCCAGAGGCCGCGCACGGATTCCGCTGGAACGACCCGGATGTGGGTATTCGCTGGCCGCGAGAGTTGAGCGTAATTTCCGATCACGATCGCAGCTTGCCTCTACTTTCGGAGGTTGAATGACGGGCGGCGACATGATGGAACTCATCCAGGAGCTCTATCCAATTCTTCGCAGCTTGACGGGCGATGGTGTGCGTGAAACCCTGAGCATTCTGGCACGCCACAATCCGATCGAGATCCACGAGGTACCGAGCGGAACCTCCGCTCTTGATTGGACTGTGCCTCTGGAATGGAACGTACGCGAAGCATGGATCCGCGATCCGGAGGGAAACAAGATCGTCGACATCTGTGAGTCCAATCTGCATGTCGTCGGATACAGCATCCCGGTTCGCAAGCGGCTATCCCTCAATGCGCTGCAGGCGAATCTTCACTCTATCCCGGAGCAACCGGAATGGATTCCCTGGCGAACCTCCTACTACGAAGAGAACTGGGGGTTTTGCCTGCCCCACTCCCAACGCGAAGCACTCCAGGACGGCGAGTATGAGGTCTGCATCGACTCGAGCCTCGAAGACGGACACCTGACCTACGGCGAGTTATTTCTGCCCGGGGAGAGTGACCGGGAGCTCCTGGTTTCCGTGCATGTCTGCCACCCCTCATTGGTCAACGACAACCTGTCCGGAATCGCGGTCTCGACGGCCGTTGCAGAAAAGCTGAGTGGAAGCAATCGGCGTCTTGGCGTGCGTTTCCTCTTTATCCCCGGAACCATCGGCTCACTCACATGGTTGGAACACAATCGCGAAACCGCCGGGCGGATCGTCGGGGGCCTGACGTTGACCTGCCTCGGCGACTCTGCACCCCTGACCTACAAGCGGACTTTCGGCGGAAAAGCCGAGTTCGATCGCGTCGCAAGCCAGGTGCTTGGCGAACTGGTTCCGGACCACAAGGAATTGGATTTCTACCCATACGGCTACGACGAACGACAATACAATTCGCCCGGATTCAGGATGCCGATCGGATCGCTCATGCGCAGTCGGCATGGGCGATTTCCCGAATATCACACTTCCGCCGACAACATCTCTCTCATCTCCGAGGGGCAGCTCGAGGAAGCGGCCAACGTGATTCTCAACATCCTCAGGACGATGGATCAAAATCGACGTTTCCGAAGCCTTGCACCTGAAGGCGAGCCACAGCTCGGTCGACGCGGAATTTACCGTGCGATCGGAGGTGGAGGAGACCCCGAGACCCGCCAGTACGCGATGCTCTGGCTCTTACAAGCGGGAGATGGGTTCCATACGCTACTGGACGTCGCTGAACGGTCTAAAATAGCCTTCGGTGACATCCACGCCGCCGCAATCGTCCTCGAGCAACACGCGCTGATCGAGTGGTGCTGAGTTCGCCAAATGGCAGCCGCTCGACGGCTCGAGCATCGGCTTGAATCACCGGGCAACGACCGATCGGAATCGAAACGCAATTCTTTCAGTTGGTCGTGATGGTGGAATCAGATTTTTGGATGGCGACTCCAGAGAGAACAAAGCCTCGGCTCCCCCACCAGAGATGACGGCTGGGCGACTCTGTCTCGGACTCCTCTCGAAGACGATGCCGTCTCGAAATTCCTACATTCCGATCTTCGCTTGACCGAAGCAGCGAGTTTCGCGCGATTAGAAATGTCCGTCAAAGAATGCCGGAGAACGACTCGTCGCGAATAAGCATCCGTCAAAAGCGGAAGAACAGAGTTTCTCTGTAACGCAGAGAATATCGACAGCCTTCTCGAACGAATCGGCCTGCTTCGGCGACCCAATTTCGTGTAAATCCGACCGTCGATTCGATTCCAGGTTGCAAGCCTCCGAACGCGCAATCCCCGAGCAGGCTGTGCGCAACCCCTCAAGCCGGAAGGCCCAAGTATTTCTCAGATTGGTCCATCCCGAACCCGATATTTCAGATACGAGCCTTTGTTCTGTGTCATCGCGGGGATGAGAGATAGCGCCGTAGCGACAATGCAATACTACCTGAGCAATCCCTATCTGAGGCGAGTCCTCGTCGCGGCATCACTGGATACCTGCTGTCTCCTGATCGCCTTTGGAATGGCCGCTTTCATCCTGGGCACGGGATGGAGCATTCGAGAGGCGGCACTCTACGCGGGCATCGGCGCGACCGGCACTTTCGTTGCGCTCTATTATTGTCGTGCGTATAGCCCGATGGCGTTGGCGAGCGAGCGCTCCCACTTGCTTCAAATCTGGCCAGCCATGTGCATGATCTTCGTGGCCGCATTGGCGATTTCGTTCATTCCGAATTTGCCGACCGGAACGACTGAGGCGATTCCGATTACCCTGGCCTTGTATCTCCCCTTTCTCTACGCGGCTCGAAGTGGTTTCCGCCGGGTCTCCGCCCTTCCCCGTTTCAACCAACGATTATTGATCGTCGGAGTGAGCGATATCGGTCAGGCCATCGCAGAGGCAATGCGGATGCGGCCCAATCTCGGAATCCATCTCGTCGGATTTCTGTCCGACTCGATCGGATTTCCGAACGCGAAGACGAGCTTCGCTGGATTCCCTGTTCTCGGGCCGACCCACGAGCTCGAGAAAATTCTCGACGACCACCGGATTGGTCGAATCGTCGTTGCCTCGAAGGAGCGTGACGAGCACTTTCCGTCCGAAATCCTGCTGCGAGCAAAACTCGAAGGCCGACAAGTGGAATCCGGAGTTTCGTTCTTCGAACGCGTCACCGGTCGGATCTATCTCCGCGATCTTCGGCCGAGCTATCTGATCTTCTCTCCCGGGTTCAGTCCGGGGCGGCTCACACTTTTCTGCAAGCGTTCGATCGACCTGATCGCGGCCATTCTAGGCCTGGTCATCACGGCTCCAGTCTTGGCCATCGTAGCCCTGGCCATCAAACTCGACACACACGGCCCAGTCCTTTACCGACAACAGCGTCTCGGCCTGGGCGGCCGCGTATTCGAGGTCCTGAAGCTCCGCTCCATGGTCGTCGAGGCCGAGGGCGCCGGACCGCAATTCGCGCAACGGGGGGACCTGCGCGTGACCCGCGTCGGACGTTTCATTCGCCGAACCCGAATCGACGAACTTCCACAGCTGATCAATGTACTCCGCGGGGAAATGAGCCTGGTCGGGCCGCGGCCCGAACGGCCGGAAATCGCGAATGAGTTGATCAATCGTTATCCTTATTTCCGATTGCGATGCCACGTCCGGCCTGGTTGCACGGGATGGGCTCAAATTCGACATGGATACGTGAATGCGATTGGCGAATTCGAAGAGAAGATGGCTCTCGATCTCTATTACATGAAATATCGATCGGTTAGCATGGATCTGCTGATACTCTGGAAAACATTCCGCACGCTGTTCTTGCTCGAGGGCGTTTAGCGATGGACACCAGCGATTGGGGAAGAGGAGAAATTCCAGATGGCGGACAAGACCTGGCTCGTCACGGGTGGAGCCGGTTTCATCGGTTCGAATCTGGTTCGCTGGGCTCTCCGACACCGACCTGAAGTCACGGTCGTCGTTCTTGATAAACTCACCTACGCGGGCAGCCTCGAAAACCTGCGTGAGGTCGAGAATTCCGATCGATTCTGCTTCGTCGAAGGTGACATCGGTTCTCGCACGACCGTTCGACGCGTCTTCGAAAAATATCGTCCAACCCAGATCATTCATCTGGCTGCCGAATCCCATGTCGACCGCTCCATCGATGGTCCGCGTACATTCATCGACACGAATGTCGTCGGCACCTTCGAATTGCTCGAGGCCGCTCGCAGCCACTATGGCACGCTGTCCGGTGCCGAAAAGGAAAACTTTCGCTTCCTCCAGATTTCGACGGACGAAGTCTATGGGTCTCTCGGCAGCGAAGGCTACTTCACAGAAGAAACGGCCTACGCCCCGAATTCTCCCTATTCAGCATCGAAGGCCAGCGCCGATCTGCTGGTGCGCGCCTACCATCACACCTACGGACTGCCGACGATCATTTCCAACTGCTCGAATAATTTCGGTCCATTCCAATTTCCGGAGAAGCTGATTCCGTTGGTGATCCTGAACGCTCTCGACGGCAAGCCCCTTCCCATTTACGGCGATGGGGGCAATATTCGCGACTGGATTTACGTCGAAGATCACTGCGCCGGCATTGTCCGCGCTCTCGAGGCCGGCCGGCCTGGCGAGCAATATGTCTTTGGTGGCAACAGCGAACTTTCGAATCTCGAGGTCGTCGATGCGATCTGTGATGAACTCGATTCCCTACGCCCGGTGGCCGAAAACCAGGCACTGAAGAACCAGGGCATCGATCGCTACAGTGAACTCAAGAGCTTCGTCGAGGATCGCCCCGGTCATGACCGGCGCTACGCCATCGATGCATCGAAGGCGAAACGTGAACTGGACTGGACGCCGGAGGTCGACTTTCAGACCGCACTGAACCGCACGATTGTCTGGTATCTGGAACACGACGATTGGCAGCGCGCAATCCGAGCCGAAGGCGATGCCCGCTCCCGACGGGGATTGTCCGCCGGAACTTCGAATACAACGACGCAAGGAGCGGGAAAGGACGATCCGAAATGAAGGGCATCCTACTCGCGGGTGGGTCTGGGACGCGATTGCTCCCGGCAACGAGCTGCATCTCGAAGCAGTTGCTGCCGATCTACGACAAGCCGATGGTGTATTACCCACTGTCGTCGCTGATGCTGGCGGGAATCCGAGACATTCTCTTGATCTCGACTCCCGAGGATACTCCGCTCTTTCAGCGGCTTCTCGGCGATGGGAACGAGTTCGGGGTACAAATCCAATATCAGGTCCAGGAGGAGCCCGAGGGTATTGCACAGGCCTTTCTGATCGCGTCGGATTGGATCGGTGACGCTTCCGTGGCACTCGCTCTCGGTGACAATATTTTCTACGGTCACGGATTCCCAGGCACGATCCGCACTGCCGCCCAGCGGCCGATCGGTGCGACCGTGATCGGCTATCACGTCCACGATCCCGAGCGCTATGGTGTCATCGAACTCGGGAAGGACGGACAGATTCGCTCCATCGAAGAGAAGCCGGCTCGACCCAAATCGCATTACGCCGTGACCGGCCTCTATTTCTATGACAATCAGGTCGTCGAAATCGCACGAAATCTGGTGCCGTCGGCCCGGGGCGAACTCGAAATCACCGATGTCAATCTGGCCTATCTCGAGCGCGGACAACTCCACGTCGAGATTCTGGGACGCGGTGTGGCATGGCTCGATACGGGGACCCACGAGTCGCTCCTCCAGGCGGCCAATTTCATTCAAACGGTCCAGGAAAGACAGGGTCTACGCGTTTCCTGTCCCGAGGAAATCGGCTGGCGAAGCGGCTGGATCAGCAGCGATCATTTGCTCGCTCGAGCCGACGAACTGAAGAACAACCCCTACGGTCAATACCTGCGAAAGCTCGTGGATGAGGAGCAGCGCTGACGGTCAGCGCCAGCGGTGAGTCGATTGTGTCTTCCCGGCGAGACCGTACGCTGTCATGCGGGCCCCTCTTCAGCGCGTCGCAAGACCCTGCTGCCAACGCCAGGCATCCCGCATCGCCTCCTCGAGGGAACGTTCCGCCTTCCAGCCCAGGATCCGTTCGGCCCGGTCGACGTTGGCGTAGATTTTTTCGATGTCCCCGTCCCGGCGCTCTCCGACCTCGAAAGCGACCGATTGGCCTGTCGCATGCTCGAAGGCCGCCAAAGCCTCTCGAACGGATGTGCCCCGGCCGGTCCCGATATTCAAGATCTCGAGTAGAGGCGCATCGGGTTGCCGATCCATCCAGACGAGGCTCTTGACATGGGCTGCCGCCAGATCCAATACGTGGATATAGTCGCGGATACAGGTGCCATCCGGTGTCGACCAGTCTCCGCCATAGATCCGGACGGGTCCGCGAAGACCTGCCGCACTCTGCAAGATGACCGGCGCCAGGTTTTGGGGGTCTCCCAGGGGCAGCTCGCCGATCTCTCCACTCGGGTGTGCCCCGATCGGATTGAAATAGCGAAGCAGTGTGGCACGGATTGGCGCATCCGAGGCGACGGCGTCACGCAAGATTCGTTCACAGATCTGTTTAGTCGCCCCATATACTGAAGCCGGTTCAGCGATGGGTGTCGCTTCGGTGACGGGGAGCGATTCCGGCTGTCCATAGACCGTGCATGAGGACGAAAACACCAAATCACGAACGTTGGCTTCCACCATCACATCCAGAATCGTGAGTAGTGAGCCCAGATTATTCGAATAGTAGTAGAGCGGATTTTGCTGCGATTCGCCTACGGACTTCGAGGCGGCAAAATGGATCACCCCGGCGATCGGACCCTCGGTCTCGAAAATTCGGGCGACCGACGACCGATCCCGGCAGTCGAGTTCATGGCATTGGATTTCATGGCCACAGATCGAAGTGAGACGGTCGACGACCGAAATTTCTGAATTCGAAAAATCGTCGAGCAGGATCGGCTCGAACCCATTCTCGAAGAGATCGACGACGGTATGCGAGCCGATGAAGCCTGCCCCTCCGGTCACGATGATCTTTTTCCGGCTCACGCTGCTTCTCCGCGCTCTAGGTATTCTGGATCGTCATTCCACCATCGACCGGAAGGACCACTCCATTGATATAAGAAGAAGCGGGAAGGGCCAGGCTGAGGGTGGCGTGCGCCACCTCCTCGGGCTCTCCATAGCGCCGCAAGGGCACGCGACGACG
>SMVB01337748.1_pt1 | contig 37013 bp, 37 predicted proteins | sample 2456461 | NCBI WGS metagenome assembly SMVB01 (sample SAMN11095934, study PRJNA526329) | marine sediment metagenome | biome: Marine sediment; feature: Surficial sediment; material: Deep marine sediment; isolation source: Hadal surficial sediment | place: Pacific Ocean | collected 2014-05 | depth...
AAGCCCAGATCGTCGTATTCGTTCCGCGGGGTTCTATCGAGAGCCATCGAGCGTCCTTTGGATGCGACCGTCGGCCGCCGAAACGTCCCTCCGCGCGCGGAGGGAATAGGGCCGATCTCGGGCGATTCCCTCTTCAACGAATAAGCTGTCACATTGGGAGGCTCGAGACCACCAAATCAACAGGGAAGGGAAGCCAGCGTCCGCGTTCAAAGCGCGACGCAGAGGAGCCCCGACGCGAAAAAGCGGTCGCCGTCGAGCCAGCACACCTTCCCATCTCCAACGAAAGTGGGTGCTGATACTCGCCGTGTTGGCGCTCATGGCCGCCGGCATTCGTCACGGCAGCCACCACGTCGCGGCAGTGGCTGAAAGCGAAGATGGGAACGTCGATGTCGAAGAGATCGCAGAGATCGGCACGCATGAAGCCTCCAGACGGGAAGAAGCCAGTACCCCATTCGAGTGATCACGCTACTCGTTCCGGGTCTTCTATGCGCAAGAGGTTCGGAGCGGCCGAAGCGACGGGCCCCTATCGCAAGGCTGTGTTGGACGTGTCACCCGTCAGGGACTGATTCTCGGCTCGGATTCGGACTAGGATTTGCTGCTGCCCGAGCAGACGCCGAAACGAAAGCTCCAGCCATTGCGGGACGGACCGAATGCGAGGGTGCACCCCGGACGTGTGCGCGGCTCCGTGTTCGCCTGCTATCGGGATCGACATCGATGTGCGGGAGAATCACTGAGCATGAACATGCGAATTGGCGTATCCCTCCCCGTCCGGGAGCTTCGCGACGACCTCGGGGCCATCCGCGACTTCGCCTCCCGGGCCGAGGAGCTGGGTTTTACGCATCTGCGGATTCCGGAACAGATCGTGCGCAAGCAGTCGGGGCACCTGCACGAACCGCTCACGCTATTGGCCTATCTCGCCGCCTGCACCCGCCGGATCGAGCTGGTGCCTTCGGTGCTCGTGTTGCCCGCTCGGCAGACCGCGTTGGTCGCAAAGCAGGCCGCCGAGATCGATATTCTCTGTGGGGGGCGACTGCGACTCGGCATCGGCGTCGGCAGTAGCCGCCGCGAATACGAAGCACTCGGGCAGCACTTCGAGACCCGCGGACAGCGGTGTTCCGAGCAGATGGGCCTTCTCAAGCGATTGTGGACGGAAGAAGATGTGTCCTTCGACGGGGAATTCGATCAGCTGAGCGAGGTCGGGACGGAGAGTGGCCTCGCCGTTGCAGGCCGCAGCGAGAAAGAGTGGCTCGGAATCTTGCAAACACGAAAGAAGGTAGGAATCACGCATCTGTGCATGCGGACGCTCGGAGGCGACCTCGATGCGGCCGGTCATCTCGCGGAGCTGGCTCATATCCATCGCGTCCTGGTCGGGCAGGGCCACATCGATGGTTGAGCTCGAGCGGCTCTACGAGGCAACAGTCGGCGAGGATGAGATCGATCACCTCGGCCACATGAATGTACGGTTCTATTTCGAGAAAGCCCTGCGTGCATCCCATGCGCTGGCCTCCGAGTACGATTTGTCCCCCGACGCGTGTCGCGAGCTCGGTGCGGTCCTCGAGGTTCGCGACAACTTCGCGCGCCACTATCGAGAACAGCTGGCCGGTGCGAAACTCGTCGTGATGGGGGGCGTGATTGGGGCGGACAACGATCGATTGCGTTTCTACCACGAGCTGATCAATCCCGAGCGTGAGGAGCGGGCGGCGACCTTCGTGCACGAATTGGGCCTGCGACATCGCGAGACCGGGGCGGCGCTTCCCCTTCCTTCGCCGATCGCCAAGAGTGCCGGTGAATCGTTCGTCGAATGGCCGGAGCACGGTCGGCCGCGGACACACGATCTCGATCGCGTGTCGAAGATTTCGCTCGATCTCGCCCGAGAGCGGAAACTGGCGACGCGGAAAGTGCGGGTGTTGGGCGCCGAGGAGTGTGACGAGGCGGGCTTTTTTCTCTCCCCGAATTATCAGAGTCTGGTGTGGGGTGGCGAGCCGCTCGAACGGCAAACGTCTGATCTGCCGCTCCACGACATGCAGGACGGCGGGAAGTTCGGCTGGGCGGCTCTGGAAAGTCGCGTCGTGATGCTCGAGCTGCCTCGCGTGGGCGCGCGAGTCCAGAGCTTCGGTGCCGAGGTGGCGCTCGCGTCGAAGACCTCGTTGCGTCAGATGTGGGTCTTCGATGTTGACCGGGGGGAACTACTCTGCTCGAGTTCGATCGTGAATTTGGCCTTCGACATCGAAGCGCGCCGCGCGATCGAGATTCCACCCGCCATTCGCGAAACGCTCGAGAGGGACTACCACCCCGACCTGAGGTAAGGGCAAGAACTCGGCGCTCGCCCTCGAATCCGGTCCTGCACTCCGCTTCGCGAAGATTCCCACCCCGAGAGCGCGGCACTCGGGGTACAGTCGGGCCCCACCCCAGAGGAGAACCCCGATGGAGACCGAAACCAGCCGCAAGCTCGTCCTCGAATGCCTCGCTGCTCAGGGGACCGGTGACCGCGACAAAATGACCGAACTCCTCGACGAGAATGTTCGCTGGACACCACCGGCAAGGACTACGAGAACGAGTACGTCTGGGTCTATTTCTGCCGCGACGGCAAGATCGTTGAAATCGAGGAACACACCGACTCGCAGCGCTTCAAGGAAATTGTATTGTCCTAGAAATGGGCATGACCTCTTCCGGTCTACTGGTGGCGACGCCTCTTTAAGAACTCGAAACCCTCGCTGAACCAGGAATCGGGACCCCTCGAATCTGATGGATACGGGCCCTCGCGGGCTGGATCCTGCGCTCTGCGATCGAAACGCGAGCTGCGTCGTGGCGCGCGGCCCCTCTGCCAAGCTGGAGGCAACAATGAAGATCGTCGGCCGAATTGTCGTGATCCTGGTGATGTTATTGGCGGCCGGGTACTACGTGGCTTCGCGTCCTGAGGCCACGATCGATCGAGCGAGCAACCCGGCCGGGATCAACAATCTGCACTTGATCGACGAGAATGCCGCGACCGGATTCGCCATCTATCGGCTCGGCGAACCGGACGCGGCCGACGTTCGGGGTCTGTGTGAGCTCGGCATCAGTCAAATCGTCGTGCTGGCGGGCACCGCCCTCGAACACGAACAGGCTTTTCAGTCCGAGTGTCCGAGCCTCCAGGTGATCTACAACGTGGAGGATGATCTGTCGCCGTTGAGCGATGAATGGCTGAGCCATTTCGACGATTGGATTGCCCGGGCCCAGGCGACGGGTGTGAAGATCGCCTTTCGGTGTACCTGCGGTTGCCACCGAACCGGCCGATTGGCCGCCTATTACCAGATGAGGTACCGCGGTCTGAGTGCCAAGGATGCCTGGGATCTGGCTCTGACTCGCGGATCGATCATGGAAGTGGTCGATCGCTTCAGCGGATTGCAGCAGCAGATCCTTGCCCTCTACGAGCACATCCACGCGAGACCCTGCAGCCAGGGAGAATACTGTGTCGCCAAGGAGACTCCGGCCCAGAGACCCTGCGAGGATCCGCTCTTGGGTTGTGGTTGGTCGAGCGCGGCGCTCTGAACCAGGTGCCGCGCGTGCACGCGACTCACTACACTGGACAGGCCAGAAATTTCGGCGCTGCAGACGCCCACGGCTGACAGCACGAGTGTGCACGAACCAATGAGGTCGACCATGGACTACGAAGAATTTTCGATGTTCCACGAGAACGCCGAAGAGGCGGGCTTGGTCTGGGGGGGGAGTCCGGACGTGGAACGCCGGGAAGTGGCGGTGGGTGACGATCACCGAGTGAGCGCGCTGGTCTGGGGAAAGGGCGAGGCGGAGGTCGTGTTGGTGCACGGAGGCGCTCAGAATGCGCATACCTGGGACACCGTGGCCCTGGCTCTCGGCCGCCCGCTCGTGGCGATCGACATGCCGGGTCACGGCCATTCGAGCTGGCGCGACGATCGCAATTACGGCCCAGAGCGCACGGCCGACGCGCTGGCCCTTGCCATCAAGGCTCTGGCACCTCGCGCTCGTCTCGTCGTCGGGATGTCCATGGGAGGTCTCAGCGCCCTGGTTCTGGCCTCCCAACATCCCGAGTGGGTGAAACGCCTTCTGTTAGTGGATGTGACGCCGGGCGTGGATCACGCCAAAGCCAAAGCCATCATCGACTTCGTTCGGGGTCCTGAGTTCTTCGAGAGCTTCGAGGCCATTCTCACGCGCACCATCGCCCACAACCCGACGCGCAGCCGAAGCTCCCTGCGTCGTGGCGTGCTGCACAATGCGAAGGCTCTGCCCGATGGGCGCTGGACATGGCGCTATGACCGGCGCTGGCTGGGGGATCCGAATGGCCCCGAGAGCAATCGAGCTGAGGGGAAGGCGGAACCGACCCCGGCGGCTGACGCCAAGGTCGAGTTTGCGAGCCTCTGGGATCATGTGGCCCGGGTGAAGGCGCCGACTCTGCTTTGTCGCGGGGACCGTTCGCCCGTGGTGAGCGACGAGGATGTGGCTGAGATGCGCCGTCGTCTGCCCGCGGTGGAGGTCGAGACGGTCGCCGACGCGGGCCACAGCATCCAGGGTGACCAACCGCTGGAGCTGGCACGCATCATTGCGCGATTCGGGCAGCTCGGAGGGTCGTAACAGGGGAGCCAGGAATCGTGTGCTTGCGCGCCCCAAATCACGATGCGCTCGACGATGTCCTCGAGCTGTCGGATATTCCCGGGCCAATCGGTTGGTCGGAATGGGTCGATGATGTCCGAATCGACGCCTCGGATCCCGCGTCCGAGGCGCTGGTTGTGACGGTCCATGAAGGAGTCGACCCGTTCCGGGAGATCACTGCGTCTTTCGCGTAGCGGCGAGCCTCGCTCGATCGCGACGAGTGATTTGGCCTCGGTTGAGATTCCTCGTACTCGTGAGCCTCGGCATTGGCTAGAGTGGCGAGCCCGGCCCTCGTTCTCGGCAGTCGCGTTTCATGATTTTCAAGTGCCGAGTCGCTATGCCTGTGGATCTGTTGTGAGGTTCCGATGAGCGAGCCCCGAGTCTATACGTACGCGACACCCTGGCGCGTTATTTCTGGTGCCGGCAGCGTAGCCTGCCTGCCGGATCAGCTGCGGGAGCTCGGCTGCACGCGAGTGGCGCTCATGAGCACCCGCAGCCTCGAGCCTCACGTCGCGGCGATCGAGGAGCTACTCGGCGATCTGCATGTCGGGACCTACACGAAATTTCGCCAACACACCCCTCTGTCTACCGTTGATGAGGCCGAAAAGATGGCCCAGGGCTGCGACGGAATCGTGGCCTATGGCGGTGGGAGCGTGATCGATGGAGTGAAGGCCGTTGCGGATCGGATCGGCCGACCCCCTCAGGTGGCGATTCCGACGACACTGTCGGCCGGAGAGTTCACACCGGCCGCGGGCGTCACAGACGACACGACTCGGGTAAAGGGGGGAACCTTTCATCCGGAGATTCAGCCGCGGCTGGTGATTCATGATGCAGCGCTGGCGCGACATACGCCCGAAGCGCTCTGGCTCTCCACCGGCATGCGTGCGATGGATCATGCGATCGAAGCGATTTGGTCGAAGCATCCGCACCCGATGGCGACCCCGCTCGCGCTCGAGGCGATTCGACTCCTCTGTCGACAGCTGCCCGCCTCGCGGGATCCGCAGGCGCTCGACGCACGCAGCGCTTGCCTCGATGGCGCCTGGCTCTCGATCAGCGGCATCATGAGTGCCGGGGTTCGCCTCTCCCATCCGATCGGTCATCAGGTCGGTGCCTATTGGGATGTTCCGCACGGCGTCACCTCTTGCATCTCTCTCCCCCCGGTGATGCGTCACCTGCTCCCCGAGACACGCGATGCTCAGACGCGGATCGCGGACGCCTTAGGGGTAGCGGGAGCTGATGCGGCGGCGGATGCCGTGGCTGATCTGGTCCGTGAACTCGGTTTGCCGAGTCGGTTGCGAGATGTGGGTGCGCGCCGGGAGGATTTGCCGACGGTGGCTCGGGCGATTGGCGACGAGCTCGTCGAGATGGGCGATCCCGAGGAGCGCGATGCGGTCCTCGGGCTGCTCGAACAGATGTGGTAGTAGCCGACGACCCGACGTCGGCGCGACTCGCAAATGTTGCACGGGTCCGCGGTCGGAGTGGGGCCAGTTTGGATCGGATTTTCACCCGAATCACCATGGCGAACTCGTGGCAGACAAGGCGGGCCCCCGACGCCCATCTGAAGAAGAAGTCGGACTTCCGTTTCTGAAAAGGGGATCGCTGCGTCGGGATGGTATTCGAGGACAGCCCCAACGTCGTCTTGGCGCTCGACAACCTGAAAGCGGGGCGGGGCCGCAAGGAGTGACCGAGGGATGAAAGCGCTGAGATCAAGGATGGCGATGTCCTTGTGCAACGCGGGACGAATCACGCTTGGAGCAGCCGATCGTGCAGAATGGCTGCGGTGATGATCGACGCCAAGCCGGCGACGGGTTAATTTCAACCGTCCGAAGCGATGAGTTTGACGGTACTGGAACGCATTAGAGCAGCGCGATTGTAGAGGGCATCCCCATGAAGTTCGGAATGATGTACGAGCTCGAAGTCCCCAAGCCGTGGGGTGAGCGCTCGGAGTACGATGTGTTCCATGAAGCGGTGGAGCAAGCCGTCTTTGCCGAGAAGATGGGTTATGACTACGTCTGGCTCGTAGAACACCACTTCTTGGAGCAGTTCGCGCACTCGTCGGCGCCCGAGGTTTGGCTTGCCTACGTGGCAGCGCTCACGAAGACCATTCGCCTGGGCCACGGTGTCGTCCTGCTGGGAGGGCGGATCAACCACCCCGTGCGAATCGCCGAACGCATCGCGACCCTCGACATCATGTCCAGCGGCCGGGTCGACTTCGGCACGGGTCGGGGCTCGAACCCCTTCCAGATCGAGCCCTTCGGTGTCGATCTCGCCACCAATCGCGAAGAGTGGGAAGAGCTGGTGGAAGTGATCCCGCAGATGTGGAAAGACGAGTGGTTCGAATACAAGGGCCGCTTCTTCGAGCTCGAAGAACGCAATGTGCTTCCCAAGCCGATACAAAAGCCTCACCCGCCGATCTGGGTCGCTTGCCAGCAGCCGGACACCTTTGCGATCGCGGGCAAGAAGGGCATCGGCGCGCTCTGCTTCACCGTCGGTCCGCCCGGGGATCTGGAGAGTCGGATCGCGGACTATCGGCGCGAAGTGGCCAATCCGACGGAGCAGGTGGGGGAGTTCAAGAACGACCAGGTCGCGGGATTCACCATCACTTACTGTGACGAAGACGACAAAGCCGCGCGCGAACTCATGGGTCCCCAAGCGCTCTGGTACTTCGATGTCATCAAGAAGATCTACGGACCCGCCTGGGAAGAGCGCGGAGACAAAGAGATCCCCCCGAGCTATCGATACCACGCGCTCAATATCACCCAGGCGGACAACCAGGCCTCATCCGGAGGGCTCGACTACAACCCGCTGATCGAGAACGGTTCCTTCTGCATCGGTGACCCGGCCCGCTGTATCGAGACGATCCAGATGTACAAAGACGCGGGCGTCGACCAGGTGCTGACATTCATGCAGGTCGGCAGCGTTCCACACGAAAAAATCATGAATTCGATCCGACTCTTCGGTGAAAAGGTGATTCCACATTTCAAGGAATAGGCGGTCTGGGAATCACTCGGCATCTGGCTGAGCCTCGGATGCGGCGTTTGCGAAGGCTCGAGCGTCTGGCAGTGATCCGCGACGCGCAGCACGATCCCTTCGAGCGGTCGCGATTGGAGGCGGGGAGATCTCTTGCTGTGTCAGCTCAGATGAAGTCGGATCCGCCGTCGACGTTGACGTTGGCGCCTGTCATATACGAGTTTGCCTTAGATGCAAGAAAGGCGATCACCGGCCCGATCTCGCTTGCCAGTCCGGCGCGCGGCAGATGGGCGGGGTGCCCGAAATGCTTCGCGATATCGGCCATGGTGGCGTAGGGATCTTCCGCATCGATGCCGACGCTCGTGGCCGAGCCCGTGAGTGCGGGCGTTGCGAAGCTGCCCGCCCCGCTGGGCCCGGCCGCATTCACCAGGATGTTGAGGGCGCCCAACGCTCGCCTATCTGTGAAAAGGCCTGCTCGACCTGGTCGAGCTGAGTGATGTCGGTCTGGATTCCCAAGGCATCGGGGCTGCCGATCGCGGCCAGCTGCTCCACTGTCTTGTCGAGATCCATCTGGGTCCGCCCCAGGATGGCGACGCGCGCCCCGTCACGCGCGAAACATTCCGCCGTGGCGCGCCCCATCCCGCGCGATCCACCCTGTACGACCGCTGTTGCATCGGCCAGACCGAGATCCATGAGCTTTTTCCTTCCGTCGGATCGTTCGTCGAATAATAACCTGCGACTCCCGGTTGGCGATTCGGAGACGGCGGCATGTTCTCGAGAACACGACCGTCGGTGTGGTAGTGTGTTGGGGGGGGCGTGCGGAGAGGTGCGGACGCTGGAGAAGCCCCGATGCACTCAACCCGGCTTCGGCTCCCCATGCTCTGTCTGGTGCTGGCTCTCGCCGGCCCGGCCCTTGCCGGCGACGGCGTGCTCGAGATCAACCAGACCGTCGTAGATTCCGCCGGGGGCTTCCCCTACACGATCGTCGCGCCCGGCAACTACGTGCTGACCGGGTCGCTGACGGTCCCCGCAGACACTCACGCCCTGGTACTCGAAACCTCCGGCGTCGTGATCGACCTGAACGGGTTTTCGATTCTTGGCCCGTTCTCCTGCCTGAGCGGCGCGTGCGCCACCGGTACCGGGAGCGCCGTACACCCGGGATTTTCCGTTGCCCATGGCCGGGAGACGACCCTGCGCAATGGGCGCGTGGGCGGTTTCGGTAGCCACTGTGTGTCGCTGAATTCCTCCGCCCTCGTGACCGGCTTGATGGTCAGCGACTGTGGTCAGACCGGCATTGGAGTGGGGAGTGGCAGCATCGTTTCCAACAATCGGGTGACGCGGACCGGCGAGTACGGGATCCAGATGATTGGACTGGCGCATCCCCCGACCTTCGAACGAAACGCGGTGTCTTTTGCGGGTCTCGGAGGCGGCAGCTTCTCCGCGGTCGTGGGCGGCAAGCCTTCGGCGGGCAACTCCTGCGACGATGAGAGTTGCTCGCCGACGGGCAAGCGGTCCTTCTATTTGTCGTTGACCCTCGGAAATGGCCAAGAGCTGGGGGCGAAATGCGTAGCTGGGTTTCATCTGGCGCAGTTGTCCGAGATCTGGGATCCGTCGAGCCTGTATTATGCCGGCAGTCGCGGTCTGGAGAGAGCAAACGTGCCCGGTCCTCCGATGGGATCAAAGGGCTGGCTGGATGCCGGCGACTCCGACAATTGCACCAATTACACCGGTCTCGCGGGTTTGGGGACGGTTGCCGAATTGGTCCTGGTCTCGAATAGTCCGACCTGGGAAGTCGTGACCGATGGTTGCAACTTCACATACCGCTTCTGGTGCGTTGAAGACTGAGATCGTTTCCCGGCCCGGCAGTTTTCGCTTGCCTGGAGCGCGAACGAGAATCGTTCTCGCCCGAGTGCGGAGAGGCCTCCGACTCGCTGCGCGGCGAGATGGAAGAATGACGCAGTCGCCGCCGCGGCCGGCGCGACGACCGACCCTGAGATACATCCTCGAGAGGAGAACCACCGTGAAATCCCATCTCGCTCATCGACTCATCTTCTTCGCGCTGCTCGGAGGGCTGCTGGCGCTACCGCTCGTTGGCAACGCTGGCGAAGGCCAGCGCGGGCGCGGCAAAGGCCACCACGATCCCGATGCGCGCCTCCAGCGCATGACGGAGAGTGTCAACCTCAGCTCTCCTCGACTCCGACACCAGGGGGAGCATCGAGAGCATGGGACCACCGCCCGCGCAGCGGGTGTCTGGCCGGGAGTGGCCTCACGATTACCTCGTTGGGTTCAATCGTCCGATCCGGCCGCACGCTCGAGAGACAGTTATTTGGATTGGGATCTCAGGGCAAAGGGCTTTGTGGCGGTTTGTGACGGAACAGCCTTGTCGCGTTCTGCCAGCAGATCTTGCGTTGGTCCTCGACCGACAAGTCGGCCAGATGGCGCTTGAAAAGAGATTGAGTGTCAGGCCAGGTGGAATCCGAGTGGGGGTAGTCGGATTCGATCAGGATGTTGTCGACCCCGATGACGTCGACGGATCGGAAGCCCGAGGGTTCGTTGAGCGCGCAGAACCAGAAATTCCGTCGAAATAACTCGGCGTCGACCGAACCGTCGCTGACGACATCCCGATCCCGAAGGTTTTCGATTCGGTCGATGACGCCCGGAACCCATCCGATCCCGCCCTCGGACATGCAGATCTTAAGCTTGGGGAATCGGACGGGGACGCCCGAGTAGAGCCAATCGACGGCGTAGGTGAATGCCGAGGCCGCAAAGAGGTGACCGATCACCATGGGCGGGGCGTCGGGCGACGTGGTGGGCGTCTCGCCTGCGGAGCCGACGTGTAGGCAGATCACCGTCTCGGTCTCCTCGCATGCCGCGAAGAATGGGTCCCAGTAGCCGCTGTGAATCGTCGGCAGCCCAAGTTTGAAAGGCGCTTCGGAGAATGTCACCGCCCTGAAACCCAACACGGCATTGCGGCGAATCTCGGCGGCTGCCTCGTCGACGTCGCGGAGGTAGGCAATCTGCTGGGGTACGAAACGGTCCGGATCAGCCCCACACCACGCCTCGAGATGCCAGCGGTTGTAGGCGCGCATCGCAGCCTTGGCGAGCCCGTCGTCCTTCGGCCAAAGGGTGAGGCGTTGCCCGACGAATCCCGGGAGAAACGACGGAAAGCATACGGACGCCCAGATCCCGTTGAGGTCCATATCGTGCAGCCGAGCCTTGATGTCCCAGGCGCCGCGCCGCATGTGCTCGAAGCGCGTGGGCTCGAAGGAAAGCTCCTCCGGCGGACGTCCGGCCACGGCGTTGAAGCCAACGTTAGGCAAGACTTGATCCTGCCAGAGCCACGCCTGGCCGCCACCGTCCGTCTCAATAATACGAGGAGCATCATCCGCGAACTGGGCACTGAACCGCCCTTCGAAGATGTCCGGGGGTTCGACCACATGGTCATCGACCGAGAAAATCGTCGCCCATCGATCTCGGGGCTCCGGCTCCGGAAGGAAGGTCACGGTCTTTGCATGATCCTGGCCGATCGCGCTGCGTTGGATGAGATCTTCAACCGATATGCCCATGTGTGAGCCCCTCTCCTCGCGATTGCCCGTTTCAGCGGCGTCTCATCCAAAAGTTAGCACTGCGAGCACCCGTATCCGAGACCCGGGCCAAGCCACAGATCCGTGGGTCGATTCTCCGGCAGCCCGATCGGCGATCGGCGAATCACGTCCCTTGAACTAACGATCTGCCAATGCCCGTGGCTACGACCCGTCAGGAGAGGACGATCTCCTTGAAATGCTGTGAGTCGGTATGCTCTTCGATCTCGACGATCTTGCCTGCGCGGCAGAAGTAGACCCAGACGTACTCGTTCTCGTAGTCCCTCCCGTTCGCGGCTTTTGCGGTGACATGCTGGCGGATGACGACTTTGTCGCCCTCGGCCACGATCCACTTCACGTCGACCTTCATCGTCGAGAGGTCGAAGTATTTCTGGCCCGCCTCGGCCATTGCCTGTACGACCTCGTCGCGCCCCGTCGGTGCACCCAGTCCGGCGGCGGCCGGTGGAGTCCAGCGGACGTTCTCGTCGAGGAGTTCCATGATCTTCGCGCCATCGTTGGCGCCCTGGGCGGCGAGGTAGTCCAGAACAAGCTTTCGGCTGGCTTCGGTTTCCATGCGAGATCTCCTTTGCGCGAAGCCTCCACTCTACACCGGCAGCCTGATCAGTGCGATTCATCAACTGGAAAAACGGACCCGAGTCCACCTGCCCGGATAAAGAGAACGGACAGGCCGATCAACAGCACGGCGACGCCCCACCTGCTCATCCCCGGCACCTCGACCGTCGGGGCTCCGGCAAGCCCCGCGACTAGCTCCATATTCGAGCCCACGAGCTCGAATTCGAAGGCGCTATTCCCCACCGCCGGATAAAGGCCCTCGTTCACACCGGGGATCAGCGTCACCCCGGCGGGAGCATCGGCGGACCACGGAACGGGTCCGGTCGTCTGCATCGTGTCGCTGTCCGAATGCAGGATCGGCCCGTCGACCGATCCGGCGCGAATATCATAAAAGACCTCGAGGGCCACTTCGAAACTGCGAGTCCCGAAGCGAACCGTGAAGTCGCCGACGCTCGACGGCCCGTTGGGCGGATCCGTCGGGTGACGGCCGCGATCGCTCTGCAGTGTCACGGCAAGAAGCTGCTCGGATCCATCGACGAGCACCGCCTGATCCACACTCACGAGCTGGAGAGCGACCATCTCGATCGGAACGGTTCCCTGCTCCCCGGCCAGGGGAGGTCCGATGAGGTCGGCTTCGCGCGTCAGGATCATGCTTGCGTTTCCCGTATCGTGGGTGTCGGGTCCGAAATTCCACTCCAGCAAAGGCTCGCCTTCCATCGCGAAGGCAGAATTCATCTGCTGCGGATCCTCGCAACCGGGGTTCAGCAGCAACACGTTGGGTATCTCGACGAAAGTGACGCGAGGCGCCAGCAGAAAGGCGGCGGCGGGCAAGATCGTGTTCTTTGTCTCTTGGTAGACCTCGGCGATGAAGATCGTCCCGGGGCCGTCGATGGTCGGGGCGTTGATGGGCGTGCCGTCTCCGAGGGTTCCGGTCAGCAGGTTATTGACGTGCTGAAGACCTTGACCGTAGACGTGGACATCCCCTTAGCCCGCTCTGATGAAACCCGTGAAACTGCCGCCGAAAATTTCGACCCTGGAGCTCGAGTACTCCGAATTGACGGCGATCGCGGTCGGGTCGGCCCCGATCGAACCGCCGCTGATGCGGATGGTCGCGTCTTGGAGAACGCGCACGTTTCCGGCAAAGTTGCCACCGGTGACGTTGCCTTGCGACTCGTTCAAGAACAGCGAAGCACTGGACGCATCGACACCGAAGGAGCCTCCGGAGACAGAGATCTGCGACTTGCGACGAACCCTGATTCCTCCGTCGAAGGCGCCGTCACCGATGATGAGCCTGGAGAATTTCGCATCGACGGAATAACCGTCCTTCACACCGATCGATCCACCGCGGATGACCGCGGTCAACCCGGACAAGAACCATGACGCGGCGAACTGAGTGTCGGTGGCCCGTACGAAAGTGTCGAGGAGATCGAGGGAGTATCCCTTATCCCCAATGCCGACGGACCCTCCTGAAAAAAGGAAGTGACCCTTGTAGGCCGAAAAGACACTCCCGATCAGATCGCCGCCGGTCATCCTCAGAAAGGTTTGCCTCGGGAATTCGAACGGATAGACAATCATCCGTACTGACACGCCCAGGAAGCCGGCATCGGAGACGCTCACCGTGCCTCCCGCAATCGTTATGCAGCTATCCGCGCCCCCACTGATCGACCCGTTCACGTCGCCGCCCTGGATTTCAACGGCGGCTTTTCCGCCGCAGCAGCCCCATAGAACCAACGCACCGCTCGAATCCATCGTCGTCCCGAGCACGCCTGGCGCCTGGAGAATGAGCAGCGTGGTCTCGCCATTAAGCGAATCCGTTATCTCGACCCGCTCTCCTGCATAAATCGAGTCGTTGACGATGTGGACCATGCCATCATTCAGAGTCACCGCCGATCCAGTCGCTGCCAGACCCTGAACCAAGGTCAGCGCGACCCAAATCGCTTTCTTCTTGAACCGTCGGTGCTTTCGGCGTCGGTGGCAGTTTCGAAGGTGACTAACGCGATGATCGGTATTCGACTGAACGCTCATTCGCTGGACCCCCGGGCTGAACGCGGATCAGGACAACAGGAAACGCTATACGCCACTCCATCATCGCATGTAACCCAGCGGAGAAGGAAAGTTTTGATGCAATCTTCAGCATGGCATGGGAGATTCGTCGGGATGTCAGAGCGGATCCTTGGATCAAGCTGTCCCAATCGCACCCGCGCGACGAACCCGAGCGGCGCTGGTATCCGTTGACCGAGTTTCGGGTGCTCACCGGCCTCCACTACGGAGAGCCCCGGAACGGGTGAGTATGCCTCCACCCGAGGCTTGGTTGTCATTTTGTCTAGTACCGGTGCTGCGAGCGTAGACGCAAAGTAGAAATGTCGGGTTTCTCACCATTAGAGATGTCGGGTTCCACGCCCCACCGTGTCGGGCTGGAGGGCCGACACGGACGACGCGAGAACCCTGACGATGAGCGCCAAAGAACTAAACCGAATGGAGATTCTCGGCATCGCACCGGACGCGACGGAACGGGCCGCCCGGCTTCGATGCCAGGAGTCATGATCGGCGCGCTCCGGTGCTCGGCGCAGAGCCGACCCATCCCATCCCGACCGAGCGGAGACGAAATTGCTTTCGCCTGAGCCTACGCGGTCGCGATGCCCAGGCCTGCAAGCAGCTCTTCGGTGGCGCGCCAGAGCCTCGCGGCCGCCTCGGCATCCGATGCGACCGGGGTCACCTCCGTCACCTCGGAGTCCGCGAAATAGCGTCCGGTCACGCCTTCGACCTCGGGCGAGGACGCAACGCGGATCGAAGTCGCGGCGCCTTCCTCTGGCGACAGCGGTGCCCCGAGCGAGGAGAGATCTGGACCGTCCCCGCCCCCCGTCTTCTTCGAGGGATTCTTGTCTTCGCGTACGAAGCGTGCCTTGTCCTCGGGTCGTAGGTGTCCAAGCTCGGTCTCGACATAACCCGGATGAACGGCGTTCACCGCGATATCTTCGCCTTCGAGGCGCCGCGCGAGCTCCGTCGTGAAATAGATGTTCGCGAGCTTCGAGTGCCCATAACACGGAAAGCCCTTGTAGTCCTGCTCCATCTGCAAGTCGTCGAAGTTCAGGCCGTTGGGCGCCAGCTGGTAGCCGCCCGAGGACAGGTTCACGATCCGCGCCGGCGCGCTCTTGCGAATCAACGGAAGGAGCAGGTTCGTTAACAAGAAGTGTCCGACGTGATTGACACCGAATTGCATCTCGATCCCATCGTGCGTCACCTGTCGTGGCCCACGCGTGAGTGCGACACCTGCGTTATTGACGAGCACGTCGAGGCGATCGAAACGTTCGCTAAACTCCTCTGCACATCGGCGCACCGAAGCCAGGCTCGCCAGATCGAGCCCGATCTGTTCGACATCATCACGACCGGCTGCCCGCTTGATCTCGTCCAGCGCAAGCTTGCCGCGCGCTTCGTCGCGCGATGTGATGGTGACCCGAGCCCCCTTGCCGGCGAGCGCAATCGCAGTCGCCTTGCCGATCCCTGTATTGCCCCCCGTAATCAGAACGACCGCGCCTTCGATCTCAAAACCCATTGCGAATCTCCTTTGCCCCCGAACCTCCTACCCTACCTCACACGAGCAGATTCGACCGCAACGGTGAAACCCGAATCCGGTCCTCCCCTACTCCGACCCCGAAACGTTCGCACGATGGACCCACGCATTCTTCTCCCGCGGAATCAGCACCGGAAGTGCCAGCGCTAATAACATCGCACCGTAACCGGCCACCAGATAGGGCGCCGTCGCCCCTCCCGACTCGAAGAGCCAACCCGTCGCGACGTTCGACAGTCCCGCTCCGAGTCCAATCCCAACAGTTGCCAACAATGCCTGCGCTGTCGAGCGCAAGTGCTCGGGCACGATGGACTCGACGTAGAGTGGACCGCCGACCATCAGACCGGCCACCATCACACCGTGCAGGAAGCTCGCACCGAAGATCATCCACAATGCGGACGCGCTGCCATAGATCACCCAGCGTACACCGGCCGAGAAAACGGCGACGCCCATCACCCGCCGCGCGCCGAAGCGGGCGAGCGCTGTCCCGATGAAGGCGACCAGCGGAACTTCGACGGCCAGCATCGGGAGCCACATCTGGCTCACCGATTCCAGACTTCCCCCGTAGTGGCGCACCAGATTCGGGAAATGGGTCATCGGACCCTGAAGGAACAAGTAGGCGAGGAATGTGAAGAGCAGCATCCGAAGGTAGGCGCTGAGCCTGAGTAGTTCGCGCCAGTCTCCGCGCTTCGCTCGGTAGGACACGGCGCCCGAGCGAGGCAGGCAGAGCGCGATGATGCCGCCGATCGCGGTCCAAATCGCCGAGACGACGAACATGAGTTCGAGGCCCGGCTCCGAGGCACCCCCCTCGATCGCTCGAAGCTCCGATGCCTCTTGATAGGCCGTCAGAAGAAAGGGAAAGCCGAAGACCATCACGCCGAAGCCCACCGTTCCCCAGGCGCGCGCCCGGCCGAAGGCCTGCGGACCGAGATCGCGAAGCAACGCCATGCTGACCGCGACCAGACTCGGCAACAGCGCCGTATTGAAGAGCGCCAGACCGAAAGTCACGACCGCAAGCCCCGCGAAGCGTTCGGATCCGAGATAGGCCATGTAACCCGCGGCGGACCCGAAGGCCAGCAGCGCCACCAATCGGGTGCGCGCCCCGGTCCGATCCGCCAATTGTCCCCAGATCGGCTGTGCCAAGACGCCCACCAGCGGCGTGATGCCGAGAATGAGGCCCACCTGGATCCCGGGCAGCCCGGCGTTCTCCTTCAGGTAGAGTCCGAAATAGGGGAAGTAGATGCCCAGCCCACCCATGCAGAAGAACCAGGCCACCCCTAACAGGGCGGGCCGGGAGAGGGTGGAAAGCGAGCGAGCGATTTGCACTTTCGAGGGCTATCCGGTGCCGCTGAGTCGCGGAGTCGAGTATCGCCCCACGGCCGCGAGCTGTGGGATCAATTGTTTGCCCGCGGTGCGAATGCCGTTCAGCACCCTCTCGTGAGGGAGTCGCTCCATCTGCATCAGACGCATCAGACGATCGACTCCGACCTCGGCGTGAAGCGCGAGCTTGCGCCGACAGGTTTCAACATCGCCGAAGATGACTGCGTCGAAGGGCTCGAGCCCGTAATAGACCTCGACGGGATCGAGCCTCTGGCTTGCGATCTTCGGATTCATCAGCGCGATCACCGGCGGCGGATCATCGAAGTCGAGCTCGAAATCTTCGGGCGGCAACTCACCCGCCTTGCGCAGTCTGTCCGTCGCGGCCCAGCCGTCTCTCTGTTCGAGATTCTCCCAGATCGGCGACTTCGCTCGAATCAAGTCCGTCCACTCCTTTCGCCCTCGGAGGCGTCCCTTCGCCCCGCCGGTCGAGATCCCTTTCACGAGGCCAGTCGTATCGCGCACTCGTGGCAAGTACGAACTCAGATCGAAGTCTGGCTCCACCTACGCCCGCCGCTAACCCTGTTCCGCCATGAATTCATCGAAGCACACCTGTTGAATCCGGCACGCCTCGTCCTCCGGAAGGCCGCGGGTGCGCCGCAGGGCCTGCTTCGACTTCTGAAGAGCCCTGGGATCAAACTTCGCGAGTCGCTCTGCGACCTCACGGGCGCGATCGAGGACGCGGTCGCGATCCACCACCTCGCCGATGAGTCCCATCGCCTGCGCCTCTTTCGCCGAGATCCGTTCGGCCAGGAAGATCAGCTCCGCCGCCCGGCAGTAGGGGATCTGCCGCTGGAGCTTGGCGAGCGAACCCCCGGCCGGGATCAAGCCGCGCTTCACCTCGAACAATCCGAAGCGCGCCTCCCGAGATGCTATGCGGATGTCGGTGGCCTGCAGAAGCTCGCAGCCCGCCGACACGGCGTCTCCGTTGACGGCCGCGACAATCGGCTTGTCGAACGCGTAGGGATTCAGGAACGCGATCCGTGACAGCTCCGTTCGCTCGTCCCGAAAACGGCGTTCCCACTCGTCGGCGGGTTCCTGCTTGCCCATGAGAACGGGCACCAACGAATCCATATCGCCGCCAGGACAGAAGAACTCGCTCCCGGCGCCCGTCAGGATGACCACGCGAACCGAATCGTCGCGCTCGAGCTCGCACCACGCATCGGCGAGCAACACGAGCATCTGCGGGCTCATCGCGTTCTTGCGGTCGGGCCGATTGAGCGTGAGCGTCGCAATACCACCGGACGTTTCGCAGAGAAGATCGGGCATGGCCGACACCATCCTTTTCGCAATTGAGAGAGCTCGGGAAATCCTTCTCGGGCTGCGAGCATATACCAGGAGGGAGCGGCCGGATCGCTCCTCCCCCGCGGCCGTAGGCCGTGTGCTCACCCCGAGTGACACGCCGCGAGCGTGAAGTCCACACCCCAGGCATGATATACGCGCTTTGACCCGCCCCAACGGGCGGGAGCCTGTTTCGCCAAAGGAGGACAACCGGTGGACGAACTGCTCATCGAGGCCCGTCTCAACGAGTACACTCCTCGCGATCCGAATCCAAACGTGCCCTTCGGCCCCGAGGAGATCGCGGAATCCGCGGCCGCCTGCCGGGACGCGGGGGCGTCCGTCGCACACTTTCACGCTCGCGATCCCGAGACCGGTGCGGCGTCAACCGATCCCGATCTGTTTTGCGAAATCGGTCGCGCACTCCGCGCGGCGAGCGATATGGTCATGATGCCCACACTGGGTGCGACCGTATCGACCGCAATCGAGGACCGCTTCGCCCACATCCTTTCGATGGCAAAGAGTCCCTCGACGAGGGCGGAACTGGTTCCCCTCGACCTGGCCACGACCAACACCAGCGTCTACGACAACCGCACGCGCTCCTTCGACGACGAAGACTCCGTTTACGAGAACACCGTCGCGACGTTGCGTGCCCTTTCGGAGGGAATCCGCGCGGCCGGAGTCCGACCCGTCGCCGTGGCCTATAGCGTGCCCTCGCTGCGGCTCGTCGAGCCCCTCCTCGAGACCGGCGTCCTGCTGGAGCCGCTCTACTTGCAGCTTCTCCTCACGGGCGATGGCGTGCTCTCGGGTCACCCCGCAACGCGGCGCGGGCTCGATGCTCTGCTCGATTTCATCCCGACCGAAGTCGACCTCGAATGGAACGTGCTCGGCTACGGCACGAATCTCCTCGAGTTGGCCGACGTGATCCTCGAACGCGGCGGACACTTCGCGCTCGGGCTCGGCGACTACCCCTATCTCGAACTGGGTCAGCCGACCAACGCCGAAGTCGTTGCGAACCTCGTCGAGCGAGCCCGCGCCCACGGTCGCGAGCCGGCCACGCCCGGGCAGGTGCGCGAACGATTCGGTCTGATTGGCTGAGGAGAACCTCTCAGATCCCGTGCACCAGCGCGGCGCGAAGATCCGCGGCCGGTAAGCGGATTTTCTTCGCCTGCTGGTACTCGGGCGAGTCGTACCAGGCACGAAAGGCGGCTTCGTCCACGAACTCCATGATCACCGTGCGCCCGCCGTGCCAGTCGCCCTCGATCGGCTCGACGTGGTCGTCGGCCGCAATCACCTTCGCGCCCGAAGCCACCACCGAGGGGGTGGCGGCTTCCATATAGCGGTCGTAGGCCGCGGCGTCCTTGAGGTCGACTTGTCCGATGAAGTAGACGGGCATGAGGCGCTCCTTTCGCAAGATTCAAGCGAACTCTATCACGCGCCTCTCGTGACCGGCCGCAGGGAGGCGGGCCAGGAAAGCATCGCCATAGCCGTAGGGCCCGGGCGTATTTCGAATCGAGAGCGACACAGTACCAGCCGGCGGCGTCCAAGCCTCCCAGGCCGACCTAGCCCGGGTTGCCTACTGGTACTGATGCACCTCGACGTGGATCAGCCGCTCAAAGGCGGATGGGGAAACTGGAGTCGGCCTTTGCCTCCAGGTGAATTTTTTCGAAGAGTTCATCCGCTCGCTCATTCGAGGGCAGGGAACGATTGCGGAAAGGAATTTCAAGCTGCGTTTTCCGTGCCACCGATACTAGGCATTCTGACAACTAAGCCTCCGCCGGGGCTAGTTGGCCCCTTCCGGGGGCCCTCTTCGTCGGGGGTTGGGCCCTCGCCGAGGTCTGGCTCTTCTGGGTCGGCCCGATCGTCGACTTTTCGGGCGAATCGAGGTCGGAGCGGCTGGCGGACGCAACTACGTCGTGATGATGCTGCTCTCGGCGACACTCGCCTCGCTCGGGCTCTTGCAGAGTTGGACAGCGGTGGTGGTCGGCGCGATGTTGATAGCGCCTCTGAATCATGGAGGCGCCCAACGCTCCGGAATCGGATTCCGAGGTCGAAGGCGCGTAAGGCCGACTTGGCCAAACTTCTGGTCACGCACAGGATTAACTCGACGCCGTCCCGGTCCGACGCGCGATTAAGTCAAGCGAGCAGTGCCTAGCGCGGCGTTTTCGTCGACTCGACCCTGCGAACGGCCTCGGCGACCGGACGCGAGTCCGAGAAGACCCGTCAGCACGAGCAGACCCGTACCCGGCTCTGGGACGGCGGTGATATTGTCGATCCGAAGCGTCGCCACGATGGGATCGCCCTGCGTACGAGGCACCGCGCTGTGCAGTAGACGCATGGTCGAGACGGAACCAAGGGCGTCCGAATAACCCCCACTTCCTTGCACGCGCCTGAGGTCTGTTGGGCCGATCGGCAGCAGGATCGTCTGCCAGCCGCTGCCCGCCATCACCGGCACCGCCTGGATCGACGCATACCACTCACCGAGACCGAATCGGGGAAAGCTGGTGGTCCCGAAGACAACGCGCAGAAGGAGGTCGTTGGCGCCGGTGTTGTTCACGTCGATCATGATCGCAGTGATGCCGGCCGCGAGATAGTCTCCGCTCCACTGGCTCTGGTTGAAGTTGACGATCTTGCCATCGGTGACGAAACCGTCGGCAACCATCTCGAGCGCATCGTCACCCACACCCTCGGGTCCCGCGTCGGCCAGCGCAACTCCACGAGACCAACCGTCGAGTGAGGGCCCACTGAATGAATCGTGCTGTCCAAGCGTGACCGCCCCTGCGTAGGCGGGGATCAGCAAGCTCGCGATGAGCGAGACGCCGAAGGCCAGGCCAGACCCGAATTCGCCGGAGTGTCCCAAGAACGACCACGGCCACCAGGAGCGCATGAAGATCTCCTCCGCATGAAGATCCTTCCCAGGTCCACTCGTCATTGGAGAGTGGGGATGAACCGGAGGATGTGGCGAAAATCGACAACGAATTTTCGGCTCTCAGCTCAGCGCGATTGGATCGGGCGTAAGGATCACAACATTGCTCATCAGGCCCGAGCTTCTGCCGGCTCGATCCACCGAGCCGTGTACCCTCTGGACGGGTCGCATGTTTTCGTTCGTTCCGAGTTCGCACAACCCGGGAGGATCCGACGAGCGCCAAGCGGTACTCGACGCGGATGGGAAGTTTCGGGCCGTGCTGGACTTGACGGACCCCGGCGTTCCCAATTGGCTCGATCCGGTGGGCAACACGCGAGGCAAATTGCAGACGCGCTGGTACCTCGGCGACAGCTACCCGCTGCCCTCCATCAAGAAGGTCAAGCTCTCCGAGCTTCGCGAGCACCTGCCCGCAGACACACCCACGGTCTCTCCCGCCGAGCGGGCGAGAGAACTCGAAGCCACAAGGGCGGCTCGCTGCGTCGCTACGGCGACTAATCGGTTCACGCGCGCCTGCATCAATTCGCAGATCTGGCCAAGTCCGGCGCCGGAACCCGGATTCGAAATCACACTGGCGGTTGGGCCGTTCGCGATCACTGAGAGCAATCGCCGTCAGCAGGATCCGGACTCCAGACCCTCCTAAGCTAAGTGACACATTCCGGGGCCTGTGACCCCAAAGAGCGTGTCGATAGGGCGAGCCAAAAGAAGCAATCGAGCGAAGCGACGGTGCGAGAGGCCCGGCGAAGTGTGGGGCCACCGCTCTCAAACGAGAGCGGCGAGAATTTCCTCCATCGGAGCGTGGTCTGAGGTGTGGACGTCGCGGTGCTGATAGCGCACCACCGGCCCAGGCCCCACGACGAAGGTGGCCCCCAACTGGTTGGTTCTCGCGCCCGGCTTGCCGATGCGATGGCCTGCCTTCCACGCGCGCAAGGCTCCCGGGAAGGAATCCGGCGAGAACAAGCCGAACACAGATACGCGTTGGATCGACGCAGCGTGCGCGGCCTTGGCTTCGTCGTCCACGAGTACCGGAAACGGGATCTCTTCGTCGCGCACGAAGGCTCTCGCGTAGTCTGTATTACCCGTGCCGATCGTCACGACTTCCGCACCCCGCTGCTGGATCTTCTCGTATTCGCCGCGCAACTGCGCGGCGTGCTCACGGCAGAGCAGTCAGCCGAAGTGGCGTACGAATACGAGCACCACGCGCCGCGCGGCCCAATAGTCACCCAACCGCTGCATCGTGCCCGTCGAATCCGAAAGCTCGATGTCTTGAATCGCTTCAATATCCATTGCGGAATTCTCCTATTCTTTCGACTCCAGCGAGCCGGGGATTGCACCAGTTTGCCGCACGGGGTATCGCAGCGCACCGGCAAACGAATCGATCGATCTTTTGAAGGTCCGCGCCGAGTTCGGTCCAGGAGAGCGAGCCTCACTCGATCATCCGGATCCCCTCGAAAAACGGTCAGCCAAGCGAGGGATTCGCATCCGCCACACGGATCTTGACCGGACGGCTCAACCACGACTTGAACACAAAAGAATGGGAGGAGACGGCTGAACCAAACCGGACCACGAGATCCCGAAAATCAGTGGGGAGCGACCGGGCTCTCGAAGAAGCAGCAGAACCTCATCGCTGCTTCGCACCCCCGGACGACGAGGCGCGCGAAATCACGATGAGTTCTGCGGTGCTACGGTCGCTGGCCTCATGACTGAGCCCGCCCCAAATCGGCTGCGCTGGGAGCTAACGACCGTTCTCTGCATGTACGGCGGATACGCGGGACTGGTCCTGTGCCGAACCACGGTTTCGATCGCATCGCCGGAGATGGTTGGCGATCCTGCCCTCGGCTTGGATGAGGCCGGGTTTGGCGCCCTACTGGGTTGGGGGGCGGCGGGCGCTCTGGCAGGGAAGTTGCTCAACGGCGCGATCGCGGACGTGCTGGGTGGGCGTCGCCTCTTCCTGCTTGCGATATCCCTGATGGGCGCTTCAACGATCGTTTTTGGCGCCTCCTCTTCGCACTTCCTCTTCATGCTGATGAACTTCCTGGCCCAGCTGACGAAGGCGGGCGCCTGGCCTGCGATGGCAAAGCTCATCGGTGCCTGGTTTGACCCAGGCCGGCACGGCAGGGTGTGGGGCGTCATTTCGACCAGTTCGCGAGCCAGCAGCGTGATCTCGACTTTATTTTTGGGCGCGTTGTTGATCGTTCTGCCTTGGCGATGGCTCTTCTACATATCCGGCCTGATCACCGCGGTCATCGTGGGGCTCAACTTCGTCTTTCTAACCGACAGCCCCAACGAGCGGGGTCTGGCGTCGCTCGATCGCAAACACCGCCAGAACGGGGAAGCGCACCTGGAACTCTTGGCCTGGGAGGAGACGTTGGGGGCGGCGTTGAATCACTTCGCCAAGAGTCGGCGCGTCCGGTTGATCTGCCTGGCCATGATGGCGATGACGATCCAAATGGAGTTCATCAGCTTTCTGCCTCTGTATTTCGTGCAGAACTTCGCCGTAGAGTCCGCCACAGCCGGCATGGCGTCAGCGGCCTTTCCGGCCGGATCCTTCATCTCGGTCCTGGCTGGGGGACTGCTCTACGACAGACTGACCTCGTTCGGACGAATCCGCGCCTTGGGCGGCCTCCTGGCGGTCGGACTAGCGTCGATCACGTTGATTCGCTTCTTGCCGGAGCTGGGGCTGAGCGCACCGTCCGCACTGGGCGTTGCCGTAACGGCCACCTTCCTCTTCGGGCTCGGCGTATCGCCCGCCTACTACATCCCCATGAGTGTGTTCTCGATCCAATTCGGACGCACCCGATCGGGAGTGCTGATCGGACTGATTGATGCGTTCGGCTACGGCGCCACGATGATCTTTGCGCCATTGGCCGGCGCAGTCATCCGGGATCTGGGATGGCCGACATTGCTCTCGATTTTCGTGAGCATTTCCGCGATCGCAGTCGCGTTGGCCACGGCGTTCCTGATCGCGGAGCATCAAGCCAGCACTCCGAATCGGTAAATTCGCCAGGCCGCGGTTTCGTGCGGTACAACGAGCAATCTGCGACGGCCCCGGATCGGAAGCGGCTTCAGCGGGATAGATCGAATCCCGCGTAGCCCTTGCCTGCGACTTCGTTACATTTCTCGACGTATGGCGCGTAGCCGAGATAGGGCATGAAGACCCGCGGCTTGCCCGGAATATTCGTCCCGACGTACCAGGAATTGCAATCGGGGTAGAGGGTCTGGTCCGCGACCTCGTTGACGTGAGCGACCCATTCCAACTCGGCTGCCTCAGTGGCCTCGATCCTCGCGAATCCCTGATCCCGGAGATAATCGATACAGTCTGCGATCCAGTTCACGTGCTGCTCGATGGCGGGCACCATATTGGAGAGCACCGAGGGACTCCCGGGGCCTGTGATAGTGAAGAGATTCGGGAAGCCGCTGATCGCCAGGCCGAGCAGGGTCTTCGGGCCATCGGCCCACTTCTGGCTGAGTGAGATTCCGGCGCGTCCGACCGGGTCGATTGCGAGGAGGGCGCCCGTCATGGCGTCGAAGCCCGTCGCAAGGACGATCGCATCGAGTTCAAATAAAGTTCCGTCGGCAAGCTTCAGGCCGGAGGGCACGATCTCCGCGATGGCATTCTGGCTCACGTCGACCAATTCGACGTTGTCGCGGTTGAAGGTCTCGAAATAGCCCGTGTCGACACATAGACGCTTGCAGCCGAAGGTCTGATCCGGGATCAGCTTCTCGGCGACCCCGGGGTCGTCCACGACCTTTCGAATCTTCCGACTGATGAAGTCCACCGCCGTATCGTTGGACGCCTTGTTGATCAAGAGATCGTCGAAGGTGATGAGCATCGGGGTTCCGCCGCGCTCCCAGGCCTCCTCGTAGATCTGCTCCCGGGCCTCGGGACTGTGATCCAGCGCAGAGGGACCGCCGTTCTCGAAGTCCGCAAACAAGCCATAGAACGATTCGCTGTTCCGCTTGCGGTAGCCCCGATAGTCTGCCTTGATTCGGCTCTGGGTCTCGGGCGCGAGTGGTGCGTTCTGGGACGGTACCGAAAAATTGGGTGTGCGTTGAAAGACGCAGAGGTGTTCCGCCTGTTCAGCGATCATCGGAATCGATTGCACACCGGAGGACCCGGTTCCGATCACAGCGACCCGCTTGCCGGAAAAATCGACCTCTTCGTTAGGCCATTCACCCGTGTGATAGGTCTTGCCGCGAAAGCTGTCGAGTCCTGGAAAATCGGGTGTGTTGCGGCAGGAAAGACAACCGGTGGCCATGATGCAGAACTGCGCGCGATGGCTCACACCGCGATCGGTTCGGATCGTCCATTGATTCGTCACTTCGTCGAAGGAGGCCTCTTCGACACGGGTCTCGAGCTCGATGCCGTCGCGAAGCTCGAAGCGATCGGCGACGTGTTCGAGATAGGAGAGAATCTCGGGTTGAGCGGCATAGCGCTCGGTCCACTCCCATTCCTGCTGGAGTTCCTCGGAAAACTGGTAGGAGTAGTCCATGCTCTCGATGTCGCAGCGTGCCCCTGGATAACGATTCCAGAACCAGGTGCCGCCGATTCCCGAACCAGCCTCGAATACACGGACGCGGAGGCCCATTCCGCGCAGGCGATGGAGCAAATAGATCCCGGCAAACCCCGCCCCAACGACAAGGACGTCGAATTCTGATTCCATGTTCAGCTCTTGATCCGACATCGATGCTCCTCGGGTAGTTCGATACTGTAGCTTCGCGAAGCGCGTGACCTCGCTGCGAGCCAGATAGCGTGTCGTGAGAACTGGGCCCGGGTGGCGCGCTCGCGGCGCTCCGCGTCGTGCGCCTCGACCGTTTTGCCGATCGCGCCGCGCAGCTCGCCTACGATCCTCGTGTTGTTGCTTGCGAACCCCTCAGGATTCGAACCGTAGGGGCAGGCGCGTCGGCCCTCGCACCAGGAACGAGTCGACGCGATCGAGTTCACCCTCGATTCGACGAAGGTTGGGAAGCCGCGCCAGGAGAGTCTCGAGCGCAATGGTCGCCTCGAGCCGGGCGAGTGACGCACCCAGACAGAAATGGGCGCCGAAGCCGAAACCCATATGTCCCTGTGTATCCCTCTGGATATCGAATCGATCCCCCTCCGGAAATTTCCGATCGTCGTGGTTGGCGGACCCGAATAACACGGTCAGTATGTCTCCCTTCGCGATCTTCGTGCCGGCGAGCTCCGTGTCACGGGTCGCCTGGCGAAATGCAGCCTGGACGGGACCGTCGTAGCGCAGGGTCTCCTCCACCAGGGCCGGCACCAGGGCCGGGTCCCGACGGACCTTCTCGAGCTGATCCGGATGATCGAGTAGCGCTAACACAGCGTTGTCTATGAGGTGGGTGGTCGTCTCGTTCCCGGCTGCAAGCAGGAGCGCCACAAAATCGACGGTCTGCACCGCCGTCAGGGAGACGTTCTCCTCTGCGGTCACGAGCACACTGATCAAATCGTCACGCGGATTGCGACGCCGATCCGCCACGATCTCGAGAGTATATTCAGCGAGTTCGTGGAGGCTACGCAAAAGCTGCTCGGGCCCTTCGACCGCCATGTTTCCGGTGATGCCCGAGATGATGACGTCCGACCAGCGCTTGAAGTCTTCAGCATCGGCAGGGTCGACGCCCAGCATTTCTGCGATCACCGTCACCGGAAGAGGCGTCGATAGATCCCGAGTCAGGTCAAACTCGCCGCCACTAGCCAGTATCCCATCGACGGCTTCGTTCGCGATCTCGCGAATCCGGATTTCCAGTTGAGCGATGCGACGGGGTGTGAATCCGCGATTGACGATGTGTCGAAGCCTCTCATGCTCGGGTGGATCCATCGAGATGACGGTGTTCTCGTTCCAACCCTCCTCGGTCCCCAGCAGACTCTCGAGTCCCAGTTCCTGTTGTTTCTTTCGGCGTGCCGCGAGCAATGTGGCCTCGTCGGCCTGCATGCCCGTCTGAAGCCCACCCATCATCATCAGGCGCGTGGCCGACGACGAATAGAGATCGGGGCTGCGGAGCACCTGGGAGACATCGTCGTAACGCGATATGACGAAGAGTCCGTCGCGAACCCGATGAATCGGGGAGAACTCGCGCAGACGACGGTACTCTGGAAAGGGATTGGCGCGAACTTCGAATGGGTCGTATTCGATCGACATGATCAGCCTCCGCGATCCCGCTTGGATCCCTGTCGAACATCCTACAAGACGAGAGAGTCCGATTGCCAGCCCTTCGAGAGGCCGCGAAGACACCCTCCCTCAGACAGCAGGTCGTGTCATATCCCTCAGATAGCGGTATAGGAACCACGAGAACAGCAGCAGAACGACGCTTCCGATCGCTCCGCCCGATATCAGCATGAGTCGCGAACCGGAGTCTGCGTAGTGAATATGACCCCAGAGTGTGATCAGGATCAAGACGAGCCAGAATGCGAAGATGCTCGCCGCCCATCTCGTGAGTCGCCAGGCACCGAGCGCCGTGAGCGCGCCGGAAGCGACGATCAATATGTCGAGAAGGACGAATCCGAAGGGCAGCGCCGAGACGCGAGTCCAGAGGGCCCACAGCACGAGCGCGCCCGCTACGGTCGAGTAGATTCCGAATAGACCTGCAATGGCAAGCGCACCTGGGGGCCGATCGTTCATCCTGATCCTCTCGAGCGCCTATGACCCATGAGCAGTCGTGAACCCGTGAACAGACGTGAACCCATGTACAGTCATGAACCCATCAACAGGCGTGCATGGCATGTTCGCATCGAAGCTGCGAGCGCGCTGCACCCATGTCAATGTGATCGTACCGAAGGAGCGGCCTGATCCAGCTGAGCATGTCATGCTACGGAAAGCGGCCGGCCCACCAGGAAATCGAAACGAGACAGGAGCGCGCGTGAGAAGACGAAATAGATTCGGGGTATCGATCCTGTTCGTGGGTGTCTGCCTGACCAGCTGTGAATCGGAACAGAGCGTGCCCGCGCCCGCCGGCCCCGAAGCGGCCTGGCCCCATTACGCCGGAGACCGCGGCGGCATGCGCTACACGCCGGCCACGCAGATCACACCCGAGAATGTGAGCAATCTCGAAGTTGCCTGGACCTATCACACGGGCGATGTCTCGGATGGAAGCGACGGCAACAGCCGGACATCCTTCAACGCGACGCCGCTTCTCGTCGAGGATACCCTCGTCTTCTGCACGCCCATGAATCGCGTCATTGCGCTCGATGCCGAGACCGGCGAGGAGCGCTGGATATTCGACCCCATTCAACGGCAAACGAAGCTGCCCGATCCGCATAGCCGCGTCTGCCGCGGGGTGGCCTACTGGGAGGCCGAGTCGGCGGTCGAGCGAGCCGGTCCCTGCGGCCGGCGGATCTTCACGGCCACCCTCGACTCGGAACTGATTGGAATCGATGCCCTGACAGGTCGTATCTGTGAGGATTTCGGGCGCGATGGCCGCGTCGACCTGCGTGACGGCATCGTCGATGCCGAGCCCTGGGAGTACTACAGCACTTCTCCACCCGCGACGGTGAACGATACCGTAGCCCTCGGTGCCCTCGTCTATGACAACAAGCGCGTCGACGCCCCGCCCGGAGTGATCCGGGGCTACGACGTGCGAACGGGGGCGCAGCGCTGGAGTTTCGATGCGGTGCCGCCGGGCTATTCCGGTCCCGCACCCGCCGCGGGGGCGCGTTATGTCTCGGGTACAGCGAATTCCTGGTCGATCTTGTCCTCCGACGAGGAGTTGGATCTCATCTTCATTCCGACTGGCAACGCGGCCACGGACTATTTCGCAGCCACGCGCCACGGACTCGACGAATATTCAAGCTCTGTTCTGGCCTTGCGCGGTAGCACGGGGGAGCTCGTCTGGAATTTCCAGATGGTCCATACGGATGTCTGGGATTTCGATACGGCTTCGCAACCCGTGCTATTCGACCATGAAATGGAGGGCCGAGTCGTGCCCGCGCTCGCCCAGGCGACCAAGATGGGCCACGTCTTCCTGCTCGACCGCCGTACGGGGGAGCCCCTCTACGGTCACCGCGAAATATCCGTTCGCACCGACGGGGTGGCGGGCGAGATCCTGTCGCCGACACAGCCGGTCCCCTCGTTCATCGAGCCACTTCATCCAACGCAGCTGACGCCGGAAGACGCATTCGGCTTCACCTTCTGGGACCGACAGAAATGTGCCGAGGCGATCGCGCGCTATCGCTACGACGGCATGTTCACGCCACCCACCGAAGCCGGCAGCATCCAATATCCGCAGAACGCGGGCGGCATCAATTGGGGCAGCGTCACGATCGATCCCGAGCGCGGGCTCCTGTTCACGAACATGATGCGAATGGCCGCGGTCGTCCAGCTGATTCCGCGCGCCGAGTACGACGCGCTCCCCGACAAGACCTCACAATGGCCGTATCAGCTCGTACCCATGCACGGTACGCCCTACGCCGCCCGGCTCTTTCCCCTGCTGTCCCCCTTCGGCGCGCCGTGTACGCCACCGCCCTGGGGCAGCTTGGTGGCCGTCGACCTCGCTACCGGCAAGCGGGTCTGGGACGTCCCGCTCGGTGGGATCCGGGACCAGGCCCCGCTTCCGATCTGGCTGGTGCCGCGCTGGAGTGACCTCGGCGCACCGAATATGGGGGGCTCGATCGCGACCGCGAGTGGCGTCGTCTTCATCGGCGCGACGACGGACCGCTTCGTGCGCGCCTTCAACTCCGAAAACGGCGAGGAGATCTGGAAGCACCGCCTGCCCTACACCGCGAACGCCACACCGATGAGCTTCCGACTGGGGCCGGACGGGCGCCAATTCGTCGTCGTCGCGGTGGGGGGCCACGCCTGGTCCGAGCCGGGCGACGCCCTGATCGCGTTTGCCTTGCCCTGAACCATTATGCGTCAGCGATCGCGCGGGGGTCCAGATCTCTCGTATTCCGTCGACTCAGCGACCCACCATCACCGCGTGAATTCGCTTCGGCTTGTGGCCCACCTCGATCGTGGACTCGATCGAGAGGCTCGTCGTGTCGATGACCCTGACCTTGCCGTTCGAAATCTCATCGCCCTGGACGGTGACATAGACGAATCGACTGTCGGGCGTGAACGCGATCCAGTTGGGCATGTCGCCCACCACGACCGAACCGATGGGCTGAAGGTCGGGCAACGAGTAGGCATACACCTTCCCATCGATATTGCTCGCTGCCCAGATCTGCTTCTGATCTGGGCTGATTCCAATCCCGTGACATTTCGTGAAGGAATCCGGGCTTTTCCGGGCCTCCGGCCAGACGACCCGTGCTGTTTCGATTCCAGACTCGAGGTCCACCTCGACGAATCCGTGAAGCTGTGAATACTGCACATAGATCTTGCTCAGATCATCGAGCAACGCGGCGGGTCGGGGCTGACCAGCAAGCGAGTAGACGCGGACGATCTGACGCGTTGCCGCATCGATCCTAGCGATCTTCCTGCTGAAGATGGCGGTTGCGAAGATCGACCTCCCATCCGCGCTGGCGTAGGTGTTGTGCGGCGCGCTCATGCGCTTTCCGTCCGCGGGGTCGATCATCGCAATCTGACCAATCATCTCGCCCCGCTTCGTATCGACGATCACCTGCCGGTTGCCCGCGACGTCCGGTACATAGAGAAGCCGGTCCTCGAGCGCGAGCGACGGCTCATTGAGACGCGTGTTGGGCATCTGCGGATCGGGATTGGGTCCAATCCGCGCGCGCCACAAGATCTGCTGGGAGCGCGGGTCGATCGCGACCACTTCAGGCACATCCTCGAGGGTCACATACACACGATCGCCTGCGGAAGCAGGAGCGCTTCCGTGTGGCTGGCCACCCACGTCGATCGTCGAGATGACAGAGCGTGTCGAATGATCGATGACGCTGATCGAGTGACTCCTGCTCCCGGTATTCGCGACGTAGAAATGGATTGCGTCCGACCTGGGGACGCCGCGATCACAGCGGACGTCCACACATGGGGCGACTACGCTGCCGCATCCCGACAGAAGAACGAGCAGGACCAATCCGGTCGCGAGACGAACGAGCCGTCCGTCGGTCATGAGAGTTTCTCCTTAGTTGTACAACGCACCCAATTCGATCCAGCGACGAATCGCCGTGATCTGCGACTCCCTCAACAGGGCATCGGGCGCCGGCATGGACACCCCACACGGCGGCTGAACGGCCAGCTTCATCAGCAGAAGGCTGGAGGCCGGATCACCAGGCACCACTCGAACCAGCCCCGAATCGGCGCACGCAAGGCCCATGGCTGCCACGCCAACCAAGGCTTCGTACGCCTGCTCCCGGCTGCCGAGCTGAAGTGCTCCGGCCGGCGACTGCTCCCCGTGGCAGAAGGCGGCCGCGCATCCCATTGGCCGGAGGACCCGCTCGTAGATCGCGGAAAAGCTCGGGGTGGTCGGCTCAGCAGGCTCGATCGCTGGGGTGCTCCTCACGGGATCGATCAAGATCCAGCTCGCGATCGCCAGACCAAGGGCTGCCCCAACGATCCTGCATCGACCAGAACCCGGCTCGTCGCGGATTCCATAATACTTTGACATAGCGTCAATTTTTGGCCAAGATGAGCGGTGTGTCAATGGGAATTCTCGATGAGTAGACCGAGCATTGCGAATATACGCCGCGCCGAGATTCTGAGTGCCTTCGAGAGGTGCATTCGACAGCGGGGCCTCGAGGCGACGACGGTCCAGCACGTTGCCGACCGCGCGGGGGTACAGCGCACTCTGATCAATCACTATTTTGGCGACAAGAAAGCGCTCATCGCCGCGCTAGTCCGAGAGATCGTCGAGACATCCACTCGTCAATTCGGATCGAGTCTGGGCGACGATCAAGCCCTTTCGGACAGCCTGGAGTACATCTTCGACGGAAGGATGGACCGTACCGGAAACGTGATCGAGGCCCTACGGGCCAGCAGCTCTAATGATCGAGCGACTCGAAGACTGCTTCGCGAAATGTACGAGAATTTCGAGAAGATCCTCTGCGGCTATCTGATGCGTCTGTTTCCTCACGCTCCAGAACCTCGTTGCCGAGCGGTTGCGTTCTCCGTCATGTGCCTCGCCGCGGGCTCTTCGAGATTCACGGCGGTGGGCTTCGGTGGCGGGCGGCGAAGTGAAGCCGCAGGCGCCGCGGAATCTCTCGTGTCTGGCCTGGGGCGATCCTGACGACCCTACGACGACGCGAGACACGCGCGCGGAACGCCACGCCTAGAACCATGCCGGGAGATATTCCGAGAACTCTGAACGACCGCGGATTCAGACTCGCCAGTAAAAGGTCAGGGTGTCGCCAGCTCGTGAAAGATCCCGAATTTCATTTACCGGCCCTGCGTTCGGCCAGAGTCGTCGCGACCGCATTGCGCTTGATTCGAATCACGGTCGGCAGAGTCGCCTCGGTCTCGCGTTCACCGACCCATCGAAAAGTCATGAAGCCCTCGTTATGTCCGCCTGTGTCGAGCCAGTTCGGGTGTGGCGTCTTTCCGTGCGCAAGCACGAAGCGCAACTTTCCATCCGCGTCGACGACGGCATGATCGAGACTGCGATGGGTGCGTCGCGTCAAGTAGTCGACGCTCTCGTGCCAGCGGGATTCGATCGCGAGGTTCCAGTAGCGCACGTCGAGGGGGTCCGTCTCGATGAGGAGCGCCTCGTCCTCTTCGATCTGGAAGGTTCCGAACATGTAGAGATTGTCGGAGCCGCTGATGTCCGCACCGAAATCGTCGGAGTTTGCGCGGATGAAACGATTGGGATTGTCGAAGAGCTGGGGCATGATCGTTCGGTGCATCGTCATCATGTATTGCATGCCGTAGGTCGTGCCCTCAATTCCCCGTGCGACTTCGGCGTCCGTCGAGTAGGGAATCTCACTATCGGCCTCACGCCCCACGACCTCGACCTCGTACGTCGCGAGAACTTCGGATTCTCGATCGCCAATATATTGTCGAATCAATATCGAGCTGATCCCCGATGAAGTGTCGACCCAGTTTCGACCGCCGTCGTCTCGCTTCGTCAGGTGGATCTCGAACTCACCCTCTGAATCGGGTTCGAGTGTCCGCTCGTTGAAATAGCCGATCATGCCGCCGCGGCCGTCGGCACCACGTGATCCGGTGATCGTAAAGCTCACGTGGCGAACCGTTCCGACATTTCCTCGAATCACGTAGTCATACGAATTATCGAGGCCGATGTTGTCGTATTCCGCGTCCGGATTATCGCCGCCGACCTTGCGGATCTTCGTATCCATCCGCGCGAAATGCGGCGCCTTGGGATTCGCGTCACCCGTCACGTCGCTCGACATGGCCAGCACCCGTAAGATTACCCGCATACCTTCGGACGCCTCGCGCTCCGTCTCGGCATCCTCGAGGACAATCTCCTTCAGCTCGTCGAGGGTCGCTTGTAGACGTTCAAAGGCCTGGACGCTCTGGAGTTCACGATAGGGATTTCCGTCCCGTACCGAGGAGGCGGGTTCGTCGAGCGCGCTCGGACTTCCTCCCGCACATCCGAGTATCCAGCCCAACATCCCTCCCACCAAGATCCACATCGCTCGACCCGTCATCAAGACCTCCCTCGTGCGGCACAGGGTCGAGGCACCAGTCGCGACACCCGTACAAGGCGTCGCCGACGATAGCCCTTCGGCGAGGGTTGCCCCGGAGCCCGCAATCCGCTGGACTCCGGCCCGAGGAGTCACCCGGTTCATGAAAAAACTCACCTATTGGCAAGCCAATCTGCGCCTGGTCAGTCTCTGTCTGACGATCTGGTTCATCGTCTCCTTCGGGTTCGGGATCCTCGGGCTCGACCTCCTCAATCGGATCCAGGTCGGGGGCTTCCAGCTCGGCTTCTGGTTCGCCCAGCAGGGGAGCATCTACGTGTTCGTTGCGTTGATCTTCTTCTACGCGTGGCGCATGGCCGCGCTCGACCGCGCCTTTGGCGTGTCTGAGAGCGGCGTGTCTGAGAGCGGCGTATCCGAGAGCGACATATCGGACGAGCGAGCGCCGAAGGAAGTCGTGGCCGAAAGCCGCGGCGAGAAAGACTGAAGGACGACGCGAACCCCATGGAACTCCAGACCCTCACCTACCTCGTCGTCGGCGCGACCTTTCTCCTCTATCTCGGGATCGCGTTCGCGTCGCGCGCGCGCAATACCGGAGAATTCTACGTCGCCGGGGGACATGTCCACCCGATCGTCAACGGTCTGGCGACCGCGGCCGACTGGATGTCCGCTGCTTCGTTCATCTCGATGGCCGGCCTGATCGCGTTCCTCGGCTACGACGGCTCGGTCTACCTGATGGGCTGGACGGGGGGATACGTCCTGCTCGCTCTTCTGCTCGCGCCCTATCTGCGCAAATTCGGCAAGTTCACCGTCCCCGAGTTCATCGGTGATCGCTACGACTCCCAGGCCGCACGGGTCGTCGCGGTGCTCTGCTTGATCATCATCTCCTTTACCTACGTCGCCGGGCAAATGCGCGGCGTAGGCATCGTTTTCTCACGTTTTCTGAACGTCGACATCTCGGTCGGACTCCTGATCGGAATGGGAATTGTCTTCGTGTATGCCGTGCTAGGCGGAATGAAGGGCATCACCTATACCCAGGTCGCGCAATACTGTGTCCTGATCTTCGCCTACACCGTGCCCGCGGTTTTCATTTCACTCCAGGTGACGGGAACCCCGATCCCCCAGCTGGCGTTCGGCAGCACTCTCCTCGACGGCCCCCTCGGCCCAGAAGGCGGGATCCATCTCCTGACCAAGCTCGATCAGATCGTTACGGATCTCGGCTTTGCGGCCTACACCCTCGGCACCAAAAGCAAAGCCGACGTCTTCTTCATCACCCTGTCACTCATGATCGGGACCGCCGGCCTGCCCCACGTGATCGTTCGATTCTTCACCGTCCCTCGCGTCCGCGATGCCCGGATATCCGCCGGTTGGGCGTTGCTCTTCATCGCCCTCCTCTACACGACCGCACCCGCCGTCGGCGCACTGGCGCGACTGAACCTGACCCAGGCGATCCAGATAGGCCCCGTCGGCACGGTTGAAGGAAACCTCGCCTACCAAGATCGCCCAGACTGGTTCCGAACCTGGGAAGATACCGGGCTACTGCGCTTCGAAGACCGCAACGGCGATGGCCGGATCCAGTATTATGACGACTCGAACCCTGCCTTCGCAGCGCGCGCCGACGAGTACGGATGGGCCGGCAACGAACTCAGCATAGATAGCGACATCATCGTACTCGCCAATCCGGAGATCGCGGGCCTACCCAACTGGGTCATCGCGCTGGTCGCGGCGGGCGGAATCGCAGCCGCGCTCTCGACCGCCGCGGGGCTGCTCCTCGTGATCTCCGCGGCCATTTCCCATGACCTGTTGAAAGGCGTCTTCGCGCGCGGGATCAGCGAACGAAACGAACTGATGGCCGGCCGCATCAGCGCCGGGGTCGCGATCCTGTGCGCGGGCTATCTCGGCTACAACCCGCCGGGATTCGTCGCCCAGGTCGTCGCCCTCGCCTTCGGACTCGCCGCCGCCTCGCTCTTCCCCGTCACGCTGCTCGGAATCTTTTCCCTTCGCGTCAACAAACAGGGCGCGATCGCCGGCATGCTCTCCGGCCTCGTTTTCACCCTCGGCTACATCATCTACTTCAAGGGGCTCGTAATCGAGCCGATCGCCGCCAACGTGCCCGAAAACTGGCTCTTCGGAATTTCGCCGGAGGGGATCGGGGCGTTAGGTGCCTTGATCAATTTCGCCGTCGCGATTGGTGTAAGCGCAGTCACCCCAGCCCCTTCGCGCGAAATCCAGGCGCTCGTCGAGCGCATTCGCGTTCCGTCCTGAGGCCGCTGCGCCCCAAAACGGCTCCATTAGGATCGTAAACGGTCCGAGAGAGTCCGTGCACCTGCGAGTCGTCTACGGCGCCCGCACCGGTATCCACATTCACTCCCGGATGGGCGTCTGAGAGGCCCGCCTATCGTCTCGTCAAAGCGCCTTAAAGCGCCTTAGCCGAGTTCGACGAATTCGCTTGCGTCGGCGCCCGCACCGGCACTCGCGATGCGATCTTGTACGTCGGAGAGACGTGCACGGTCGGCTCGTAGCTTCTCGGCGGAGACATGCTCGAGCACGTCGCCCGGTTTCAGGCCCAGGCGGAAGCCGGCGTAGACAACCTTGCGTGGGCGCTCGGTGGGTCGATGAGCGCGGTGCAGAGTGTCGCTGCAATGCACGGTCAGGTCTCCGGTGCTCGTTTCGAGCTTGATCGCCGGCATGTCCAGACTCTCGTCCTTTCCGGCAGTCTGGACGTTGGCACGGTGTGATCCGGGCACGACGCCTAGCGCGCCGCTACTTCGATCCGCCCCCGTTACGGAGATGCCCACCGTCAGGCCATTGCAGTAATAGGAGTGGCCGCCTTGGCCGCAGTCCTTGTGCCACGGTAGATCCGAGAGGCCCGTCTGGATGTCGAGCGGTTTGATGAGGCCCTCGGCGCCCAGCTTTGCACCATCGAGGTCGTCACCGGTCAGCCGCCCGAGCCATTGCAGACGGTCATCTTGGAGCAGCGAGGTCAAGGTGGCCGACTGCTCGTGAAAGAAGAGGACGCGTACGGGCTGCTCCGCTCCCTTGGAGTCTCCCGCCCACCAGGAAGCACCATCGTCGGGTAGCGCGCGCGCGAGTGCCGCGTCGAGGTCTTCGGAGACCGCCGCCATCTCTTCAACGCTAAAGACATTGCGAATATGGAGGAAGCCGGCTTCGTGGAGGAAGTGTCCGATCTCATCGTGGTCGTCGTCGAGATCGAAGCTTCGGCCGAGGTCGAGGTCGCTTCCGTCGGGATTCTTGAAATCGATGGCGCCGGCTTCATGAACCGGACGTCCATCGAATAGGGCACGAAAGACGGGCTCCCAGCCGATCCAGTCATCGAATCCGCCCTGGGTCATCTTGACCCGGGAGCTCATTGCGAGACCCATCGTCGTCGCCCAATCTTGAACGAGGTCCGAGAGCGCGCTCGCGTCGAGGCTCGCCATGGCGCTGTCGTCGAGCGGCCCCTGCTTGATCGTCAGGTGGCCGTCCTGCTCGCTCAAGCTCAGGGTCCTGTCTTCGACACTAAGGCTGAGGGAGGGCAGGCCCTTGTAGAGGAGGCCCCGCGCGGCCAGCTCGGCATTGCGCTCGATCGCCTCCGGGATCAGACGATCGAAGACTTCGGCGCAGCTCAGCGCCTGGCGATCGCAGTGG
>SMVB01151429.1_pt1 | contig 37006 bp, 23 predicted proteins | sample 2456461 | NCBI WGS metagenome assembly SMVB01 (sample SAMN11095934, study PRJNA526329) | marine sediment metagenome | biome: Marine sediment; feature: Surficial sediment; material: Deep marine sediment; isolation source: Hadal surficial sediment | place: Pacific Ocean | collected 2014-05 | depth...
ATTCCTGTTCGCCTGGGTCGTGCTCTTCGTCATCTCGACGGGTGCGGCCGCCGTCGTGGCGGAGTTCTGCGCGCGCCAGATCGGGATTCTCGGCTGGGGCGCGGGTGGTGCGCCCGAGTCCGCGACGCGCGCGATCGGCGCGGCGATCCTGGTCGGCGTGACCGCGCTCGCATTCACGGGCCTCAAGCGCGGGGCGATGTTCCAGAACGTCTGCATGGTGCTGAAGCTCCTCGCGATCGGGGCGTTCGCCGTCGCCGGCGTCGCACTCTTCGACCCGGGCAGCGCCGTCCCTGCCGCCGCCACGGCCGCCGACGCGGCTCCGAGCCTCGCCGAAGGCATGATGCGCGCGGCGCTTCCGGTGCTCTTCGCGTACGGCGGCTGGCAATACGTGACGTACATCGCGCCGCACATCGTGAACCCGCAGCGGACGCTGCCACGGTCCATTCTCATCGGCGTGATCGGCGTGGTCGTCGTGTATCTCGCCGCGAACTTCGCCTACGTCCACGTCCTGGGCATGGACGGCCTGGCGCACACCGAGGACTTCGCCGCCGAGATGGCGCGCCGGACGTTCGGGGACGTCGGCGGAACCGTGCTCGTGGCCGCGATGGCGATCTCCTCGCTCGGCGTCTGCACGGCGATCCTCATCTCCACGCCCGGCGTCTACGTCGCCATGGCCAAGGAAGGGCTCTTCTTCGAGACCTTCGGCCGCCTGCACCCGCGCACGGGCGCGCCCGTCGCCGCCCTCGCGCTCCAGCTCACCATCGCCCTCGGCTACTACGCCTGGGGCCGCGCCGGAACGCTGGTGGACGCCGTCGTGTTCGCGGAGTGGATCTTCCACGCCCTCGTCGGCCTCGCCCTGCTGAAGCTCCGGCGCCTGCGCCCGGAGCTGCCGCGCCCGTTCAAGAGCTGGGCGTACCCGCTCTTCCCCGCGCTCTACGTGCTGCTGGCGTGCGCGGTCGTCGTCGGCTCGCTCATCACCGCCGAACGGGACCGGACGCTCCTCGGCCTGTCCGTGCTCGCCGTCGGCCTCGCCGTGTACGCGCCGTGGCGGCGTGTGATGGCTCAGTACGTCCGGAACGAGTCCTGATCGAGGCTCGCCGTGTGGTGCGAGGCCAGGCCGAGCGCGAGGCCCAGGGCGAGGAACGTGACGAGCAGCGACGAGCCGCCCGTCGAGAAGAGCGGCAGCGTGAGCCCCGTCATCGGCAGCAGTCCGAGATTGACGGCGGCGTTGATGAACACGTGCGCGGCGAAGTAGAGCGCGACACCGCCCACCACCAGGCGCGAGAAGCGGTCGCGCAGGCCGGCCGCGCTGGCCATGAGCAGGATCACGAGCAAGGTGTAGAGGAAGAGCAGCGCACCCGCGCCGATGAAGCCCGATTCCTCGGCGATCACGGCGAAGATCGAGTCGCTGTCGCGCTCCGGCAGGTGGCCGGTCTCGTTCGCGATGCCCCGCCCGAGGCCGGTGCCCAGCCAGCCGCCGTTCCCGATCGCGGTCCGGGCGTGATAGACGTGGAAGCCGAGGCGGTTCCGCTCCTGGATCAGGTCCTCCGGCTGGTACGAGTCGACCCACGTGTCGACGCGCTTGAGTTGGTACTCCTTCACCATCCCGGCCCGCACGCCGAGGTACCCGACGAACAGGCCGCAGGCGACGAGCATGAAGAGCGCCCGACCGCGCGCCCCCGCGAGGTACAGCATGCCCAGCGTGATAGGCACGATCGTGAGCGCCGTGCCGAGGTCCGGCTGGAGCACGACCATGCCCATGGGGACGAACGCGACGAACGCCGGCTTCATCCAGTCCTCGAGGTCCTTCAGCCGGCTCCGGTGCAGGATCTTCGCCAGCATCAGGATGACGCCGAGCTTGGCGAGCTCGGACGGCTGGAGGTCGAACATCGGCAGTTGGATCCAACGCCTGGCGTTGTTGCGCTCGTCACCGATGAAGGGCACGAGGGCGAGCAGGACGAGGCAAGCGAAGTAGAGCACGTGCGCGTTGCGCCTCAGCCAGCCCGGCCGCACGAGCATGCCGACGAGGATGAGCGGCGAGGTGAGGAGGACCTTCTTCAGGTGCCCCGAGAAGTCGATGTCCCCCTCGTACTGGTTCGACAGTGAACCGTCCATCGCGTTCAGGAAGAGCAGGCCGAACAGGAGCAGGCACCCGGCGATGATCAGGATGTGCCAGTCGACCTCGAACCAGCGTACGTGCCGCGCGGAGAGGACGCGACCCAGGCCGAACGGCCCCGTGCTGCGGGCGCTCACCGCCGAGCCTCCGGACTCCGGCTCGCGCGCTCGAGGAAGCGCTGCACCGCGTCCGAGCGCAGGAACTGCGAAGCGAGGTAGACGGCGCCGTGGGACGAGGTCGTCGAAGTGTCGTGCACGTACACGACGACGATCGCCCGCGGTTCATCCGACGGGAACCAGCCCGCGACCCAGGTGTGCTTGCGCATGCCGCGCTTCCACGCCCCCGCGTACGGGAGGAGCGGTTCGCTGGGGACGCGACCGACGCGATAGTCGGCGCTCCCCGTCTTGGCGGAGAGCTGGAACCCCAGTGTCTTCTCACCGAGTCCCTTGCCCGCGGCCGTCCCCTTGCGCACGACGTCCCGCAGTGCCTGCTGCACGAACGCGAGTCGCTGCGGCTCGAACGGGAGCTGCCGCGAGCGCACCGGCAGCTCGCGGCCGCCGACGGACATGACGAGGCGCAGCTCGGGCAACTGGCCCGTCGCGAGGCCCGCGTAGGCGCGCGCAACCTGCATCGGCGTGGCCTCCACGTCCGTGAGCCCGTTGCCGATCCGGTGGACATCCTCCGGCATGAGCCGGTCGGGGCTCCGCGACAGCTTGGTGCGGAGCTGCCAGTCCTCGGAGAGCCCCCTGGCGTCAGTTTCAAGGCAGCGGACGCCCGTCGGCTCGCCGAACCCGAACGTGTGCGCCATCTCGAGGAGCTTGGAGCCCGAGGGGTACTGTTCGGCCAGCGCCGCGAAGTAGGCGTTGCAGGAGTGCTGGAGCGCGTCGTGCAGGCCGAGCTTGCCGTGCCCCCACTCGTTCCAGCAGTGCAGCTTCGCGTAGCCCGCGCCGCCGCCGTCGAGACTCGCGCAATCGAACCGCGTATCGACGTCGAAGTCGAGGAACTGCATGGCCCAGAGCGCCACGAAGGGCTTGAACACGGAGCCCGGTGGCTGCGCCCATGGTCGGCGCAGCGTGCGTTCGATCGCAAAAGCGCGCTCGCCGTCCTGACCCGGGCCCGGCTCGCCCGGGCGATTCGGCGCGGACGCGGCGGCGAGCACATCGCCGTCCGGTGTGATCATGACGATCGCGCCCACGGAATGGTCGCGCCAGACGAGGTCCGGCTTGCGATCGTCCGCGGGGACGGGCGCCGGGTGTTCGAGCACCGTCTGCGCCGCGCGCTGCAGCTCCAGGTCGATCGTGAGCACGAGATCCTCGCCGTCCCGCACCGCCAGGTGGAGCGGATTCCGCCCCCCCGCCCCGCGGTCCTGCAAGCCCTGCGTCTCGTGGTAGCCGTTCGTACCCGAGAGGAACGCGTCGAAATAGCCCTCGAGCCCTGTCCCACCCTGGCGTTCGCCGGCGCGGACGAGGCTCGTCGCGAGGTGGGCGATCACGGCTTGGTCGGACTCCGATCGTTCGCGCTTCCGGCGCAGCTCGCCGAGCTGCTCCTCCTGCGGACGCTGCCGGAAGAGGTCCGCGAGGAGTGGCGTGCGCACCCGCCCGACCAGTTGCTCCGCGATCGGACGCGGCTCGCGCTCCTCGTCGAACGCGACGGGCACGCGGCGCGTCGTGCTCCTCACGACCATTCCGGCGTAGCGGTCCGGATAGCGCGTCACGAGCTGCACGAGATCGTAGTCGGGATTCTTGATGAGCCGCAGTGGGCGAGAGCTCCGGTCGCGGACGACGTAACGGTGCTCGTCGATCGCGCTCTCGCGGCGCTCCTCGGTGAAGACGAGTCGCCCGCCCACCTCCGCTTCCCAGCGCTCGAGCACGGTCTCGATACAGTCCTGGAGTCGGACGTTCCAGTCGACGAGGACGGGCGCAATGAGCTCCCTGTCCGCGGGCTGAGGTGCCTGGCGCCGGTTCCGCGCGATCTCCACGAGCTCCGACGCGACTTCGGCGATGGTCCGGGCTCCGAACCGCGACCCGTCGATCGCTCCGAGCGCCGCGGCGACGAGCGCGCTCCCTGCGAGCGGCCGCTCCGAGCGCACGCGTCGACGGAGTTCATCGGCTTGGAACGGGAGCGCCGCGCGGCCCACGTCTTCGTCAGGGGGCGATGTGCCCGCGAAGACACCTTCGAGCTCGGACAGGACGACGAGGTGTTCCACGTCCAACCAGCGCCCACCCCCGCCGGCCAGGAGGCCACGGCGCTCCTCGGACACCGCGAAGAACGAAGCGAGCGCGTCGAGCACACGCGAACCCGGCTCGCTCGATCCGATCTTCGAGTGCACGGCCGCGTGCGTGTACAGAACGCCCCCGGCGACCCGGTCCCACATCCTCCCGCGCGAGTCGACCCAGTCTTCCAGCCGCTCGGGGCTCCAGTGCAGCGCGCCGCGGAGCCAGTCCACATCGATCCGTGCGAGGTTCGCGCGCGACAAGCGCCACGCGTCGAAGCCCGCGGCGGTGGCGAAGAGCTCGTCCGCCACGCCATTCTGAACGTCGCGCCGCGCGCCCTCGAGCTCTTCGAGGAGGTGCTCGACCTCGCCACCGTACCCGTCCGCGCCCCACAGCCCCGCGAACTTCGCGAGATGGCCGCGCGCCGCGCGCACGCGCCGGTCGAGCTCGCCGTAGACGACTCCGGGCGCGACGTCGCGCCCCCGCGCAACGAGCTCGGCGAACGGGAGCTCGTACTCCGGCCGCCCGCGCAACTTCTGGATCGAGCGGCGGATGTCCCGGCTCTCGGAGTCGTTCCGATTCAGATCGAGGAGGGCGCGAATGTAGAACACGAGGTCGCCGCGGCGGCTGGAGCGCCATTCCGCATGGGGGTCCGTCGTGGCTGGAATGGTGAACGCCTGCGTCTCGAGCGCGCGACCACGCCCGAAATCGTCGAGTGCCTGGGGCGAGAGGCGGACGAGCTCCATCGCCCACGCGGGCAGGTGCTCGTACGCATCGCGCAGGTCGACCGGCTCGCTGAATAGCACCGAGCGCGCCTCCGCCACCTGGCCGAGCGGGTGGCCCCGGCGAAAATTGCGCCAGATGAAGTCGAGCTCGTACACGTCCTCGTCGTGCACGAGCAAGCGCCCTTCGCGGTCGTAGATGGAGCCCCGCCGGTAGGGATCGAACGTCCACGTCCGCACGAGGTTCGCAGCCTCGCGCGCCCAGGTCTCGTGCTCCAGGATCTGAACCTGGAACATCCGCGCGAGCAGGAGCGCGAGCCCAAGCGCGCTGGCCACCATGAGCGGAGCGAACCGGCGCATGGTCACCACCTGCGGGTCCTCAGCGGCGTGAGGCCCGGGAGGTGAGCGAAGACCGGTCCGAACGCGAGGGCGAAGAGCGCGGTCGAGAGCGCGATGCGCCACAGACCGAGGACCTCCGAGAGCAGCGCCACCGGTTCACCGCCGTCGCGCACGTGCCGGACGAGGAGCAGCCAGGCCGGGAACAGCCAGCCGGCGAAGCCTGCGACCACGGTCCGCAGGAGCGCGCCGTTCACCTCGAGCGCCGAGCGCATCGCGTTCACGAGGAGCGCCGTGCAGAGGAACGCGGCGAAGATCGCCGTGGGCGGTTCGATGGTGTAGGCGACACGGGAGAGGGCCAGGAGGAGCGCCGCGCCGGGCACGTCCTGCTTCTGGAAGCGGCCCGCGCAGGCGATCAGGAGCACGAGTCCGCCATCGGGCAGCCACGCGGCCAGGGGCGTCTGCGCCACGAGAATGCCCTGCGCCGCAACGATCCAACTGCTCCACACGCCGAGCATCAGCCAACTGATCCAGCGCTTCCTCATGGCACGGGCTCGCCCCCGCGCGCGACGCGTACCCGCAGGCTCCCGGGTTCCTGCGCGCCTTGCGGCTGGTGGATGCGGATGATGTGCGGCCCCGGCCCGCACGGTAGCTCTGCGTCGCCGACGAGCAGGCCGCGCGGGACGCCGGCCTCGCCCGAGCCCGTCCACACGCTCGCGCGGACGCAGCCCTCGCCCGGGATCTCGATCGTCGCGGGCCACTCGAACCGGAGCGCGCCTTCCGCGTCACGGCCGCCGCCCGTGATCCGACCCATGACGTGCGGGGACTCGCCGCCGTCCGGCGTCCGGATCATCGCCAGCGCGGCGAAGGCGAGACCCGGATCCCCGACCATGCGCACGTCCGAGATCGTGAGGCCCGCGCGCTCGACGCGCCCGACGAACCGCGCGCCCGAGGCGACCGCGGCCCCACGCTCGACCCCGTGGATCCGGCCGAGCGATAGCTTGCGCCCCTCGCGCCACCACGAGGGCTCCGAGCGTAGGAAGAACCGCGCGCGGCGCCAGCCATCGTCCTCCAGCATGCTCCCGCGACGCGCCGTGGCCCCGACCGGCCCGTCGCCCGGACACAGGACCAGGACCTGGTAGAGGCCCGTCTCGTAGTCGAGCCCGGGCCGCACACCGAGCACGTCCTTGCCGTCCTCCGCGACCCGCTCGAGCTCGCCCAGGAGGAACCCGTTCGCGAGGTATGTGAGGTCTTCCGCCAGCTCCTTCGAGTCGTTCACCACCACGCGGCCGCGCTCGATCCCCCTGCGCTCGGGGTTGTGGACGTCGAGGTACTCGCGCCCGCGAATGGGTGCGAGCCCACCCACCACGAGGTCGCTCAGCTCGACCGTCATCCCGTTCAGCTCGCCGCCCTCGACCGAGGCGCCGATCCGCGCCGTGGCGGAGGTGATCAGCTCCACCACCAGCTCGTCGCTCCCGGGCACGTCGCCCTGCCCGCCCCAGCGCTCCACCACCACCCCGACGTAGGAGTCCGCGCTGACGACGGGGAAGCCGGGTTCCACCCCGGAGCGCCCGTCCACGCGGATCCGGATGCGATCCAGGTTGCCGCGCTCGCGACGGACGACCTCCGCGTGGCGCCAACCGACCCCGTCGAGGCGATGGGGATCCGCGGGCTGGGCCGAATCGAGGACCGCCCGCTCGACCTCCGCGTACCGCCGCAGGTCCGCCGCGCGCGCCCCCGCTTCACTCGGGTCGCTGGCGCGGGCCCGACGCCCCTGGAGCCAGCCGACCGGCGCCGAGAGCTCGGCGAAGACCCGCGCGGGGGCGAGGAGCACGTCGAGCAAGCGGTCGACGGGCTCCACGGGTCTCAGCGAGAGCACGGCGAGCGCGAGGCAGAGGACCAGGTAGAGCGTGCGCGACCGGGAGAAGCCCAAGGCGATCCTTCGAGACGAATAGAATCGGACGAAGGGCACGGGCGAAGCGCACGCGGCGCATCGCCTTCCCCTCGGCGCCAGCGTAGTGATCGCGAGGGACGATTAGTACGGAGGCGGGACAAAATCAGCCGCCACTCCCGGCCGCCTCCGGCGGCCGGGAGTGGCGGCGGATTTTGTCCCGCCTCCGTACTAGTCCTCGTCGGTCCCCAGCACGCTGGCGAAGATGTCGAGCTTCTCGAGGAAGATGCCCGTCCCGCGCGCGACGGCGGTCAGGGGGTCGTCGACGACGCGCGCGTGCACGCCCAGGTGGTCGCTGATGCCCTCGGCGATGCCGTACAGGAGGCTGCCGCCGCCCACGAGGGTGAGGCCCGCGTCGAAGAGGTCGGCCGAGATCTCGGGCGGAGCCTCCTCGAGGATGCCGCGGATCGCCTCGCAGATCTGAGTCACGGGCACGGAGAGCGCCTCGCGAATCTCGATCGAGGTCACGGTCGTGCAACGCGGCAAGCCGTTGATCGAGTCGCGGCCCTTCACCTCCATCGAGAGCTCCTGCTCCATGGGCCAGGCGGACCCGACCGTCAGCTTGACGCGCTCCGCCGTCAGCTCACCGATCAGGAGGTTGTGGTGCCGCCGAAGGTGGCTGATGATGGCCTCGTCCATCTCGTCGCCCGCGATCCGGAGCGACGTGGAGACGACCGAGCCCGCGAGCGAGAGCACCGCGATCTCGGTCGTGCCGCCGCCGATGTCGACCACCATCGAGCCGCGCGCTTCCGTGACGGGCATGTCGCAGCCGATGCCGGCGGCCATGGGTTCGTCGATCAGGTAGACGCGGCGTGCCCCAGCCCGTTCGGCCGAGTGGATCACGGCCCGGCGCTCGACGGGGGTGATCCCCACCGGCACGGCGATGACGACCTGCGGCTTCACCCATTGGCGTCCCTCGTGCACCTTCGCGATGAAGTAGCGCAGCATCTTCTCCGTCACGTCGAAGTCGGCGATCACACCATGTTTCAGAGGACGGATGGCCTCGATCGAGCCGGGCGTCTTGCCCAGCATGGCCTTCGCCGTGTTTCCGACCGCCATGCCGTCGAGCAGCACTTCGTTCGTGCCCTTCTTCACGGCCACGACACTGGGTTCGTTCAGGATGATGCCCCGGCCTCGCACGCAGACGAGCGTGTTCGCGGTCCCGAGATCGATGCCCATGTCGACGGAGAGGTGCCCAAAGGCCCATTCCATCGGCTTGAAGAGGCTTACCATCGAGACTCCGGGCTAAGGCTTCCTACCGACCGGGGAAAACGGACGAGTCGCGGCAGGCAAATGCAGTGTATCGGCGGCGAGGGGGCATTCAAGCGGGCGGAGCGGGACTCGTGGGCACGGGGGGGGGCGGCCGAGATGCCCGGCGCCCAGCCACGCCGGGCGACGACCTCTAGGAATGCGGTTCTGCTCCCAGCCGATCATGGGCCCGGCCGGTCGAGACGCCTCCGGCCGCGATGGAACGAGCGCGGGCCGCGCCTCGGAGGGCACGGCCCGCGTGAAATCCGGGTCGGACGGGGTCCTACTTGAAGAACATGCCGCCGCCGTAGTGGGTCCCCCAGTCGTAGTCGACGAGGAGGATCGAGACGACCAGCAGGAGCGCGGTGACGATGGCGATGCCGTCGTCGATGCCCAGGCCCTTGCCCTCCTCGACCACCTCGATCGCTGCGGTGGCCGGGGCCTCCTTCTTGCGCGAGGTCGCGCGGGGCGTGCGGCCCCCGCTTCTTCCGGAACCCGATTTGGAGCGACTGGGTGCCATCTTGGTGCCTTTCGTGGGCTCGGGGCCTTAGAGGCGGGTGGAGGCGAGGTCGCCCTGGCCGATGGTCTGGCCGTCCACCGTGCGGATGACGATCGCCGAGCACATGCCGGCCTGGACGTTCTCGACGCGGGCCTGCCCTTTGTACTGGCTGCCCCTGTGGATCTCGAAAGTGAAGCCGCGCTTCACCCCGTGCTCCTCGCCCTTGTTGATCGCGATGAGGCTCATGTCGTTACCGAGCGCGACGACCTGCAGCACGGCGCCGTCGATGAGCGGCATCGGCATGAGGTCCGCGAGCTTCGTCCCCGTGGCTTCCGCCAGGGTCTGGAGCTGGGCGTCGAGGTTGGCGTTCGCCTTGCGGAGGGTCTCGCGGTCGATCTCGAGGTCGACGATCGACTTGCTCGCCGCGGTGAGCTGCTCATCAGCCGTGCGCTGGGCATCGAGGGCCGTCTCCTTGGCGTCCTCCGCGTCCCGCTTAGCGCTCGTGGCCTCGGCGACCGCGGAGTTGGCCTGTTCCAGGCGCTGGACGTTCTGGCGGTTGGTCTCGTCGTAGTTGGCGAGCGTCTCCTTGATCGCCGACACATCGGCGTTGAGCGTGTTGTTGCGGCGCCGCTCGGTCTCGTAGTCCGTCTTGAGCCGGTCCATCTCCGCCTTGAAGCCGTCGCGCTGTTCCCGCAGGCTGGAACTCGAACTCTCGAGCTGGGCGATCTGCGCGGTGAGGTCCCCGAGCTCCACTTCCTTGGTCTCGCGGTACTGGTCGTGCTCGTCGCGCTTGTCTTCGAACTGGCCTTTGAAGTCCTGGCTCGAAGCGAGGTTGTTCGACGCGAATCCAAGGAAGACCGCGGAGAGGACGAGGTTGAGAACGATGAATATCCGGCCGATCGGGCTCATGCTCTTACCTGAAGGAATAGGGTCGTTCCGCTGAGCGACCGAGAGGGGGGATGGGGCGATTCCTGTCGAGCTGTCGGGCAGCGATGGCCTTGGAAAGGCCGTGCCACCAACGAATGAGGGCGGGCGAGTATAGCAGTGCGAGAGGGTCGGTCAAGATTCACTCGGAGCGCGCCCGGCGTCCGGATGCGGCCTAGCCGATCGACCGACCCCGGTAACCGGGCGCCGGCCCGCAATCGCGAGGAACAAGGCGATTCCGGCCCACCAGGCCCCGATCTGCCAGCGCTCGGTCCGGACGTAGAAGGTCTTCGGGGCTGCTCCTGAAGCATCCCGGACCGGGATCGGGACCGTCGCTCGCAGGGTGCCGCGGACCATCTTGCGCCGGCCGTCCAGCTCGAGCAGCGCCACGTCCCGGCCCTCCGGATCGATCACGATCGAGATCCCGGCGTTGGCGACCCGCACCAGCGAGCGTCCGGTCATGATCGCGCGCAGCCGCGAGAAGGCCACCATCTGATCCATCTCGACCCCGGTCTCGTACCAGGCCTCGTTGCTCGCGATCAGGTGGAAGTCGACCTCGCCCTCGCGCACGGGGACCGTGTAGGGCCCGTCGAAGGCGTTGTCGAAGCAGACCGTGGTCGCGATGCGGACCCGCCCGCGCTGCGTCCGGAGCGACAGGACCTCCGTCCGCTCACCGGGCAGCATGTCGGGGATGTAGCCCCCCACCGCCTTCGCCACCCGGCGCACGGCGTCCCAGCGCTCGAGCCCGGCCATGTATTCCGCGCCGGGCACGAGCTGGACCTTGGCGGCCGGAGCGCTGCGGTTGTGGAGGCCGTCCGGCTCCCACAGGAAGACGGCGTTCTGGCGGCGGATCGCCCCGTCCTCGACGAAAAAGTACACCGCCCCGGCGAGGAAGCTCGTGCCCTCCGGCAACATCGCCTCCCCGTCGAGCACGCCCTGCGCCCAGGCGTGCCCGGAGCGCGCGAGCTCCTCGAAGCGCGCGGCGATCACGCGCGCGAGGAGCTTGCGCTCGCCGAAGAGGACGGCCTGCACGCACCCCATCTCCCACAGGACCATGTTCGTGATGTGCTCCACGTCGAGCCTGTGCTCCGTCCAGGGGAGCGGCCGCGCGCCGCTCCGGAACGCAGCCGCGAGGCCCGCCTCCGTGACCGGCGAGATGAGCATCGCCTCCCCCCATGCGACGAGGTCGGGGGTGGGCTCGCCCGCCGCGCGGATCTCCGCCAGACCTTCGGCCGTCAAGCTGCAGACGTCCGCGTAGTACTCGCGGAACGGGTCCGCGGCAAAGTTCTTGCGCTCCTGGGCGATCGCCGGCTGGACGATCATCACGCGCGGCCCGTCGATCGTCTCGGGGGCCGAGGTCGCGTAGGACAGCGCGATGACGGTGACGACCGGCGCGAGCCCGAAGAGCGTACACGTGCGCCGCGAGAACGGCGCCGGGTGCGCCGCATCGGCGCCCTTGATCCGGCGCAGGTCCGCGAACCAGCCTCCGAACGCCGCGAACATGTACGAGAGGCCCCAGACGCCGAAGATCCGCGCGCTCCCCGCGAGCCAGCCGGTGTCGTGCGCCATCGTCCCAAGCCGGATCCAGCCGACGCTGAGCGGGTGCGGCAGGTACCAGCGCAGCATCTCGAACGCCATCCAGGCGACGGGCACCGCGAGGGCGAGGGGCACCCGGCGCGCGAGGCGGCGCAGCACGACGCCGCCGAGGGCGAAGTAGAGCGCGAGCACCATCGAGATGGGCACGGTGATGCCGGGCACGACGTGGCAGAGCCAACCGAAGACGAGCGCGAGCCCGAGCGTGCCCGCGAGCCACTCGGCGAGGAAGGCCTTCGGTCCCGGGCGGCTGCACCAGAGTCCCCATGGCGCCAGCGCCAGGAAGGCGATGTGCCCGAAGCCGCCCGCCCGGCCGATGCCCGGCGTCGAGAAGTAGAACAACAGCCACGTGCCGAGCGCCGCGAGGAACCGGACCCCGAACGGAACGGAATTCGCACCGCGGGCTGCAACCGAACCCGATGTGGCGGAGTCACTCTCCTCCATGGGGGCGCGACGGTCGGACATCGGCGGGCGTCAGCGGAGGGGCCGGAAGGACACGATGGCGCCGCGCTCGAGGGTCTCCCCCGGAGGGACGACCGCCATCCCGTCCGCGGCGGCGAGCCCGACGATGTCGGCCGAGCTCGACCAGTCGAGCGGGGTGAGGGCGAGCACGCCGCCCGCGTCCTCGGTGACCCGCACCGGCAGGTTCTGCTGGCGGGGGTTCGGCCGCGGGGACGGGCCCTCCCAGCGCCCGAGCCGCAGGCGCTCCCGCCACTCTTCGGGGTCCGCCCCGCCCATCTTCGCGAGCGCGGGCCGGACGAAGACCTCGTGGCAGATCAGGCACGAGACGGGATTGCCGGGGAGCCCGAAGACGGGCCGCTGCCCGCGCATCCCGAACCAGATCGGCTTGCCGGGCTTGATCGCGACTTTGTGGAAGACCTGGCGGACGCCCAGCCGCACGAACACGTCGGCGACGAGGTCGTACGCGCCCATGCTCACTCCGCCGGTCGTGATCACGAGGTCGGACTCCTCGAGCGCCGCGCCGAAACGCCGCTCGAGCTCCGCGGGCTCGTCGGTGACGAGCCCGACGTCGACGATCTCGGCGCCCGCACGGCGCGCCAAGCCTGCTAGATGGAGGGTGTTGCCCTCCCATATCTGTCCCTCCGTGAGCGGCGTACCCGGTCGCACGAGCTCGTCGCCCGTCGTGAGGATGGCGACGCGCGGACGCCGGTAGACGGCCACCGGGTCGCGCCCCACGGAGGCCAGGACGGAGAGGTCCGTCGGTGTCAGGCGGCGCCCCCCCCCGAGCGCGAGCGCGCCGCGGGCCAGGTCGGCCCCCCGGTTACAAATGTTTTGCCCCGGTTTCGGCGCATCCTCGAGGGCGACGGCAGCACCATGGGAGGTGCTCTTTTCCACGATCACGACTGCGTCGCAGGCCTCCGGCACGACGGCGCCCGTGTAGATCGCCACGCAGCTCCCCGGCTCGATGGATCCCTCGTACGGCCCTCCGGCGCGGGCCTCGCCGACGACGACCAGGCGCGTCTCTCCGGCGACCCCGAAGTCGGCACAACGCACGGCGAAGCCGTCCATGGCGCTCTTCCGGAACGGCGGGAGGTCCACCCCCGAGACGACATCCTGCGCGAGGACCCGGTCGACCGCCTCGAGCAGGGGCACCGGCTCCACATCCCCGAGGGGCTCGACGCAGGCGAGAATCTCGAGCATGGCCTCCGCGGGGGTGCGCATAGGCGCAGTGTAGCGTGCGGGACAGGGCCGCGAGCAACGCCCAGATCGCGTACTTTCCTTCTGGCCCCCCGTGGCCGCGTCGGCCGGGGCGCTCCCATAATACGACCTCATGAAACCCAAGACCTGGATCCTTGCCGCCCGGAGTGGAGCTCACGACTCGCAGAGAAGTGCCTGGATCCGCGCCGGCGGCGACGCGGGTTCCCCTTCGGACGACCCTGAGGGGTCGTCCCTATCCGCCTTCGGTGGACAGGGGCGCACCCCGCCGAGAATCCCCCGCATGAGCATCCAAGCGCCTCGCCAGCCCGAATCCCGCCCCTCCCGAAGGCGCCGTGCGATTCACCACGGACTGCTCGCGCTCGGCGCGTCGCTCGGTGGAGCGCACGCCTGTTCGCCACCGCCGGACGCGCCGCAGACCAAGCTCGCCGGCGAAGTCCGCCCCAAGGAGAAGACGCGAGTGCTCGTCGCGCCGATCGAGGTGCGCGAGATGCTGCGCACGCTCACGACGACGACGGACGTCGAGTCGAAGAACGAGATCGAGGTCTTCCCGCGCACGGCCGGCGTCGCGGTGGAGGTGCGCGTCGAGGAGGCCGATCGCGTGGAGGCCGGGCAGGTGCTCGCGGTCCTCGACCAGCGCGACGCGCTCGCGGGGCTCGCCGATGCGGAGATGGAGCTGCGCGTTGCGCGGGAGAGCCGGCCCAAGCTCGCGATCTCCAAGTCCGACGCAGAGGAGCGAGTCGCGCGCGCCAAGCTCACCTGGGAACAGGCCGTCCGCGACGTCGAACGCAACGAGGGCGCTGGGCTCATCAGCCAGAGCGAGCTCGACCGGATCGCCCTGACGCGCGATCAGGCATTCCGGGATCACGAGACCTCGAAGCTCGCCCATGCGACGTGCGTCCAGGATGTAAAGGCGGGAGCAACCGCGGTGGACCGCGCCGCGCTCTCCGTCGAACGCGCGAAGCTGATGCTCTCCTACACGGAGATCGTCGCGCCGTTCGCCGGCTCGATCGCGGCTCGGACGATCAAGGTCGGTGATTCGGTCAGCGCCGCCGCGAGCGCCTTCGTGCTCACGGACCCCGAGAACCTGCGCGCGATCTTCGGCCGGCCGCAGCGCGAGCTGCCCTTGTTCCAGCGGAGCCGCGCCGGAATGAACGGTGAGGGCGGGGATCCGATCGAGATCACGGTCACGGCCGAGGCCATCCCCGACGTGACCTTCGCAGGCACAATCGAGCTGATCAGCCCGACGATCGACCCGACGAACGGTTCGTTCCGGATCACGGTCGCCCTCGAACAACCGACAGAGGAGAGCGGCCGCGCGCGCCTCGCGCCCGGGATGCTCGTGCGCCTCGCGATCGTCACCGAGCGTCACGAGAAGGCGCTCGTCGTCCCGAAGCGCGCGGTGCTGCGGGAGGGCGACGCGACCGTGGTCTTCGTGATCGCGGACGGCGTCGCACACCGGGTTCCCGTCCGCGAGGGGTTCTCGAACGACGCGAGCGTCGAGCTGTTCGCCGCCACCCCCGGCGGTCTGAACGTCGGGGACCTCGTGGTCGTCGTCGGCAACCGCGACCTCGAGGAAGGCTCCGAGGTCATCGCCGAGCCCTGGGGCGAAGCCGCCGAAGCGGATTCGACCCGTGCGGACGCCGGAGCGGCGGAGTCCCGCTGACTTGGACGCCTCCGCCTCGCCCCCTGCCGCGGACCCGAAGGGCCGGAGCGCTCTCGCCTTCGTCGCCACCCGCCCGGTCGCGATCACGATGTTCATGCTGGCGCTCGGCGTCTTCGGCGTCGTCTCGCTCAACAAGCTCCCCGTCGACCTCCTGCCGGAGATCAGCTACCCGACGCTGACCGTCCGCACCGCCTACGAGGGTGCCGCGCCGGAAGACGTGGAGGATCGCGTCTCCGTGCGGCTCCAGGAGGCGCTGTCGACCCTGGCCGGGCTCGTGAGCACGACCTCGATCAGCCGCGCGGGCTTCTCCGATATCGTGCTCGAGTTCGACTGGGGTACGAACATGACCTTCGCCGTGCAGGAGGTGCGCGACCGGCTGGACGGCGTGTTCATGCCGGACGGTGCGGAGCGGCCCCTGATCCTGCGCTACGACCCGAACCTCGATCCGATCCTGCGCATCGGCGTCAGCCCCGCCGGGAGCGACGCGGGCGAGGACGCCTTCATTCACCTGCGGTGGATCTGCGAGAAGAAGATCAAGCGCGAGCTCGAGGGCGTCGAAGGCGTCGCCGCGATCCAGGTCCGGGGCGGGCTCGAGGAGGAGATCCGCGTACAGGTCGACCCGTACAAGCTCTCGGCCCAGAACCTCGACCCGAGCGAGGTCGCCCGGCGGCTCCGGCAGGAAAACCTCAACGCATCGGGCGGGCAGATCCGCGAGGGCTCGACGGACTACCTCGTGCGGACACTCAACGAGTTCCAGAGTCTCGAGGACATCGAGAATCTCGCGATCGTGAGGCGCGGGGACACGGCCATCCGCCTGCGCGACATCGCGATCGTGACCCGAACGCACGCCGAGCGCGAAGTGATCACGCGCCTGAACGGCGCCGAGGCGGTCGAGATCGCCATCTACCGCGAGGCCGGCGCGAACATCGTCGACGTGGCGCGCCGGGTGCGGAACGCCGTGTTCGGAAACGAGGAGCAGCAACAATTCGCGCGAGAGAAGCTGGCGGCGGGTGAGATCGGGCGCGGCATGAGCTGGGAGGACCGGAGGAAGCTCGCGTTCCTGGGCTGGTACCTGCGCGACGAGGCGAAGCTGGAGATGCTCTCCGACCAGTCGACGTTCATCGCCGCCGCGATCGCCGACGTCAAGGAGTCCGCGATCCTCGGCGCGCTCCTGGCCATCGCGGTGATCTGGGTGTTCCTGCGCCACCTGTCCGCGACCCTGATCATCGCACTCGCGATCCCGATCTCGGTGATCGTGACGTTCGCGCCGATGTACCTGCTCGACGTCTCGTTGAACATCATGTCGCTCGGAGGCCTCGCGCTCGGCGTCGGCATGCTCGTCGACAACGCGATCGTCGTCCTCGAGTCCATCACGCGCTGCCGCGAGGAGGGCGACGACCTCGCGCAGGCCGCGGTCCGCGGAGTGGGCGAGGTCGCGGGGGCGATCACGGCCTCGACTCTGACCACCGTCGCGGTCTTCGTCCCGATCGTGTTCGTGTACGGGATCGCCGGGCAGATATTCGGCGACCAGGCCGTCACCGTCGTCTCGTCCTTGCTCGTCTCGCTCCTCGTCGCCGTGCTCTTCATCCCCATGCTCGCCTCGCGCACCTGGCTTGCGGGCGACGGCGCGCGACTCGGGCTCCGCCCGGGCGCGACCCCCGAGCAGCCCGGCATCCAGGGCTTCCTCACGGAGTTCCTCTTGAAGGGTCTCACCTGGTCGTGGATGGCGCTGCCCTCGAACCTGCTCCTGCTCCTGGGGCGCGCGCTCCTACTCACGGTCTTCCTCGCCCTGCGCCTCCTCATGCTGCTCGCGGGCGCGGCCTTCTTCGTGGGCCGCGTGCTCACCTGGCCCCTGCGCAGAACCTTCGACTGGATCTGGAACACGCTCGACGCCGTCTACCCGCGCGCCCTCGCGCTCGCCCTGCGCCACCCCCTGTTCGTGCTGCTCCTGGCGGGGCTGCTCTCGTGGGGCGCCATGCGGCGGCTCCCGAACCTCGGCCTGGAGCTCCTGCCCGAGATCCACCAGGGCGAGTTCACGGCGCACGTCGGGCTCGCCGTCGGCACGCCGCTCGAGCACTCGGACATCGTCTTCTCCAAGATCGACCGGGAGATCCGTGCTTACGACGAGGTCGCCGTCACGGCGCTCACGATCGGAGTCGAGCAGGACACGCTGTCGCGCAGGATCGAAGGTGAGCACACGGCGCGTATCACGGTGCGCTTGCGGCCCGAGTTCGCGGACTCCGAGACCGAGGAGCGCGTGCTCGAGCGTGTGCGAGCGCTCTTGCGATCGAACGCGGAGGTCCGGACGGTCGACGTGACGCGGCCCACGCCGTTCGCGCTCGAGTCCCCCATCGCGGTCGAGGTGCACGGCTTCGACCTCGAGCGCATGGGCGTGGTCGCGGAGACGATCCGTGCGCGCCTCGAGCAGCTCGGCGGGTTGACGGACGTGCGCACGACCGTCCGCGCCGGGCACCCCGAGGCGCGCGTGACGTTCGACCGCGACAAGATGCTCCAGTACGGACTCGACCTCGCGACGGTGTCGAATCTCGTCCGCGATCAGATTCTCGGCACGGTTGCGACACGCTTCGTCGATGGCGAGGACCGCATCGACATCCGCGTCATGGCCGACGAGCGCATCCTCGCTACCCTCGAGGACGTGCTCGACCTCATCGTGAACCCGGCCTCGGAGCAGTCGGTGCCGCTGCGATCGATCGCGGAGATCGAAGTGGTCCGCGGTCCGGCCGAGATCCGCCGCATCGGGAACAGTCGCGCCATCGTCATCACCGCGACCAGCACGGGGCTCGACCTGGGCGGCGTGACGAAGCGCATCGAGTCGACGCTCGCCTCGCTGGTGACACCCGACGACATCGACGTCGGGCTGGGGGGGCAGAAGCGCGAGATGGAGGAGGGCATGAAGAGCCTGCGCTTCGCCCTGCTCCTCGCCATCTTCCTCGTCTACGTCGTGATGGCGAGCCAGTTCGAGTCGCTCCTGCAGCCGCTCATCATCCTGTTCAGCGTGCCGCTCGCGGGCGTCGGCGTCGTGCTCGTGCTCGACGCGCTCGACATCCCCTTGTCGGTCGTCGTCTTCATCGGGCTGATCCTCCTCGCCGGTATCGTCGTGAACAACGCGATCGTCCTCGTGGACCGCATCAACCAGAAGTGCCGGGCCGGGCTCGAGACGACCGCGGCCTTGCTCGAGGCCGGGCGCGCGCGGCTACGACCGATCCTCATGACGACCGCGACGACCGTGCTCGGCCTCCTGCCGCTGACGGGCTGGCTCGCCGGGCTGCCGTTCGTCGGCACGCTCGGAGCGGGCGAGGGCGCGGAGTTGCGGGCGCCCATGGCGATCACGGTGATCGCCGGACTCTTGAGCTCCACGTTGTTGACGCTCATCGTGATCCCGGTCATCTATAAAGTGATGGGTGCCCGGCCCCTCGGGCGCACCGATACGAGCGGGCGCGACCTGGCCGTGGAAGGCGCCGGACCCCAGTGAGCCAGTACCCGGAGCGACCGCACGGAGGCTTCCACCGGACGGCCGTCGGGCGGCCCGTCGGGCTCTTCGTGATCTTCGTCACGCTGCTCGTGATCGGGGTGATCGCCTACCGCAGCATCCCGCTTCAGATGCTACCCGGCGGGCTCTCGGGCACGCGGCTCAGCCTCTGGGTGAACCACCCGGGCTCGGGGGCGCAGGAGAACGAGGAAAAGGTGGCGCGGGTGATCGAGGAGCAATTGCGCACGCTCCCGGATCTCGAGCATGTCTGGTCGCGTTCTTCCGAAGGCAATGTTCGGCTGTGGCTCTCCTTCGCGGGCAGTCCGGACATGCATCTCGCGAAGGCCGAGCTGCGCGACCGGATCGAGCGCGCGCGGCCGGAGCTGCCCGACACCGTCGGTCGAATCTTCATCTGGGCGAACGACGACGGCGACCTCCCTGTGATGTGGTTCGCGATCCTCGATGAGGCCGGCGACAAGCGGAACAACGCCCTGATCGACACGGTCCTGAAGCGCCGGCTCGAGGCCGTCGACGGCGTGAGCCGCGTCGAAATCATGGGGCTGCTGGACGACTCCGTACGCATCCTCCTGGACGAAGACAAGGTCAAGGCGGCGCGGCTCGACATCGGCAATTTGATCCGCCGACTCGCCACCGACAACTTTGCGCAGCCGCTCGGCAAGGTGAACGACGGCGGTCGCGAGTTCCTCCTGCGGTCGGACATGCGCTTCCGATCGCTGGAAGACATCCGGGACTATCCGTTGGGCGACGGCCTGCGGATCCGGGACATCGCCCGCGTCGAGCGCGTGGAGACGGTGCGCAACCGGCTCTCCCGCATCGACGGCAAGACGTCCTTCTACGGGATGATTCAAAAAGAAAGCACGGCCAACGTCGTCGAGGTCGCGCACCGTGTCGAGGACGTGATCGCGAGTTTCGACGACGACCCGCAGCTGGCCGGCAAGATCAGCATCGAGGTGCTCTTCAGCCAGGCGACCTTCATCGAGAACTCCCTCGCGCGCCTGCGCGCGACAGCCCTGTGGGGCGGCGGGCTCGCGAGCCTGGTCCTGCTCCTCTTCCTGCGCCGGATCCGGATGACGATCTGCGTCGCGCTCTCGATTCCCGTCTCGGCCCTGCTCGCGATCACGTGGGAGTCGTTCACGGGCGGCACGTTCAACATCCTGACGATGACAGGGCTCACGCTCGGCATCGGGATGCTCGTCGACAACTCCGTCGTCGTCGTCGAGAGCATCGCGCGCCAGCGGGCGATGGGTCAGGATCGCATGACGGCGGCGGTGAACGGGGTCCGGGACGTCGGGCTCGCCATCTCGCTCGCCACGCTGACTTCGGTCGTAGTGTTCCTGCCGCTCATCTTCATGGGCGACAACCCACGGATGCACGTGATGCTGAGCGCGCTCGGCATCCCGCTCTGCGCCTCCTTGATCTTCAGCCTGCTCGTCGCGCTCATCTTCCTGCCCGCAATGTCGGCGCGCATCACCGGCGACCGCGGCCCCACGATGAAGCGCGTCGCCGCGGCGCTCACGCCCGTCACGCAGGTGCCCACGCGGCTCCTCGCGCGGGCGATCGGGCTCGTGCGGGCCGTGTCGTACTACGCGATGGTGGCGGCGTTCCGCGGACTCCGAGCGCTCGCCGTGGTCTTCGCGCCCCTGCGCTGGACCCTGGCGGCCGCGCTGCTCGCCCTCGTCGCCTGGCGGCTGCGCGAGATGCTGGCGTTCGACGCGCTGGGCGAGCGCTTCCGCGCGCTCGGCATCCCGAGCGGGAGCCCCGACAACTTGCGTCTGTGGATCGGGCTCGGTGCCGCCCTCGCCGTCATCGCCGCCGGGCTCCTCGTCGTCGCCCTCCCGCGCGCCCGCCGGCGGCCCGCCCTGCCGCCCCGGCGCCCGACGCGGTTCACACCGGTGGGCGGGTCGCTCCTCGTCTGGCTGCAGAGCGCCAACCACGCGCTCCTCGAGTGGACGCTGCGCCACCGGATCCTCGCGACCCTGATCTCGGGGCTGTGCGCTTTCTCCATAGTCATTCCCCTCAGGGGGATGACGCTCACGGGCTTCGGGGAAGACGAGGATCTGTCCGAGCTCGAGGTCGACATCCGCATGGAGAGCAACTTCACGCTCGCGGAGACGAGCGCGGAGATCGCGAAGTACGAGGCGTTCTTCGAGGGCTACCGGGAGGAGTTCGGGTACGAGCACCTCGTGGCCCGATTCAGCGCGCGCGGGGGCGAAGTCAGCATGCGCTGGGCCGAGCGCCAGGACCCGGAAGTGCTCGCGAGCTACCGCCGCCGGCTGCGTCGGGAGCTGCCGCGGTACGCCGGACACGAAGTGCGGTTCTCGCGCGAACAGCAGGTGAATGCGGCGAGCCGGCAGTACGTCACGTTCCAGATTCGCGGACCGAGCGCGGAGGCGCTCGATCGCTATGGGCGCGAGGCCGTGGAGTTGCTCGAGACTGTCCCGGGCCTCCTGGACGTCTCGACGAGCCTCGATGCTTCGCCGGACCAGGTGCGCCTCGTGCTCGACAGCGACAGCGCCTTCCGCTACGGCGTCACCTCGGATGCGGCGCTGCAGAACGTCTCGTGGGCCCTGCGCGGGGCGAACCTGCCCCGGTACCAGGAAGAGGGGCGCGAGGTCCCGTTCCTGATCGAGTACGACTCCGAGCGCCTGGCCGGCCTGGACACGCTGCGCGATCTCGAGGTGTACACGGCGGAGGGCGTCGTGCCGATGTCGGCGTTCGCAGAGATCCGATTCGAGAAAGGCCGCAGGAGTATCTTCCGCTCGGACGGCCAGACGACCTTCAGCATCCAGGCCCGGGTCGACAACCCGAACCGCCAGGGGGAGCTCGTCGAGTCGGGCTACACCGCGCTCGAGGCGCTCGACCTGCCGCGCGGCTTCAGCCTCGGACGGGACACGAGCGTGCGCGTGCAACAGCAGGAGGAGATGAACGCTCTCATGGATGCTATGGGGCTCAGCGTGGTCCTCGTCTTCCTCCTCATGGGGATCCTGTTCGAGTCGCTCCTCCTGCCCATCTCGGTGCTGACGACGATTCCCTTCGCCGCGGCCGGGGCCCTGTGGACGCTGTACTTCACCGGCACGACGATGGACTCGGTGGGCTGGATCGGGGTGATCATCCTCGTCGGCGTCGTCGTGAACAACGGCATCGTGCTCATCGACAAGATCCACCGGATGCGGCTGGCGGGCATGGACCGGACGCAGGCCGTGCTGGAAGGCGCGGAGGCGCGTGTGCGCCCGATCCTCATGACGGCCATGACGACCGTCTTCGGACTCCTCCCCATGGCCCTCGGCGACGCCGCTCGCGAGGCCATCGACTACCGGGCCCTCGCCACCTGCGTGGCCGGGGGGCTCGCCATCAGCACCTTCTTCACCCTCTGGGTCGTGCCCCTCGCCTACACGATGATGGACGACCTCGCGGCGAAGCTCGGTTGGGTCGTCCGCCGCAGCCTCAGCGCGGGCCCTCTACCGCGGGCGGAGCGCTCGAGCGCCGGTGTGACGGCAGCCGTGGTCACGCGCTCATCCGAGCCATCCTAGCCCGATGCCGCTCACCCTGAATCGGTAGCGGTCTTCCCAACCTGCCCGAGCCGGAGCCCGACCTCCGTCCCCGCGCTTCGACTCCCTGCCTCGCCTAGGCTAGACTCTCCACTCCGCTTCGCCGCTCCTTGATCCCACCCGCAATGGCCGTCGACCCGAATAGCTCGGAACGAGCCCGCCGCATGCGCCCCGGCGTCCGCGTCGGTGCGGTCGTCTCGCGCTTCCACGGGGAGCTCACGGGTGCGATGCTCGAGTCCGCGCGCGACGAGCTGATCGCCTCGGGCATGGCCGCGGAGGACTTGCGCGTGGTCTGGGTGCCCGGCGCGTTCGAGCTGGCGATCGTCGCCCGGCGGCTCGCGGCGCGGGCGGACGTCGACGTCGTGCTGTGCCTCGGGCTCGTGCTCAAGGGCGAGACGACACACGACCTGCACGTCGCCCAGGGCGCCGTCCAGGGCATCGTCCGCGCGAGCCTGGACGTGGACAAACCGATCCTGTTCGGCGTACTGACGTGCGCGACTCTGGCGCAGGCGCGCGACCGCGCGCTCTCCGTGGAGCACGGCGGCAAAGAGGACAAGGGCCGCGAGGTGGCGCGCGCGGCCGTCGCCGTCCTCGCCGCGTTGGACGAGGTCGACGAGACGCCCGCAAGGAAGAGCCGAAGTTGAATAGACGCACCAGATCACGGGAGCTCGCGCTCCAATTCCTCTATCAGGTGGACCTCCTCGGCGACGACAAGCTCGCGGAGCTCGCGGACTTCCTCCGGCAGGAGGAGCAGGACGCGGAGACCTGCCGGTTCGCGCGCCGGCTCGTCGACGGGACACTCGCCCAGCGCGCCATCCTGGACACGGAGATCCAGGGGGTCGCGCAGAACTGGCAGATCTCGCGCATGGCGGTGATCGACCGCAACGTGCTCAGGCTGGCGGCCTTCGAGCTCCTCTTCTGCGACGACATCCCCCCGAAGGTCGCGATCAACGAGGCGATCGAGCTCGGCAAACGCTACTCCACTTCGAACTCGGGCGCGTTCATCAACGGCATCCTGGACAAGATCAAGAACCGCGCCGATGCCCACCGCTCGAGCGCTGATGCGGCGGCCGAGGCAGAGACCACCGTGCCCCCCGCACCGATCGCTCCCAAGGCCGAGAAAGACGTGGACTGATGGGTCTCCTGGAGCGCCTCAAGGCACGGCTGAGCCGGACGAGGACGGTGCTGGCCGACGGCGTATCGGCGCTGTTCCGTGGGGGACGGCCGATCGATCAGGCGTTGCTCGACGAGCTGGAGGAGCTCCTGTACACGTCCGACCTCGGACCGATCGCGGGCGAGCTGACGGCCGAGCTCGCGCGCCGCCACAAACGCGGCGAGCTGAAGGGCGAGGATGACGTGCGGCGCGCCCTGCGCGAGACGCTCCTGACGAAGATCGCTCAACCGAGCGAGGAGCTCGCGTGTGACGCGAAGCCGACCGTGATCCTGATCGTGGGCGTGAACGGATCGGGCAAGACGACGACGATCGCCAAGCTCGCGCACAGGTTTCAGCAGAGCGGCAAGAAGGTGCTCCTCGGCGCCGCCGACACGTTCCGCGCCGCGGCCGCGGACCAGCTCGAGGTGTGGGCCGACCGAAGCGGCGCCGACATCGTGCGCCAGACACAGGGTGGCGGCGATCCCGCGGCGGTGGCCTTCGACGCGCTGAACGCGGCGATCGCGCGCGACATCGACGTGGTGCTCATCGACACGGCGGGTCGTCTGCACACTCAGAAGAACCTCATGGAGGAGTTGGGCAAGATCCGGCGCGTCATCGCGAAGCGTCTGCCCGGCGCGCCCCACGAGACGTGGCTCGTGATCGACGGCACCAACGGCCAGAACGCCATCCGGCAGGCGCAGGAGTTCACCGCAGCCGTCGACGTGACGGGCCTGATCGTGGCGAAGCTGGACGGCACCGCGCGCGGAGGGGCCGTGTTCGGCATCAAGGCGGCCCTCGGGTTGCCCGTCCGGTACATCGGGACGGGGGAGTCGCTCGAGTTGCTCGAGGTCTTCCAGCCCGAGGCCTTCGTGGAGGCGATCGTCGGGGCCGTGGACGGCGCGCTTCCGAGGGCCTGAGGGCAGAGGCGATCCGGACGGGGCTGCGGACGGGCCGGCACGGGCACGTTGGGAGGGATCGCCGGTGCTCCATGCGAACGGCATGGGCCCCGGGGAGAGGCGACCGGCGCGGGCGCGGTCCGGTCGCACGCGAGTCGCGAGGTTCTTCAGCGCGCCGCGGATCGCGGTCCCTCCGTTGCAATCGCGGCCGGGATCGTCTCCCCTCTGCCCCGCCCGGGACGAGCGGCCCCGCGCGTCGTCCCCGCTACTCCATGACCCTCGCCGATCCGACCCCGACCGGTCCCGTCTCGGACACGCCGCGCGCCCGCGCGCTCGACCTCGTGCAGGCGTGCCTCACGCTGCTGCCCGCGGCCGTGCTCGCCACGCCGGTGCTCCGCGGCGTGCCGACGCACGTCTCGGCGGGAGCGGGCTGGGCCGGGCTGGCGGCGTTGCCCGCGGCGGCCGCGCTCATCGTGCGCAGGCCGGAGATTCGCGTCCGCGGCCTGCCGCTGTTCCTCGCCGTGATCGCCGTCGCGGTCTTCCACGGCGAGCGCGCACAGCCACCGTTCGACACCTTCGATGCCGACCGCTCGATCCTGGGACTGGCGACGGGGCTCGTGATGCTGCTCTCGGGCGCGAGCCTGGGAGAGCGCGGGCGGGCGCTCTTCGTGCGAGGTCTCGCCATCCTCTCCCTCGCGTGGGTCGTCGGCGCATTCGTCGACACGCTCCTCGACACCGAACGCTCGCTCGCGGGCATGCTCGAGAACACGGGCGACCTCTCCGAAGCGGCGCTGCCGGGAGCGCTCGCCGGTCTCGCGGTCGTCGCTACGGGTCGCAACCCGGCGCGCGTCGCGTGGCTCGCCGCGCCGCTCCTCTACGCTGCGTACGTCGGTTTCGTACCCGTGTATGCCGGCGTCGTCAGCATGGTCGTCGCCGGTGCGGCCGCGAGCTTCCTCGCGCGCGGCAGCTCGCGCGGTCGCACCTGGGGACTCGCCCTCGGGCTCGTCCTCGCCGTCGTGATGCTCGCGACGGGCGCGCGCGCCATCGCCGATCGGACCGCGGCGGGACCGCCGACGGCCGCCGGCACGGCGCTGGGAACGACCGCCGGGGAACCCGCCCCGCCGACGAGCCTGGGCGGCGTCGAGTTTCGCCTCCGCACCTGGCAGCGCCTCCCCGCCCTCGTCCGCGATCACCTCTGGGGCGGCGTCGGTCCAGGCCAGTTCGCCCGCACGTTTCCGCCCTACCGCGATCCGCGCGAGATCGAGCGCTCGAGCTTCGGCCGCTCGGCGCCCTACCAGACCGAGGTCGAGCACGCCCACAACGACTGGCTCGAGGGCGTGGCGGAATTCGGCCTCCTGGGCGGCCTCCCCTGGATCGCATTCCTCGTGGTCGCGCTCCTGCGCGCCGCGGCGGCCCTGCGCGAGCGCGACACGACGCGCACCGCGCTCGGACTCGCGGCGATCGGCATGCTCGCGAACGCCGGCTTCAACAGCCCGTTCCTGGAGGGCCCGGCCGCGCCCGTCCTCGCCTTCGCCACCTTCGGCGCCCTCCTGGGAACGGGGCGCACGAGCGGACCGCGCTCGCGCCGCGCGATGCTCCTCCCGATCCTGGCCGGCGTGCTGCTCATCCTGCACTCCATCCGCGCGCTGGACTTCATCCGGCACGGTGCGGCGCTCTCCGAGCTCTCCTACCGGGCCGCGGTCGATATCGGCGGCATCACCGGACACATCGCGAGCGAGAAGGAGCGCATCCTCGGCCGGGCGCTCGCCGCGTGCCCCGACTCCGTGGTCGCGCTGACCGAGCGCGCAGCGCTCCTGCGCGACACAGGAGCGGAGGACGAGGACGTCGCGCCCATCTGGGAGCGCGTCGTCAGCCGCCGCCCCAACCGCATCGAGGCGCTCATCGCGCTCGGCAACATCGCAGCGCGGCAGCGACGTTTCGCGGAGGCCCGGGAACGGTACGAAGCGGCCTTCGCGCTCGACCCGCTGCTGCCCGAGCTCCTCGCCAACATGCTCACGCTCGCGCTCGACGCAGGGACCGTGAACGAGATGGATCGCGCGCTCGAGCGCCTCGAGCTGCGCGGCCCGATCGCACCCGGTCTGCTGAGAAAGAAGGGCGCCGAACAACTCCTCATGGGACGTCCGCACCTCGGCCTGCCGCTCCTCGCGCGCGTCGAACCACGCTTCGCCGCCCTTACCGCCGAGGAGGCCCGCGCGCTCGCCGGCGAGCTCGCGGACGCGGGCGCGCCGATCCTCGCCGACGGTATGGCCTTGCTCGCGAACCAGCTCTGGGCCCGCGAGCACGCGGCAGCCGGGCGCCCGCACGACGCCGTGCGCCTCTACCGCCAGGCCCTCGCCGTCTCCCGCCGCTACGCCGCGCTCGAGTTCGGCGCGCCGGCCGTACGGCTCGAGCTCGCCGGTGCGCTCGTGCTCGACGGCGACGAGCAGGGCGCCCGGACGACGCTGGGAGCCCTGGTGCCCACTCCGGCCGAGCTCATCGCGCTCCCCGCCTGGGCCGGCCAGGCACTCCTCGACGCGGGCCTGCTCGGCGAATAGCCGGACATCCGCGTCCCGAGAGCCGGCCAACCGGACGTTCGCGAGGACCGCCGGCAACCTCGAGCGACTCGCGACGCTGGGCCGCCCGAACGCGCGGCCCCTGCCCTCGAGCGCGCGCTCGCCGCCCTGCGGGCGAGAGCGGCCGACCCGGCCGGTCCGGAAGCCGGAGCCTGGAGCGAGCCTTCGGTCCGGGCTCCCGAGCCCTGTACCGCGATCACAGGGGACTTACGGGACGGCGGCCCGAAGATCGTCAGGATGGCGCGTATCACGCTCCTCGACCGACCGCCCCATCCCTCGCTTGAAGCCGCCTCCCAAGGGAGTCATCATCATGAACCCCCCCATCGGAACCACCATGACCCCCGAGAACGAGACGCAGACCGAGTCCGCGACCCGCGACGTCCTGGTCGTCGAAGACGAAGAGAGCCTCGCGGTCGGGATCCGCGACGCCCTCGAGCACGCCGGCTTCCAGGTCGACATGGTGCACGAAGGCGTCGGTGCCCTCGAGCGCATTCGCCGTACCAAGCCGGGCCTCATCGTTCTGGACCTCATGCTGCCCGGCATGAGCGGACTGGAGATCCTCGCCAAGCTGCGCGAGGAGCGGCTGAAGGTGCGCGTGCTCATCCTCACCGCGCTCGCGGACGAGGACGACCTCCTGCGCGGCTTCGAGATGGGTGCCGACGACTACATGAAGAAGCCCTTCTCGCCGCGCGAGCTCGTCGCACGCGTCGAGGCACAGTTCAGGCGCCGGGAGATGGACAGCGAGCCCCCGCAAGTCCTCGAGCTCCCGGGCGACATCCGCGTCGACCTCCACCGCCTCGAGGTCCATCGAGATGGCCAGGTCGTCCCCCTCACGCCGCGCGAAGGCGACATCCTCTCGTACCTGATCAAGCACCACGACCGCGTCGTCACCCGGGATGACCTCCTGCTCGACGTGTGGCACTACCAGAGCGCCAACGTCGAGACGCGCACGGTCGACATCCACATCGTGGGCCTGCGGCGCAAGGTCGAACCCAACCCGTCCGAGCCGACGCTGATCCAGACGGTGCGCGGCAAGGGCTATCGCTGGTACAGCTAGCTCCGATGCCGCCACGCGAGGCGGACCACGATCAGGCAACCATGGCTCGAGCGGACCGAAGCTCCAACGTGCCGCGCCTGGCGACGAGGCAGACGGCGCTCCTCTTGTACTCGGTGCTCGTCGTCCTGCCCGCGGTCGTGTTCGGCGGACTGCACTGGCACCAGCTCGTCTCCGACCACGAGACGCAGCTGGAGCGCGTCCCTTCCAACGCGAGGGACGCGGCGACACGCATGCTGGAAGGCATGCGCGAGCGCGTGACGGCGCTCGTCGAGTCCGAGAGCGCGCGGCCCTTCTACCACTACCAGGAACGGTTCTTCGAGGAAGAGGGCACGACCGAGGAGCTCCCGTTCCTCACCTCGCCCTTGATCAAGCAAGTGCCGCCGGAGGGCATCCTGGCGTGGTTCGCCTACGACTTCCTCGACGGGCGCGACGTCAAGGTCGACATCTTCACGCAAGCGCGCGAGCCGGGGGCCGGTTGGTCGGATCGCGAACGCCTGCGCGGCTTCATCCAATCGCTCGTGAGACAGGAGTACAAGGAGCGCATCGAGGTCACCCTCGCGCGGTCCGGTGATGCGCAGCTCAAGCAGGTCTCGTTCCGCGAGGCCGCCGTGAATCGCAGCCCGCACCTGGACTCGGACTGCCTCAAGGTCGACCTCTCGGTGATCGCGAACCTGAAGAGCGACCAGGTCGACGTGCGCTACCGCCGGTTCGGCCTGCGATTCCTACGTGACGACGAGGGCGAGGCGCGGATCCTCGCCACGCGCCAGGTCGACATCGAGACGCAATTCGAGGCCGCCGAGCTGCCGGAGTGCTTTCGCTCACTCGGCTACAAGACGATCCTGATCCAGGGCTTCCTCATCGACGAGCGCTGGCTGCTGGAGACGATGCCCGTGGCCGTCGCTCGCCGGGTGCTCGACGGCTCGCAACGCTTCATCATGGGTGGCGAGACGCCCGCGGACATGCGCCCGACGGACGCGCTCGTCGAGCTCGACCTGTTCGAGGACCTCGACTTCGAGGTCGAGTTCGAGGAGGACCGGGAGCTCGGTCGCATGAGCGTCGCCGTCCACGCGGGCGACCTCGAAGACCGCTTCTCGCGCCAGGCGTGGCGTTTCTTCGGCGTCGCCGCGATGATGGTCATCTCGCTCGTGATCGGGATGGGGCTCCTCGTGCGCAGCGTGCGGAGCTCCCTCGAGGTGGCCCGCCGCACCGAGAACTTCGTGGCCTCGGTGACGCACGAGCTGCGCACGCCCATCGCCGCCGTGAAGCTCTACGGGGAGATGCTGCGCGACGGCTGGATCTCGGACCCCGACAAGCAGGCGGACTACCTCGAGCGCATCGTCCGCGAGACGGACCGACTCGACACGCTCGTCGACCGCGTGCTCCAGAAGCGCCGGCTCAGCGGCGAGACGATCCAGCCCGTGCCCGGTGACCTGGCCGGTGTCGTCGAGGCCCAGATCCCGGATCTCAAGCTGACGGCCGGCACGTACGGCGAAGATCTCGCCTTCGACGTCGAGCCCGACCTGCCCCCCGTGCTGCTCCTCGAGGAAGCCGTCCACTCGATCCTCACCAACCTCGTCGAGAACGCCCGCAAGTATGCGCCCGTGGACCAGCGGAGCGAGGGCGCGGAGCCGATCCTCGTTCGCGCGCGGCTCCACAAGGGGAGCGTGGTGCTCGAGGTCCTCGATCGCGGTCCCGGCATCGCCGAGGCGGAACGGACGCGGATCTTCGAGGCTTTCTACCGCGTCGGCGACGAGCGGGTGCGCACGACGCGCGGCACGGGCCTCGGCCTGCACCTCGTCGCGCTCCAGGCGCGCGCCATCAAGGCGCGCGTGCAAGCCCTCCCGCGGAGGGGCGGCGGCTCCGTCTTCCGCGTGACGTTCAAGACGTTGAAGCGGGCCTAGTCTCGAGTTGCGCCATCTTCAGGGGTCGCGGAGCACGCGGAGGGCGACTCCGCGCCGCCCACGCCGACCACCGTGATCACGCCGGGCTCCATCTGAAAGCTCCCGGCGTGGTTCCGTGATCCGGCGGCGGGTGCGGCACTCTCCGACCTGTGGGACGCCACGGCGATCACCTTCGCTCCCTGACGGGTGCCGCCAACCGGAGACGAGGGCGGGCTACTCGTCCGTGTCCGTGTCCGCGTCTGTGTCCGTGTCCGCGTCTGTGTCCGCGTCCTCGTTCTCTTCATCCCAGGAACGGAGGTGCAGGGCGTACTTCGTGCGGACGAAGTCGCTCGTAGCGAGGAAGCAGTTGTCCTCGAACTCGGTGGTCGCCTCGCGCACAGCCTGCTGGCGCAGGGCGTCGAGCTGGCGCGGGTCGAGCTTGGACATGTCCGCCGTGCGCGTGCCCGCGTACCGGACCAGGAAAGCATGCGCGCCCTGCACGTCCTTCTCGGCCGCTGACACCTGGCCGTCTTCCAACTCGAAGAGGACGGCGGTCACGCGGATGAACAGATCGCCGGGCTTCGCATCGATGATGTCGCCCTCGGGCAGCTCGTAGCGTTCGAGGTACGGGCGCGCGATCACTTCGAAGCCCGCCTCCGCCGCCTTCGCCGCAAAAGTCGCCTCGTCGACGATCGGCAGGTACTCGTCGTCGCCGGTCGGCGGCTCGCCGAACGTGGCGCGCAAGGCCTCGAGTTGCTCCATGGCGATCACCGCCGCGTGCTCCTTGGCCCATTCCTCGCCCACGGCCTCGCGGATGTCCTCGAACGGCGGCTCCTGCCCCGGGACCTTCGCATCGAGGCGCGCGATCATGATGGCCGACTCCTCCACGACGACGCGCGAGAGCAGCGCGTCCTCGAGGCCGAAGGCGAGCTGTCCGGCGATGTGCCGGCCACCCCAGCCCTCGGCCTCCTCGAGCGCCGCGCGCGTCGAATCGGCCCCCGTGGCCACGAAGGTGAGTCCGAGCGCGGCGGCATCGGCGGCGAGATCGAGCTCCTCACCGGCAGTCTCGCGGGTCTTCATGTCCGCGAGCCACGCCCTGAACGCGGCGTAGATCGGCTCCTCGCGGAGACAATCCGCCTTCACCTCGTCGAACGACTGGAAGATGCGCTCCGACGCCGGCGCGGGCTCATCGTCCTCGCCGTCCTCGCCGTCCTCAACGTCCTCGCCGTCCTCAACGTCCTCGCCGTCCTCGCCGCCCTCAACGTCCTCGCCGTCCTCGCCATCCTCCTGCTCCTCCTCAGGGATGCGGAACCGCACGTTCGAGAACTGGTTGTAGTAGCCCTGAGCGCGGGCCTCGGCGGCCGCGTCCGCGTCCTCGAGCTCGACTTCGGTCAGGGTCGCCGGGTACCGCTCGAGGAGTGCCGTCGCGTCGAACGTCCCGTCGAGCGGCGCCCAGGCGATGCTCGCCTGCAACGTGTCGTCGGTGAAGTAGGTTCTCTGCCTGAAGTTCGGCAGCGCGTGGAACCACGCGGCGAGCTCCTCGTCGGCCGGAACGTCAGCGGCCGCCTCTTCCTCGTAGTCGGCCGCGTCGAGCTGGACGTACTGGAAGGCGTACTCCGGGTGCTGCTCCTCCCAGAGCTCCGTGACGCGGTTCGCGTCGGCGATCCCTACGGACGCCTGCACGAAACCCTTGTACTTGTCCACGAGCATGACGAGCCGCGCATCCTCCGCTGCCGCCTTCGCCGTCGTCCTGATGCTGCGCGCCCAGGCTGCCATCCGGTCGTCGCTCTCGAAGGTGGCCGCGAGGCGCGCGGACAGCTCGTCATCGGTGACCCGCATCCCCGCCTTCTCCGCGAGGGCTTCGAACACGAAGACCATCGCGGTGTCCTCGTCGCTCACGCTCGCCCGCTGTCCCCCGGAGAGGGCTTCGCGCGGGATGAAGATGCGGACGTCCCACATGCGGGAGAGCGCGCGCTTCTGCTCGAGCCACTCCAGTCTAGGAATCTCGATCCGCTCGTCCGTGTCCGGGTCCGTCCAGGACATCGCGACATCGATGCCACCGCCCCCTTTCATGCTCCCGACGACCGACTGGAAGAGCCCGCTGACGGTGAAGATCAGGAGCACGAAGATCAGCATCGACCAGACCATGAAGAACTGGAAGCGACTCTGGCCCTTGGGGACGATGATCAGATCGTCGTCGTGCTCGTGCTCGTGCTCGAGCTCCTCGGGTGTCTCCGCCTCGTGCGCGTGGTGTGCCTTGTGCGCTTGGTGTGCCTTGTGCTGCTGCTTGTGCTTGTGTTTCTTCGACATCGGTTGCCGCCCGCCGCCGGATTCTCGGGGGTGATGCACCCCGCGGGGAGTCAGGGCGTCGCGAGCCGGGTCGGCCCGGACGAATTGGAGCGCAGCAGTCTACGGGTCACCCCGCGACCGGCGCAAGGAGCCCGGTCGCGCCACGGCCGAAGTCGCGCGGGGCCGGTCAGTCGCGCGTCAGCTCCGAATCGCGTGGCAGGTCCTCGATGGCCATGAGGCCGAATCGGTCGAGGAATTCCTTCGTCGTCGCGTACTGGAGGGGATGCCCGGGGACGTCGGCGCGGCCAACCACGCGCGCCAGCCCCCGGTCGACGAGCGAGCGCAGGATCGGTCCCGCCTGGACGCCGCGGATCGCCTCGATCTCGGCCTTCGTCACGGGCTGGCGGTACGCGACCACGGCCAGGGTCTCGAGCGCCGCGGGACTGATCCGCTCGACCGCCCGCGCGCTCGAGAGCCGGGCGACGACCGCGCCCATCTCCGGCACCGTCATGAGCGTGTAGCCGCCCGCGAGCGCTCGCAGCTCGAGCGGCAGACCCGCCGCCCGCAACCGTTCCGGGATCGCCGCGAGAGCAGCCGCGACCCGCTGCGGCTCGGGCCGCTCGAGCAAGCCCACCAGGCGCGACTGCGCGAGTGGCTCGGGCGAGGCGAAGAGCAACGCGAGGACGCGCTGCGCGAGCTCGTCGTCGTCGAGGTCGGCCCCCGGCCCGCGCCGCCCGCGCTTCGGCGAAGCCTCGTCCTGGCCCTCGGCCGGACCCTCGGCCCCACCTTGCTCCTCGGGCACAGCAGGTACCGCGCCCTCCGCGCCGGGCGGCAGCTCAGCCGTCTCGGCACCCGATTCCGTCGCTTGCCTCATGCGTGGAGCATCCACGAGGCGGGGGCCAGGATCAAGCGTCCGCTCCGTCCCTTGCTCTCCGTTCCTTTCCTGCTCCGGGAACAAGCCTTGGCAGGTCAGGAGGCGGGGAACAGGACGGAACGGAGATGGACGGACGGACTACCGCAACGGCTCACCCACGAGTCCGAAGAACGGCGACATGTCCACCTCGTACCGGTCGAGCATCGCATCTTTCCACTGCCAATACTCGGGGTCTTCGATCGACGTGACCTCGAGGCTCGCCTCCACCGCCTGCCCGATCTCGGCCCAGGTCCCCTCCAGCGCCGCGGGTCGCGCGTCCACCTTGAGGAACAGCGTGCGGTCCTGCTCGACGATCGGCCCCCCCACCTCGCCGACCGGTGTCGCGAACGCGAGTCGCGCGAGGGCGACGTTCGAGCGCACGACCGGCGGCATGCGGCCGCCGTCCACGCCCGAGTCCTCGATGCTGAGCTCGCGCGCCAGCTCGGCGAAATCCTCGCCCGCGGCGAGCCGGCGCCGAACCTCGTCGACAGCGTCGGCGGTGTCGAGCACGATCACCCGCACTTCGGCCCGCTCGTTCTCGAGCAGCCAGGCCCGCACGCAGCGCTCGGCGAGCAGGTCGACGAGCTTCTCCGCGCGCACGCGCGCCCGGTACGTCTCGGGGTCGAGCCCCAGGCGGCGCTCGATGAACTGGTCGAGCGTGAGTCCGGCACCGTTCTCCTGCACCTCCACCTTCATCTGGGCGAAGGTCTCGCGCAGTGCTTCGGACACGAGCTGGGGGTCGAGCTCGATCTCGAAGCGCCGCGCCTCGGCCGCGACGAGGCGCGACAGGATCACCTCTTCGAGGTAGGTCCGGACCGACGGGCTCTCGCGGAAGAGCCACGCGCCGAGCAGCTCGGACGCGAGCACGGGCTGATCGGCCACCATCGCGACGACGTCCGTGCCGGAAACCTTGGGCGCCGCGCGCGGCACCGGTGTCTCCCCCGCGTCCTGCGCGGCCCCGGCTTCCGCGCCGGTCGCCGGCGCGAGGGCCGTCGCCCGGCGCGCGGGGCGCGTGTCCGGGGGCGGGCGGTTGGCAGCCGATTGGCAGCCGAGGGCGAGCGCGAGGGCGAGCGCGACGCCCGCCGACCGGGTCGTATCCGTCGTATCCATGGGCAGGGCCTGGACCACGTCAGCGGTAGAAGATCTTGCGCACGACGCCCACGCCGTGGCACGTGGGGCACTTGTGGAGCGTGGTCCCGCCGCTGCCCGTTCCGCCGCCGCCGACGTACATGACCTCCACCGCACCACTGCCGGCGCAGGTCGCGCAGTTCTGAAACCTCGGCTTCGGCTTCAGCTCGACGTCGCCGACGTGCTCGGCGTAGAACGCACGGATCCACTGCGCGCGGCCGTTCACGGAGAACGTCGACCAGAACCGGTCGTAGTCCTCGGCCTCGTCGGTGCGGCTCCGCGCCTTGCGGGCGAGCTCCTGGTTCTTGAGGAAGCGCTTGATCTTCGCCTCCATCGCCGCGCGCTCCTGGTCCTTGACGGAGACCTCGGGGGCGGCCTGGCCCTCGTCCTCGATCCCCGCCCGCGCCTGATCCTCGCCGAGCAGCCACGTCCCGAGGCCGTACGACGCGAGCTGGTAGCGCCGCGCCGAGCGGTTCGCCCAGAAAGCCATGATGTGGTCGGGCTGAACCTCCTCCGATAACTGCTTCTGCACATCTGCCAGCACATGGTCGCGGATCTCCTGCGGCAGCCCCTCTTCGGCGTAGCCCACGGCCTCGGCGTAGGTCGTGTACTCCAGGGCGGCGGCCCGCGCGAACCGGCGCAGCCAGTAGTGCCAGCGCTTCTCGACGAGGTCCAGGATCGCCTTGTCCCGCGCCTTGAGGATCCGCGATTTCTTCTTGTTGACGTCCTCGTAGAGCGGGCTCTCCGGGAACAGCGCCTCGAACTCCTCGAGCGCGAGGAGCGCCTCGTCGAACCGCTTGCGCTTGCGGAGCGTGTCGACCTCGTGGAGGTAATCGATCTGCCCCTGCTGCTCGGCCTTCACCTGCGCGAGCTGAAGCGCGAAGGCGACCTCCTCCGGCTTGAACTCGGGATCGAGCTCGGCCGCTGCCGCGAAGTGCTCGGCGGCGCGGCGGAAATCGAGGATCCGCTCGCAGAGCCGCGCGAGCTCGAAGTGCGCCTCCGGATCGTCCAGGGCCGTATTCGCGAGGTTCTGGGCGTAGATCTCGTCGCGCGAGTAGACGTCCAGCGCGGGGATGCGCAGCCCTTGCGAGATGCTCTGCACGCGGAGTTTGGGGACCGCCTGGAGGTTGCCGCCCGTCTTCACGATCAGGTTGTCGCCCTCGCGCGACTGGATCACGCCGATCACCTCGCCGCCGCCGCGCAACTGGATGCTGACGGCGTCGATCATGAGCTCCTCGGAGGAGACGTCGACGTAGCCGAAGCGCTCCCGCAGGGCTGCCTCCTGCGGCGGGTCCATGAGGCTCCAGGGCAGGCGGACCCGGCCGCCGTTCGCGAGGAGCCCGAACTGGATCCCGTCGGGGTCGTGCTCGAGGATCTCGCCCCAGCGGATGGAGCCATCGCGCAGGCGAAGCATGATGACGTCCTTCGGCGCGCCGGCATCCTCGCTCGGCGAGAGCTGCACGGAGGCCGTCTCCGCGGGCGGGGTCTGCGCGGCGACGGCGGGCACGAGGAGCACAGGGCTCGCGAGCGCAACGATCGAAATAGTCCAGTTCATCATGGTTCTCCTATCGGGCGGTTTCCACCTTGGCCGGGGCGGGGAGGCTGCGCTCGACGAACTGCCTGCGCATTCGTTCCCCGAAGGGGATCTCGCGCAGCATGATCGTCGTGAAGCGTCGGGTGCGTTGCACGCCGGATGACTTCCACTTCATGTCGACGTCGACGCGGTATTCGAGGGGGCGGTCGGGGTTGGGCTCGGCCGTCGCAGAGTAGAGCACGGCGGGCGCGGCCGGCACCTCGCGGTCCACGATCGGCAGCGGCTCGCCGGCCTCACCGTCCTCGCCGAGCGGAAACATCGACTCCTCGAGGTCGGCGAGGACCGACTCGATCGCCGCCGAGGCCGCGGTGCGCATCGCCGCCGTGCGCGACAGAGCCGCGCCGAACGTCAGCAGGCTGATCAGCACGGTCATCCCGATCACGAGGATGCCCATGGCGAGGACGACCTCGAGGATCGTGAAGCCTGCATTCCCAGGTGCTTTCGATACGGCCGGAGTCATAGGTTCCAGTCGTCGTTGTACAACGCCAAGGTCACTTCCGTGACCACGAGACCGCCGAAGTGCACGCGCTCCCCCGCAGGATGCTGCACGGGTGCCGTACCCCTCCGCCCGCGCTGGACCTGGACTCGATCACCGTCGACCGACTGGATCAGCATCCACTCCGGTCCGATCAGGACGAGCCGTCCGGCGCCCGGAAGGCGCGCGCCGTTGTCGACCTGGAAGCTCGTGGCGCTGGCCTCGAGCATGTCGGTCGTGCGCGTCCTGCGGCGGACATCGACCGGCCGCTCGAACTCGAGCTCCAGGCGCACGCGGCGTGGCAGCAGCGGCGCGTTCGCCACGCGCGGCATGCCGGCACCGGGCTCGTTCCACTCGTGGTACGTCGGGTCGGGCCGATCGCGCTTCCACGCGTCCCACGACGCCGAGCTGTCCGCCAGCTCGAAGCCGATGTGCCAGCCTTCCCTCACGATCGAGGTCTGGGTCGCGAGCTGGATACCGAACCAGAGCAGCCCGCCCGAGACCTCGTTCAGCGCGCCGACCGGCGGCTCGTTGCGCGCGTCGAAGAACCCCGGCGCGAAGTACGACGTCCGATCCAGGCGACCGTACAGTTGTTCGCCGCGCCACAGCACGCCCTCGTGCGGGGCCGCCTTGCCCGCCGGCAGGATCGCCCAGCAGACCTCGATGAGGCCCGAGCGCATGGCGCGCCCGGTCGCGCCCGTCGGGGATTTCGCCGCGGGCTCCGTCGCGTCCTCTGGGCCCTGCTGCGCGACGAGATCGCGCTTCCGAAGAATGGCGAGCTCCGCCGCGGAGGCCTGACGCACGAGGCGAACGCGCGGCCAGACGCGCTCGAAGGCGCCATCGGCGTCGACGTCGAACTGCGCCCACTCGACGAGGAAGTCGCCCTGAGCTCCGTTGTGCAAACTTCGGAGGTCATGCGCGAAGATTGCGGCGACGACCGAGGCCTGCTCCGTGAGGCTGCGCTGGACCTCGCCGCGGCTCCACAGCCGCAGCGACGTGTCGAGCAGCCGAAAGACCGCCACCATCAGGATCGAGGCCAGGCCG
>SMVB01095171.1_pt1 | contig 36993 bp, 33 predicted proteins | sample 2456461 | NCBI WGS metagenome assembly SMVB01 (sample SAMN11095934, study PRJNA526329) | marine sediment metagenome | biome: Marine sediment; feature: Surficial sediment; material: Deep marine sediment; isolation source: Hadal surficial sediment | place: Pacific Ocean | collected 2014-05 | depth...
AGCCACGCTCGGAACGCAGGCGTACCCCTGGTCGTTGCGGTGAACAAGTGCGACCTCCCCGCGGCGGATGCGCTCAAGGTGAAGCAGGAGCTTCTTCAGCAGGATGTGCAGGTCGAGGAGTTCGGTGGGGACGTGTTAAGTGCCGATATCTCGGCCAAGACCGGGCAGGGGATCGACGAGCTTCTGGAAAAGGTCTTGCTCCAGGCCGATTTGTTGGAGCTGAAGGCGAACCCCGACCGAAGTGCCATGGGAACCGTGATCGAGTCCGAGTTGGATGTAGGAAAGGGTTCGGTGGTTACGATCCTGGTCAGAAAGGGCACCCTTCGCGTCGGAGACGCGTTCGTTGTCGGGAATTTCGAGGGTCGCGTACGTGCCATGCTGGATGAGCGCGGTCATAAGGTGGCGGAAGCCCCGCCGGGAATCCCGGTGCAGGTTCTTGGAACCGCCGGTGTTCCTCAGGCCGGAGACACGTTCCAGGTCATGGCCGCTGCCACGGCGAGCGAGATCGCCCGGAGCCGGATGCGCTTGGATCGGGAGAAGCAGCTTCGAATCAAGGAGCGTGGGGCCAAGCTCGGGGACTTCGCTGGCCTGGTAGCTGAAGGGAGGGCGGAAACACTAGCGCTCATCATCAAAGCGGACGTGGATGGCTCCGTGCAGGCGTTCTCAGACGCATTGGACAGCCTTGGGAACGACGAGGTGAAGGTCCATATCGTTCACCGCGCGGTGGGAGCGATCAACGAAGAGGATGTGTTGCTCGCCGCGACCTCCGGGGCTGTCATCCTCGGGTTCGGGGTCCGTCCGAACACGAATGCGCGCAAGAACGCCGAGCGGGGTGGCGTCGAGATCCGCGTCTACGATGTGATCTACGAGGGTGTCGACGAGATTCGCTCTGTGCTTGAAGGAATGTTAGCTCCTGAGCGTAAGGAGCACATCATCGGGTCCGCAGAGGTTCGCGAGGTCTTCAAAATCAGGAAGGTCGGTACGATTGCGGGCTCCGAGGTCGTTGACGGTGTCGTCGACCGGAAGTCCAGTGTGCGGCTCATTCGGGCCGGAATCGTCATCTACGAAGGGGAGCTTTCCTCGTTGAAGCGCTTTAAAGACGACGTCAGTGAGGTCCGGGAGGGCCTCGAGTGCGGCATCGGCATCGCAAACTTCAACGACATCAAGGTAGGCGATGTGATCGAGAGCTACACCGTCGAAGAGGTGGCACGGACGCTCGCGGAAGCGACGGTCTAGGCTTCGCGAGAGGATCCGGGGGGGAGACGGCGTGCTCGTTTCAGGGTGCTCCTGGGATCTTTCACTTCCGGAGTGTCGCTCCCTCAAGGACAAGCGGAGGGTCGTCAAGTCGTTGAAGGATCGAATCCGGGGACGATTCAACGTCTCCGTCGCCGAAACGGCCTACCAGGACCTCTGGACCCGCGCCCAGCTTTCAGTCGCGCTTGTAACTACGGACGGCGTCTCAGCCGACTCCGTTCTCTCCAAGTTGGATCGTTTTATCGAGCGTGAGCACCGGGTGGTGATTCTCTCCGTAAACAACGCGCGTTACTGATTCCTCCAGGTCCGAGATCGCCAGTGTTCCATGGATAAACCGAACCGACGACTCGCCCGGCTGAACGAACAGTTCCGTCGGGAAATTACGGCGATACTACGCCGTGACGTTCGTGATCCGCGGGTGCTGGATGTGGTGGTAAACTCGGTCGAGGTTACGTCGGACCTCTGGCTTGCGCGGGTGTACGTGCGCCTCGGCGATGATGACCAGGAGCGCGCCGATGCGCTTCAGGGCCTCGACGCCGCGGCGAGTTTCATTCGGCGCGAACTCGCTGCTGTGCTGCACATACGCCGGATCCCAGAGTTGCGGTTTCAGGAGGACAAGACGCTCGCTCAGGCCAACCGCATCGAGGAAATTCTCAAAGGACTCGATGTGGCCCGAGATGAGGAGGATGACCGATCCGGAGTTACGAAGGATCGCACGGAGGGTGATGCGGAGGAACCGGGTGACGGCTGATGGGGTGGTCGTGCCCGAGGGAGGTGGAGCCCTTCTCGTTGACAAGCCGGAGGGACCCACTTCGCACGACGTGGTGGATTGGGCTCGAAGGTCCCTGGGCGTACGGCGAATCGGTCACACGGGCACGCTGGATCCCTTCGCTTCCGGACTCCTGGTCCTGTTGGTCGGCCCCGTGACGCGGCTGGCCGAGTACCTGTTCGTGCTCCCCAAGAGATACGAGGCGCGCGCGCGGTTGGGGATCCGCACGGACACGCATGACGCCGAGGGCAAAACGGTGAGTGTACAGGACTTGGGGGCGGAGCTGACCCGGGAGCAGATTGAAGCGGAATTGGCCACCTTCGAGGGGTGCGGCCAACAGGTGCCTCCACAATTTTCGGCGAAGAAGGTAGGGGGCGAGAGGATGTACAAGAGGGCGCGTCGAGGTGACACGGTTCAGCTTCCGCCCGTCGATGTGGAGATTTTCGAGATTCGGCTGACCGACTTCGCGCCCCCCGAGATCGGCTTCACGATGGCTTGCTCGAGCGGCACCTACGTCCGAGCAGTAGCGAGAGATCTGGGGGATAGACTCGGTGTTGGAGCCCATCTCACGGCGCTCCGCCGAACCGCCGTCGGGGGGTTCTCCGTAGACCGTGCGGTGCCCGGGGAGGTCCTCCGAGAAGGTCGTCTGCCGGATCCGACCCATTGGGTCGAGCCGGCGGCCGTGGTGGGTCACTTGACGACGATTCGAGTGGAAGCGGACGCCGCGTTACGTCTTCGTCAGGGACGAGCGATTCCATGGTCCGGAGAAGCCGATTCGGAAGTCGGAGATCCCATCGCCGTGATGGACGGGACGGGCTTGGTCGGCATCGCCGAGATCCGGAACGGGCACCTCGCACCGAAGAAGATCCTCACCGCCGTAACGGACCGATGACGGGATATGCGATTGACCCGACGCTTCCCCCCGGTCTCCCCAGGGACGGCCGTAAGGCGGTGGTCACGATCGGGATGTTCGATGGCGTTCATCGAGGCCACTGGGAGGTCCTGTCACAAATTCGACGCAGGGCGGAGGTGATAGGCGGCAGGAGCGTCTTGGTGACGTTCCACCCTCATCCCCTCACGATCGTTCGTCCGGAATGGGCTCCACCGATGCTGACCACTCCGGTGGAGAAGAAAGAAATTCTGGCCGAATCCGGTCTCGACTACGCCGTCTTCCTGGCGTTTACACCCATGCTGGCCGCGTACACTCCCCGCCGCTTCGTCGAGGAGATCCTGGTGAAACGCTTGAACGTCGGTGAGTTGGTCGTGGGGTACGATCATCGATTCGGAAAAGGGCGCGAAGGAAACGCCGATATGCTCAAGGTGCTCGGAAGAGAGCTGGGGTTTGCCGTCGACGTGGTCGGCCCGGTCACGTCCCAAGGGGAGGCGATCTCCTCCACGAAGATTCGTCGGGCCCTCCTAGAGGGAGACGTGGAAACCGCGCGAAGGGGTTTGGGCCGCCCGTACTCCTTGCGCGGGTTGGTGGTCCGTGGTGACCAGCGGGGCCGTACGCTTGGCTTTCCCACGGCCAATCTCGAAGTTCGGGGAGGGGGCGAAGGTGGTAAGCTCATCCCCCCGCCCGGGATCTATGCCGTGCGCGGGACGATCCGCTCGGGCACGTTCGACGGTGCACTTCACCTAGGGCCCCGGCCGACGTTCCGCGGATCTCCACCGACCATCGAGCTACACCTCCTCGGTTTTGATGAAGACATCTACGGGGAGGAGGTCCGGGTCGACTTCGTGAAGTACTTGAGGGAGGTACTCCCGTTCAAGACGAGCCAGGCTCTTGTCCAGCAGATGAAGGAAGATGTCGAGCGGGCGCGTGAGGTCCTAGGAGGCAGCTGAAGGAGTACAGCGGGCCGTAATTCGAGCGGAGGGGCGCCCCGCCGTTGTTGCCGCACAGATGTCCCGCTAGCTTAAGAACTATTCAAATGAAGCATGGTGAGCTTCCCCTGTAGCGCAGACTCTTGCGGAGGCAAAGAACAAATGACGATCAATCGAGAAGAAATCATCAAGAGGCACCAGCTCCACGACGGTGACGTCGGGAGCGCTCCCGTCCAGGTTGGGATCCTCACAGCGCGTATCAACGACCTTCGGTCGCACTTCGACGTGCACAAGAAGGATCACCACAGCCGCAGTGGCCTTCTCAAGATGGTGGGCCGCCGTCGACGCCTTCTGGAATACCTGAAGCGCACCGACGTCGAGCGATATCGTGAGATCATCGCTGATCTGGGACTCCGTCATTAGAAGCCTGTACTTCCGCCTCTTCGAAGTTGGACAGCAGGAGCCAGGAGAATCGGCCCAACCCAAATGGCTGCATCCGGCCCGGGCACTTCGTGCCCCCGCCGGGGCACTTTAGTGCCCCCGTTGCGGCGGTCGATTTCTCTTCGGACCCCTGGAAATACCCGATCAGGAAGTTCCTGACCGGGCCATTGGTGCGTGACGGGGTGTTCCCGTCCGTCTGACAGCAGAGAAAAGAGAACATGATCACGAGAATCGAACGCCAGTTCGCGGGGCGCACATTAAGCCTCGAGTTCGGGCGCATGGCCAGGCTCGCCCATGGGTCTTGTCTGGTCCAGTATGGCGATACGGTTGTGCTTTGTGCCGCGACGGTGCAGGACAGCCCAAGCCACCTACCGTTTTTCCCCCTGACCATCGAATACCAGGAAAAGAGTTATGCGGCCGGGAAAATTCCCGGTGGTTTCTTCAAGCGTGAAGGTCGACCGAGCGAGAACGCGATTTTATCGGCGCGCCTGACGGATCGCCCGCTCCGGCCGCTCTTTCCAGCAGGATTCCAGCACGAGACGCAGGTCGCCTGCTTAGTGCTCAGTACCGATCAGGAAAACGCCGCCGACGTGCTGGCCATGCTCGGCGCTTCGGTCGCGCTGAACATGTCGAAAATCCCGTTCAACACCTTGGTTGCGAGCGTACGCATCGGCCGGATCAAGGGTAATTGGGTGCTCAATCCCACGTTTCAGCAGCTCGAGTACTCCGACCTCGACATCGTGGTCGCGGGCACGAAGGACGCCATTCTGATGGTGGAAGGCGGCGCGGTCGAGGTTCAAGAGGCCGAGATCCTCGAGGGGCTGGAGACGGCACATCAGGGCGTCAAGGAACTCATCGACATCCAACGTGAACTGCTGGAGGGGCACACCGTCCCTGATATGGACTGGTCGCCGATCGAGCCGGATCAGGACCTTGCCGCCAAAGTGACAGAGATGGCCGAGAGCCGGATCGATGAGGCGTTGACCCTGTCGGACAAGGCTGAACGGAACCAGGCGATGGCCGCGGTGGCCGAGGACGTGATCAGCCGCTTGATCGAAGAGGACGAGGCGTACAGCGATCATGAGAAGTCGGTCAAGGAGGTCCTACGCTCGATAGAGAAGCGTTCCATGCGACGGCGCATCCTGGATCGAGGCGAGCGAGCCGACGGTCGCGGCCTCGAGGAGGTTCGGCCCATCACGTCGGAGGTCGGCGTGTTACCGCGAACCCATGGCTCGGCGCTCTTCACGCGTGGCCAGACGCAGGCATTGGTTGCCACGACACTCGGCACGTCTCGAGACGAGCAGCGGATCGACACGATCGACAGCGCCGAAGAGGTCACCAAATCGTTCATGCTCCATTACAACTTCCCGCCGTTTTCGGTGGGAGAGGCGCGGCCGTACCGTGGCACGTCGCGGCGGGAGCAGGGGCACGGGGCCCTGGCCGAGCGAGCCATCCGTCCGCTTCTGCCGGCCTACGACGACTTCCCGTACACCATTCGGATCGTCTCCGACATCCTCGAATCGAACGGGTCATCCTCGATGGCTTCGGTATGTGGCGCGTCGCTTGCGCTCATGGACGCTGGTGTTCCGGTAAAGTCGGCTTGCGCAGGGATCGCGATGGGGCTGATCAAGGAAGGGGACGAGATCGCGATTCTGACAGACATCCTCGGGCTCGAGGACGCGTTAGGCGACATGGACTTCAAGATCGCGGGGACGCGAGAGGGTGTGACCTCCATCCAGATGGACATCAAGATCAAGGGGCTGACGCACGAGATCCTGAAGACCGCGCTCGAGCGCGCGCATAAGGGGCGGATGCACATCCTCGACCACATGGATCAGGTACTCGCGGAGCCGAGGAGCGACCTTTCGCAGTACGCCCCCCGGATCGTGAGCATCCAGATCAATCCCTCGAAGATCGGTGACATCATCGGACCCAAGGGGAAGACGATCCGCGCCATTCAGGAGGAGTCCGGGGCGAAGATCGACATCGATGACAGCGGTTTGGTGAAGATCGCGGCGGTCTCCGGTGAGGCTGGAGCGCGCGCACGTGAGATGATCGAAGCGATCGTTCAGGAGCCCGAGGTCGGAAGGATCTACGAGGGCCCGGTCAAGAACACGACATCCTTCGGCGCCTTCATCGAAATCGTTCCAGGCGTGGAGGGGCTATGCCATATCTCCGAGCTCGCGGAAGGCCGAGTGGAGAAGACCGAAGACGTGCTGAATAGGGGTGACATCACCCGTGTGAAACTTCTCTCCATCGATGAGAAGGGCCGTCTCCGTCTCTCCCGTAAAGCTGCGCTTGCGGAGGACGCCGCCAGAGCTGCCGATGGCGACGCAGGTGCTGACGAGGACAGGTCCGAGGAGGCCCAAGGCTGAGCTCGCGCCGGACCGCAGGACTCACAGGGGGGTGCGGGTGCCAGGCCTGTGCCCCCCTGTATCTCAACAGGAAGTTCCGAAGAAATGCGTGAAGAGCTACTCGACAACGGAATACGCCTCGTAACCGAGCGAAGACCCGACGTGCGATCGGTCGCGGTGGGTGTCTGGATCGACCAGGGTTCCGCCCATGAGACGGCCGAGTCGAGTGGTGTGAGCCATCTGATGGAGCACCTTGTGTTTAAGGGCACCGAGCGCCGAACCGCCCATGAGATCGCGCTGTCGCTCGAATCGCTTGGGGGGAGCCTCGACGCGTACACAACTCGTGAGCACACGAGCTATCAGGCCCATGTGCTCGACGAGCATTTGCCTGTGGCGCTCGATGTACTGGCGGACCTGGTTCTCCATCCGCGCTTGGATCCCGCCGACCTGGAGCTGGAAAAGGAAGTGGTGATCGAGGAAATCGCCGGGGTCGAGGACACGCCCGATGACCTGGTCTTCGATCTCCATGGTGCCAAGTTCTGGAACGGGCATACCTATGGGCGACCGATCCTCGGCACACGCGAGACCGTGAGGGCGTTCGAGATCCACGAGCTTCGCTCACTCCACTCCGAGCGATACCGGGGACGAAACATCGTCCTGGGATGTGTGGGGAATATCGAGCATGACGAGGTGGTAAACCGGTTGACCGAGCTGTTCGGTGGGGTGGATCCGGGGAGTACGTCACCGCCAATTGCGGAACCGATGGGAATGATCTCGGGCCGGAATTCGGTAGTGAGGGATGCTGCCCAGGCCCACCTCGTGATCAGTCATGCGACGCCGTCCTTTAGCGATCCGGTCCGGGATGCCCTCATCTTGATCTCGGGAGCCTTCGGTGGCGGCATGAGTTCCCGGCTGTTCCAACGGATTCGCGAGGAGTTGGCGTTGGCGTACGCTGTATATTCCTTCCAGTCCTTCTACAGCAAGGCCGGAATGGCGGGTGTATATGTGGGAACCAGGCCGGAGGCGTCCGAGCAAGCGTTGGAGGGGATTTTGTGTGAGTACGCAAAATTGTGTGAGCACGGGATCACGAGTGAGGAGCTCGAACAGGCCAAGAGTCACGCGAGGGGCCGCTCGATCCTGGCGATGGAGTCGACCGGGGCGAGACTGCTGCGTCTCGTAGGCTTTACACTGCGGGGAGAGCCCTATCGGGATCTGGACGAGTCCCTCGCCCGGATCGACGCCGTGACCTTGGAGGAAGTGAGCGCCGCCTGTCTGCGTTTTTACAACCCAGAGGATCAGTATACCCTGAGCCTAGGACCTGCCTGACCATGCGTCCGCTCGAATCCAACGCCACCATCGAGAGCCGGCGACTGATATGCTGATCGGAGTGCCGAGGGAGATCAAGCCGGATGAGTACCGGGTTGCGCTCACGCCCGCCGGTACGGAGGCGTTGACGTCGGCGGGCCATGAAGTGCTTATCGAGGCCAATGCGGGGCTGGGCAGCGGGTTCACCGACGACTTCTATGCCGACGCCGGCGCGGAAATCTTGGATGCTGCGGACGAGATTTGGTCCCGGGCCGAAATGGTCATGAAGGTGAAGGAGCCGATCGAGCCGGAGTGGCCGAAGATTCGGGAAGGCCAGGTGCTCTTCACGTATTTACACCTCGCCTCATCACTGAAATTGACCGAGGCGCTACGTGCCTCCAAGGCGGTGGCCATCGCCTACGAAACCGTGGAGATGCCGGACCGGGAGCTTCCGCTACTGACCCCGATGAGTGAAGTGGCCGGCCGGATGGCCGTCCAAGAAGGCGCGAAATATCTGGAGCGGCATGCCGGTGGAAGGGGTGTGCTGCTCGGGGGGGTACCCGGTGTACTCCCCGGGAAGGTCGTGATCCTGGGTGGGGGCGTGGTCGGGATGAACGCCGCCCTGACGGCCGCGGGATTGGGTGCGATGGTGTCGATCCTCGACGTGTCTCTCCAGCGTCTTCGGTACCTCGAAGGAATCATGCCGGCCAACGTAAATCTGCTTTTCTCGACCCGGTACGCGATTCGGAAGCAGATCCGGGACGCGGACCTCGTGATCGGGGCGGTCCTCCTGCACGGGGCCAAGGCTCCGAGCCTGATCGTGGAGGACGATCTGAAGACGATGAAGCCGGGTTCCGTGATCGTGGACGTTGCGGTGGATCAGGGTGGTTGTGTGGACACGATTCGGCCTACGACACACGCTGACCCGATCTACACGGTGCAGAATGTGATCCATTACGGTGTGGCCAACATGCCCGGAGGCGTTCCAAGGACCAGCACGCTCGCCCTTACCAACGCGACCTTGCCCTACGCGCTGACTTTGGCGGACATGGGCTGGCAGGCCGCTTGTGTACACGATCCGGCGCTTGCCCTCGGGGTGAACATCGTGGATGGGCATGTCACCTATCCGGGCGTGGCTGAAGCGTTCGGCCTCGACTATGCCGACGTGCAGCGATTCCTCACGCCCCCGGCCCAGGCGTAACTCCGGTGACCGACGTAGTCCGTTTCAAGAGGCTTCCCCAGAATCAGGATCTGCCGCTCCCTTCCCGAGCCACACCCCATGCGGCCGGATACGATGTCCGGTCGGCTGAAGAAGACTTCGTCCTCGCTCCGCAGGAGATTCGTTTGGTCTCGACGGGTCTCGAGATGGAACTCCCTCAAGGTATGGAGTGTCAGGTGCGGCCCCGGTCCGGCCTTGCCCTACGCCATGGGGTCACACTCCCAAACAGTCCCGGGACCATTGACCCGGACTACCGGGGCGAACTCCGAATCATTCTTCAGAATAGCGGCAACGAGCCCGTCACCTTCACCCGAGGCGATCGGATCGCCCAGCTGGTTTTCCAACGCTTTTCTACACCCGAGGTGATCGAGTCGGCGGAATTGCGTGCCACTGCTCGGGGTGAAGATGGCTTCGGGAGCACGGGAATCGAGTGAACATATGGCGCGAACCGGGAGCCGACCGTTTGAGAATTCCTTGACGCGAAATTTCTTCTAGGCATCTTGTGGCATGGCGGTATGATACGCACATCATGCCCGGATGATACCTGCAGTCAGCCATCACATTAAGGATTTTCGAGGATTGTGAGCTTCGCCGAGTGGTTTGAAAAGGGCCGGCTGATCCCTGTGAACGATATCGCTGTGGATCTTGGAACGGCCAACACTCTAGTGTACGTGAAGGGCGAAGGAATCGTTCTCAACGAGCCCTCGGTGGTCGCGATTGAGAAGAAGTCGGGCCGGATCATGGCGATCGGCCTCGAAGCCAAGCGCATGTTGGGACGCACGCCGGAGGCGATCGAAGCGGTGCGGCCGCTCAAGGATGGCGTTATTGCGGATGTGGATATCACCGAGATGATGCTCCGCCACTTTCTCAAGCAGGTTACAGCCAAGCGGATCTTCCGCATCAAGCCCCGGATCGTGGTCGGTGTGCCGTCCGGGATCACGGAGTTGGAGCGGCGTGCGGTTCGTTCGAGCGCCATGTCTGCGGGTGCCAAGCAGGTTTTTATGGTCGCAGAGCCGATGGCTGCCGCCATCGGAGTGGGCCTTCCGGTCGAGACTCCTACGGGTAACATGGTGATCGACATTGGCGGTGGAACCACGGAGATCGCCGTCATCGCCCTCGCCGGCATCGTGTCCAACACGTCGATCCGGGTAGGTGGCGACGAGTTCGATGCTGCGATCGTCACCTTTCTTCGCAAGAACTACAACCTCCTGATCGGTGAACCGACGGCGGAGGCCATCAAGATTCAAATCGGCTCCGCGTTCGAGATGGGGGAGGAGCGGGAAATGGACGTGAAGGGTCGGGATCTGGTGAGTGGTATTCCCAAGACCGTCCACGTTCATTCGCAGGAGATCCGGGAGTGCATCCAGGAACCGATCCAGGCGGTCGTCGAAGCCGTCCGGCGCGCTCTGGAGATCACGCCACCTGAGCTCGCCAGTGACATCGTGGATCGCGGCATCGTGATGACAGGCGGCGGCGCCCTTATCCGCGGTATGGATCGGCTCCTTCAGCATGAGACGAACTTGCCAATCCACGTGGACGAGGAGCCCCTCAGCTGTGTGGTGCGTGGCGTGGGACGAATTCTCGATGACCTCCACAAGTATCGTACGGTGCTGAGCACCTAAAAGGCTGTCGGCACTCGCTGTTGACCTACCTGGTCGGGGTCAGGGACCATGCCTAGCTACAAGAGTGATATCGGAGGATTCAGAAGGGCCCAAAGTGGTTTCGTCGCTTTCGGCTTTTTCGTGCTTTCCGTGATTGCCCTCTACCTTCCCAATCCCTCGCAGGATGAGGTAGCCTCGCTTTTGCGTGGCAGCGTGCTTCGACCCTTCATCCTCACCCAGGAGGCCTTGGTCCGGAGAAGCATCCACGCGGAGGACACCGAAGTCCTTCAGGCGCGGCTGGACTCCCTAGAGGTCGTGATCGCGAACAGCAACACACTTTCCGAAGAGAATACCAGGCTACGGAGCCTCCTCGATCTGTCGGACAGGAACCCGGCTCAGTACGTGGCGGCCAGTGTCATCAGGTCCGGCTCGCCGGGTTCGGCGAGCTTGTTCGTGCTAGACGTGGGAACCCGCAAGGGGGTGACGAGGGACTCCCCGGTGATCACGGACGGGGGTCTCCTCGGCGTGGTGCGCGCGGCTCGGGCCACCAGTGCTGCGGGGTGGGACTGGACGCATCCTCAGTTTCGAGCCAGCGCGATGACGGAGGACGGTTCCATTTATGGGCTGGTCCAGGCGAGCCCCGGACGTTTTCGTGAGGCCGATCGATTGCTTCTGGACGGTGTCCCGTTCCAGGAGGAGTTGGAGCCGGGGGTAACCCTGGTCACGAGTGGATTAGGGGGTGTTTATCCCCGTGGGATCCCGATCGGCGTGGTGATCGAGGAGTCGGAAGCCCAAGAGGGCTGGCGCAGATCATACTGGTTGCGTCCCTTCGTATCACCCGGGGAGGCCGCACACGTGCAGGTGCTGGTGTCCCGGGGCACACCCAACACGGAAGTCAGAACGAGTCAGTGAGATCGCCGCGGCGGATCTGGGGGGTCGTGGGGTTATTGATCCTCCTGCATTTCGGTCTCCATCTGAGCCTTGGTTTCGGTGAGAGTGCGCCGGATCTCCTCGTTGTGGCTCTCCTCATCGCGGCGAGGGAGGTGGACATCGGGTGGGGTGCCGGGTTCGGTTTCTTGCTGGGCCTTCTCGACGATGCCTTTTCCGTGCTGGCGTTTGGCGCCAATACGTTTGCCTTGACCCTCGTGGGAATGGGCGGTGCGAGGACCAGGGACCTCTTCGTGGGTGATTCCCTTTTTTTCCTGATGTCCTACCTGGTGTTGGGGAAGTGGGCAAGAGATCTTCTACACTGGGTTGCGGTAGGGGGGGGATTGAGAGAATCATTTGTTGATACGATGCTGATTCAATCTCCGATCTCCGCGGTGTATGCGGGTATAGTCGGATTGGTCGTGATCGCGATCAGTGGCCTGGGATGGGAGACGGTCCGATGAGGTTGGTACATCCGCACAGCAGACGCCGGCGGGCGACGCGGGCCCTCGGGATTATAGCTGTGGTCCTCGGGGTGTTGGCCCTTCAGTTCTTCCGCGTCCAGATGCTTCAGTCGAACGACTATATGCTCCAGTCGGAGTCGAATCGACTTCGACCTCTCCCGGTTGCGGCGCCCCGTGGAACTATTTTCGATCGCAACAACCGGGTCATCGCGGACAACGTTCCGGGATACGTCGTCTACGTCCTCCGGGAGTCCCGTGAATCGACCCGGCAGACGTTAGAGAGCCTTAGGCCCCATCTCGGACTTTCGGACGAACGGATCGAGATTCTGATGGGGAAGTATCAGCGATGGGAGCCTCTCGTCGTCGAGATCGATGCCGATTTCGAGGCCGTGTCCGTCCTTGAGGAGAGGCGAGAAGATTTCCCCGGTATCGTCATCGAGATGAGGCCGAAACGGCGCTACATCGGGGGGAGCGCGGTGTCCCATGTCTTGGGGTACGTTAATGAGATCACGGCTGAGGAACTCGCCGAACCTCGCTTTTCGGAGTACGAGCCAGGCCTCTTGATCGGCAAGGTGGGAATCGAACGTCAGTACGAGGAGCGACTCCAGGGGCGCCGGGGCGTCCGATATCTCGAGGTCGATGCCTTGGGACGTATCGTGGGGTCGCTCGCGGGCATCGAAGCAGACCCGGGTGAGCCGGGCGAGGATATCCGGCTCACGCTCGATCTCGATCTGATGGAGTGGATTCACAGCATCTTCCCCGACTCTCTTGCGGGGGCGGTGGTTGCCCTGGATCCAGCGGACGGCGGGGTGCTGGCGCTGTACTCGGCTCCCACCTTTGATCCGAACGCGTTCGTAGGCGGGTTGACCCCGGAGGAATGGGCAGTACTCGAATCGGATCCTCGGAAACCGCTGTTCAACCGGACGGTGATGGGACTGTATCCGCCTGGTTCTACCTGGAAGCTGGCGGCTGCGGCGATCGCTCTCGACCGGGGTGTGGTGGGTCCCCACGAGCTAATGGAGGAGCCCTGCACCGGGGGATTTCTCCATGACGGCCTCTACCGCCGGTGCTGGCTCGAGGAGGGTCACGGCTACCTGGATCTGGCGGGAGCCATAGCCAACTCGTGCAACGTGTACTTCTACCAACTCGGCATCAAGATCGGGCTGGATCGAATGCTCGAGGCGGGCACGCGGATCGGCTTCGCCCAACAGTGCGGCATTGACCTGCCGGAGGAAAGTCGCGGCATCTTTCCGGAAGGGCGGGACTTTTGGGAGCGTTCGTTCGGGTACGTTCCGCTGGAAGGTGAGGTTCTCAATCTCGCCATCGGACAGGGACCCAACTCCCAGACGCCGCTCAAGATGGCACAGTTCTATCTTGCCTTGGCCAGGGACGGCTCGGCACCGACGCCACACCTGCTCGAAAATCCTGATCCGACAGAGGGTTGGCGTCTCAACGTGTCGGCCGAGAATATTGCGGTGCTTCGTGAGGGTATGCGGGGGGTCACGTCTCCGGGGGGGACGGCATACTTCGGGACGGCCCTCGAACACTGGGAGGTCCTCGGAAAGACCGGAACCAGTCAGAACGCCCAAGATTCCCTACGCGCGCATGCCTGGTTTGCAGGCATGGCCGGACCCTGGGGCGGCGAGCCGGAAATCGTGGTGGTGGCGCTCGTGGAGTTCGGGGAAAGCGGGTCGGGTGTTGCGGCGCCGCTCGTTGCGAAGACGGCGGACTTTTACTTGCGTCGCAAGTATGGGATGCCCCCGCCCGACTCGATCCAGACCCTCGGGGAGCACTACAATTTTGGGCGGCCCGCTCCCTGGGCTCGGTGATGGGATGCCGACCTTCGGTGTTCGTGCCTGACCAGCCAGGCATGGCCCGATCGATCGTTGATGATGGGTAAGCTCTTCAAGCACTGGGTGGGCGACCCGGGCCTGTTCCTTGCGGTGGTCGTCATGACGTCCTTCGGCGTTGCCATGATCTATTCGGCGGGCGTCCTGAACATCCCGAGCCCTGTCACGGAAGGTGCCTGGATTCGCCAGGCTCAATGGGCAGTGATTGCGCTCGTCGCGTTCATAGTGATTCGCCAGATCGGCCCTCGCTGGATCGAGTGGATCGCGGTGCCCGCGTACGTCGTGAGCATACTCCTGCTCCTGATCACACTCTTCGTGGGGACCGGTTCGGGAACAGCGGCCGGAGTGAAGAGCTTTCTGGAGATCGGGCCCATTCGGTTTCAACCTTCCGAATTGGCCAAGCTCGCCACGATCCTAGCTCTGGCACGGTACCTGGGGACTCGCCCGGAAGATCCTGCCACCCTCCGGGCTCTCGTAACCCCTGCGGCCATCGTGGGATTACCGCTCGTGCTCGTCATCCTGCAGCCCGATCTCGGCACGGCCCTCGCCTTCGTAGGAATTCTGTTCGCGGCGCTGTTTTGGGCTGGGACGCCGATCGGGTTGCTGGCGTTGTTACTAAGCCCGGGTATTTCCCTGGTGCTCAGTTTCGATCCTAGAATCTGGGCCGCATCCTTCGTGTTTCTGGTCGGGGCCTTGTACCTCTACCGGTACCGTCTTTTCCTGGTGGAGTCGCTTTCGGTGGTCCTCGCGAACCTGGCAGCCGGCACGATCTCCACCCCGCTCTGGAACTCCTTGGCCGACTATCAGCAGAATCGCATTCTGGTGTTCCTGGACCCGAGCGTCGATCCCCGGGGAGCGGGCTACCACGTTGTGCAGTCGATGGTGGCCATCGGGAGCGGCGGACCGATGGGAAAGGGGTTTACTGCGGGGACACAAAAACGTTTCGACTTTCTACCTGAGCAGCATACCGACTTCATTTTTTCCGTCATCGGAGAGGAGTTGGGGTACTTGGGAACGATCCTCACTCTGTCGCTTTTCGCGTTCATCCTCTATCGCCTCGTGAGGATGGCCGAGGGAGAAGCCGATCCGTTTGCGGGGCTCGTGATCTTCGGTATCTTCGGGGCCTGGCTCGTGCACGTCTTCGTCAATGTCGGCATGACGGTCGGGATGGTGCCGGTCACCGGCATCCCCCTACCTTTTGTCAGTTACGGTGGGACTTTCCTCCTGATGTCCTGGGTGGCCGTGGCCGTGGCGGCGAGACTCGTCGGCGGGGATTAGAGCCCTTCGCGGATCGCCCCACCTCTTCAACAGGCCTCTAAATGGCTTGGTTTCGCAAAGAGAAACAACCTCTGAGGTCGCAGGACCGGCGAGACCTGCCGCCCGATGTCTTCGACAAGTGCCAGGGCTGCGGCGAAATTTTGTACGCAGAGAAGCTCGCGCAGAATCTCCAGGTTTGCCCGAGCTGCGGGCATCATTTTCGGCTTCCCCCCGAACGGTACGTAGAAATCTTGCTCGACGAGGGCTCCTTCGAGGAGATCGACGAAGGCATTCATAGTGAGGATCCCCTCGGGTTCCAGGACCTCAAGCCATACGAGGCACGCCTGAAGGCGGCCGAGGAGAAAGTGGGCCGGAAGAGCGCGGTCCTCGCGGGCACCGGCACGCTCGAGGGTGTTGGTGTAACACTCGCGGTGATGGACTTCCGCTTCATCGGTGGGTCGATGGGTTCCGCCGCCGGAGAAAAGATTGCCCGCGCCGGACGGACTGCGGTGGACAGGAAGGAGCCGCTGATCATCGTGAGCGCCTCCGGCGGCGCGCGCATGCAGGAGGGCATCTACTCGCTGATGCAGTTGGCGAAGACCTCGACCGCGCTCGCCCGCCTACATGAGGCGGGATTGCCATACATCTCGCTCATCACGGATCCGACGACAGGGGGAGTCACGGCGTCCCATGCGATGCTTGGGGATGTCAACCTCGCTGAACCCGGCGCCCTGATCGGTTTTGCGGGCCCACGTGTCATCGCCGAGACGATCGGCCAGGAGCTTCCTGACGGCTTCCAACGCGCCGAGTTTCTGCTCCAGCACGGTATGATCGATCGTGTGGTGGATCGACGGGAGCTGAAGGCGACTATTGGAGTGCTTCTCCGCCACATGATCGCCTGATGGTGGGTTCCGACTGGACCCCTGCCGATCAGCCGCCTCATCCATTAACCAAGGTGCCCGGGGACCCGCTGCTCGAAGAGCTTTTCCCGAATGTGCCGCACGGGATTCAGTGGGGCCTGGGGAGGATGGAGGCATTTCTTCGCGACACGGGCGATCCCCACCTCGAGATTCCATGTGTCCATGTTGGAGGGACCAACGGAAAGGGGTCGGTAGCGTCGACCGTTGCGACAGTGTTGGACAGCGCGGGCCACAGGGCGGGGCTCTATACCTCACCCCACCTCTGTTCCTTCCGCGAACGTTTTCAGATCAGAGGAGTTTCGGTCGGGGATGATGAGCTCCGCGAGCTGGCCCAGGAGCTCGATCCGGAAATCAGGCGTCACTCCCTGACGTTCTTCGAGGCCGCGACCGGCCTTGCCTTTCATCTATTTCGGAAGAGGGGGGTCGAGGTTTCTGTCATCGAGGTCGGGCTGGGTGGCCGGCTCGATGCCACGAACGTCGTGGCTCCGTTCCTTACCGCGATCACCAATGTCGACCTGGATCACTGTGACTATCTCGGTTCGACCCTGGACGAGATCGCCATGGAAAAGGCCGGCATCATAAAAAGTGGCGTTCCCCTGGTCACCGCCGAGCCGGACGACCGTATTCGATCGGTGCTCTCGGACACGTGCGAGGCTCTGGGGGCTCCGTTCATCTCAGTCGGGTCCGATGCCGGAAGGATGTCGGTCGAGGTGCGGGAGGACCACACCGCCTTCGACGTTTCGACGACGGAGTGGGGTAAGCTCCGCCTCCAGACACCGCTAGTTGGTGAGCATCAGGCCGTGAACGGCGCACTGGCCGTTGCGCTGCTGGGGCGGATGCCGCCGCGGTTTCGCCCCGACCGCGACGCGCTTGTGGAGGGGATGTCGCGAGTTCACTGGCCCGGCCGCGCTCAGGTGGAGCACCTTGATGGCACGACCTGGGTGTTCGATATCGCCCACAATACTGCCGGTGCGGTGGCGCTCGCCTCGGTACTGGAACGGCTGGAGCTTCCCCGTCCCATCGTGGTCCTTACAGCTGTGCTTGGCGACAAGGACTGGCTCGAGATGCTTCCGCCTCTGTTCGAGAGAGCGGACCACGCAGTTCTCACGCAGGCCCCCTCCGCGCCCTTGGCGCGGAGATGGGACCCCCACGCGGCGGCCGCGGAAACGGGGTCGGGAATCGCGGAGGTCCGTACGGACTTCGACGACGCTCTTGATCGGGCCCGGGAACTCGCGGGCTCGGGCACGATCGTCGTGAGCGGATCGGCCCACACGGTAGGGGACGCGTTGAGGGGACTTGGCCTCGTGCTTCCTTAGCACGTCCTGGTGCTAGACGGACTCTCGGCCACTGTAACTTTCCTCACCACAGGTTTAGATTCGCCCGCATGTCCAAGCAGCCCTTCGCACGGCTTCCAGGCTTTCGGGATTTCCCTCCTGCGGACCTTGTATTCCGTGAGCATATTCTGGGCGCCTGGCGCCGAGTTTCAGCCCGGTATGGATTTCAGGAGTACGACGGTCCGCCCCTGGAGCCCCTCGATCTGTACGTGGAGAAGAGTGGCGAGGAGATCGTTGGCCAACTCTATCATTTTAAGGACAAGGGTGATCGAAACGTGGCCTTGCGGCCGGAGATGACACCTTCCCTGGCCAGGATCCTCGGTGAGCGCCACCGGTCCATGGCGAAGCCGATTCGATGGTTTTCGGTCCCGCAGCTGTTTCGTTACGAGCGGCAACAGAAGGGGCGCCTCCGTGAGCACTTCCAGTGGAACGTGGATGTGATCGGTGAGGAGGGTGTGGGAGCGGATGCCGAGGTGATCGCGGTGGCCCTCGACGGTCTCCGTGACCTCGGGCTCGATCACGACGACATCCACGCCCGGGTTTCGGATCGGCGGCTTCTGACCGCAGTCTTGTCGGCGATTGGCGTCGAGGACGCGCGGCTCCCGACCGCCTTTGCGATCATCGATAAAATGGAGCGAGCACCCGCGGACCGGTCCTTGGACCGTCTTCAGGCCGAGGTGGGATTGGACGAGGCCCGGGCCCGGACCACGTTCGAATTGCTCGACCAGGGCGGCCTCGACGGCGTCAAAGGGAAATTTGGCGATCTCGAGGTGGTCGCCGCCGAGTTGGAGCGCATGGAGGAGTACCTCGGCTCGTTGGAAGCCATGGGGCTGGGGGCCTTTGTCGAGTTCGATCTTCGCATCGTTCGGGGCTTGGCCTACTACACCGGGATCGTATTCGAAATCTTCGACCGCAAGGGAGAGTTGCGGGCGATTTGTGGTGGTGGGCGATACGATCATTTGCTCGAGTTGGTCGGGGGTGACCCCCTTGCGGCGGTGGGTTTCGGGATGGGCGATGTCGTGCTCGGCGAGCTTCTCCGTGACCGTGATCTCGCGCCACCGGTGGCGCCCGAAGTGGACTACTTCATCGTGATCATCGGCGAGGAGCACCGCGAGCTCGCGTACGCGATCGCACATGCGCAGCGTGATAAAGGAGTCGGCGTGCAGTACGCGCTCCGCGAGCAGCCAGTTCGGAAACAATTTGCAGCGGCGGGTAATGCGGGCGCTCGCGAAGTAATTGTGCTGGGACCGGATGAGGTCGCTCGAGAATGTGCGGTGCTGCGCGACATGGCTTCCGGCGAGGAGCGAGAAGTCCCGCTGAAGGAGCTTCAATGACGAGCGGTGAGGCACATCCCGAGACGCGGCGGATGATGGAGACTGCCATCCGCCGGCTAAACGCCTTGGAGTATGTGATCCTGGGTGTCGCGATGGCGCTTGCGCTGCTCGCTGGGGCGCTGGCGGCGTGGATGGTCGAGAATTTGACCGGCGCCCCGTTCAGGCTCACGTGGGCCCTTTCGTCGCTTCTCTTCTTCGTCGTGCCCGGCTGGGTAGTGTTCAGGCGGGAGCGCCAGGCCGAGCGAGCCCGAGTAGGCGACACCGACACGGCCGGTGAAGCCGGCGCTATTCGCGCCGCTACCGAGGATATCACCGAACTTGAGGATATCACCGAACTTGAGGATATCACCGAAGTGAGAGACGATGGCGGACGATAAGAAGTTGACGCCACGGAGCGAGGACTTCTCCGCATGGTACAATCAACTGGTGCTTCGGTCGGAGCTTGCCGATCACGCCCCGGTCAAGGGGAGCATGGTCATCCGGCCGTGGGGCTACGCGATCTGGGAAAACATGCAAAGAGCCCTGGACGACATGTTCAAGGCGACGGGCCATGAGAACGCGTACTTCCCGCTCCTGATCCCGATGAGCTTCATCGAGAAGGAGAAGGCGCACATCGAGGGCTTCAAGCCAGAGCTCGCAATTGTAACACACGCGGGTGGAAAGGAGTTAGAGGAGCCGCTGGTGGTGCGGCCCACCTCCGAGACCGTCATCATGTCGATGTACGCGAAGTGGATCCAGAGCTACCGCGATCTTCCGCTGCTCATCAACCAGTGGGCCAACGTCATACGCTGGGAACTACGCACCCGCCTGTTCCTTCGCACGTCCGAGTTCTTGTGGCAGGAAGGGCATACGGTTCACGCCACATCGGAAGAGGCGGAGGAGCACACGCTGCGGATGCTGGGTGTGTACCGGACCTTCATGGAGGAGTGGATGGCCATGCCGCCGGTCACGGGCCTCAAGTCCGACTCCGAGAAGTTCGCCGGTGCGGTTCGCAGCTACTCGTGTGAAGCCATGATGCAGGACAATTGGGCGCTCCAGTCCGGTACGACCCACTTCCTCGGCCAGAACTTCTCCAAGCAGTTCGACCTCACCTTCCAATCCGAAGAGGGCAAAGAGGAGTACGGCTGGAACACATCCTGGGGTGTATCCACCCGCCTCGTGGGTGCGCTGGTGATGACACACGGCGATGATCAGGGGCTTGTGTTGCCTCCCAAGCTGGCGCCGACCCAGGTGGTGATCGTGCCGATCCTCAAGGGGGACGATGTCGGTTCCGTCCTCGAGAAGGCCGAGGCGCTCCGGAGTGCCCTGGTGGATCGAGGTGTACGTGCGAAGGTCGACGCCCGTGACTACCTGAGTCCAGGTAACAAGTACTACGAATGGGAGCGAAAGGGCGTACCCATCCGGATGGAGATTGGGCCGAAGGACATGGAGAAGGAGCAGGTGGTTCTGGCCAAGCGCGTGCGTGACGAGAAGGATCCGCGAAAGGAGTTCGTGCCGGAAGCCGAGGCGCTTGCGACGATTCCGGAGCGGCTCGACGCCTTCCAAGCGCAGCTCCTGGAGACCGCGATGGCCCGCCGGGAAGCGAACTCCTATCGCGGTGTGGAGACCATCGGCGAACTCGCCGAGATCATGGATAACTCGGGCGGCTACGTTTACACGGGGTGGAGCGGGGATCCCGCCGTCGAGGAGCGGGTCAAGGAAGAGACGAAGGCCACGCTGCGATGTATCCCCGGAGAGGAGTTTCGATCTGCAGTGGCCCCCACGAAATGTATCGGGGGCGAGGGGGACGCTACCATGGAGGTCCTGTGGGCGAGAGCGTATTAACGCCCATCAGCACCACATGGTCGTGACGCAGCCCTTTCCCAGCATCGATGGCGAGTTGTGGGCTGGCGAGCGCCGGGTAGCCGATCTGGTCGCCGAGTTCGGTTCGCCCCTGTACATATACGACGCTGGCGTGATCGAAGCCGCGTATCGGCGCATCGAGGCGGCCTTTGCCGGGGTCGATCTTCTGATCGCTTATTCGGTCAAGGCCAACTCCAATCTGGAGATCCTCCGTCGGCTTAGGGCCCTCGGTGCGGGAGCGGATATCGTGAGCAGGGGAGAGCTCCACCGCTGCCTCGCGGCCGGTTTCTCTCCGGACGATATGGTCTTCGCGGGAGTGGGGAAGACCGAAGTGGAGATGGAGGCAGCGCTGGAAGCTGGGATCCTCGCGTTCAACGTCGAAAGTGGGGAGGAGCTCCAGGTGCTCAGCCAGGTGGCGGAGCGGCTGGGTAGACCGGCACCGGTAGCGCTTCGGGTTAATCCGGGCATTGTCGCCGATACACCCCACGAGTACACACGCACCGGGGGCGGGACCACCAAATTCGGGATCCCGGTGGATCGTGTGCTGGACCTGTATCGGTGGGCTGCCGACCAGCCCACGCTCGAGATCCGGGGGATCGACGTCCACATCGGATCACAGATTCTCGAACCGGAGCCCTACGAACGAGCACTCGATCACGTTTTAGGCCTGGCCGCGGAGGTGCGCGCGCAGGGGATCGATCTCGATTTCGTGGACCTGGGCGGCGGGTATGGCGTGGCTTACGAGGGTGGGGACGGGATGTCCGTCGAGGATCTGGCGGCCATCGTCGTACCGAGGGTGGCCGAGACCGGGTTACGCCTCATCTTGGAGCCGGGCCGGTTCATCGTCGGAGAGGCGGGAATCCTCGTGACCAAGGTGCTTTATGTGAAGCACTCAGGACCGAAAACCTTCGTGGTCATGGACGGTGGGATGACGGAACTCATACGTCCCAGCCACTACCAAGGGTTTCATCGGATCGAGCCGGTGATCCCGCGCGCAGAGGCTGCACACGAAGTTGTGGATGTCGTCGGGCCGATCTGTGAAACTGGGGACTTCCTCGCACGGGACCGGATGCTTCAGATACCCGCGCACGGTGATCTTCTTGCCGTACATACGGCGGGCGCCTATGGCTTCGTGATGGCGTCCAACTACAACTCCCGGCCCAAACCCGCCGAGGTCGTGGTGGACGGTGCCGAGGTCACGCTGGCTCGCCGCAGAGAGAGTCTCGACGATTTGCTTCGGGGGGAGACGCCGTGAAGCACGATCGCATTCTCATTCTGGATTTCGGCTCCCAGTACACACAGCTCATCGCCCGACGTATCCGGGAGGAGCGGGTGTACTCCGAGATCCACCCTCCGACTCGATCCCTGGATTGGATTCGTGATTGGTCCCCCAAGGGTATCATCCTGTCGGGTGGCCCGGCCTCGGTCTACGATGAGGATGTCCCCACAATGGACCCGGAGATCCTCCACCTGGGAGTTCCGATTCTGGGAATCTGTTACGGGATGCAAGTTATCGCGCAGATGGAGGGCAGTGAGGTGGTCGTCGGACGCCGGGAGTACGGCCGGGCCGAACTGAACGTGATCGAGCCTGGGGACCTCTTCCATGGATTTCTTCCGGAAGAGCCGACACAGGTCTGGTGCTCGCACGCCGATCACGTCGACCAGACACCCGAGGGATACCGTGCTCTGGCCTCGACCGAGACGCTGCCCGTAGCGGCGTTTCGGCATACGGACCGTCCCGTCTTCGGGGTTCAGTTCCATCCCGAGGTGGCACATACCACTCGCGGTGAAGAGATCATTTCGAATTTTCTGCTCCGGATCTGCGGGTGCAGCCCCACGTGGACGGCGGGCGCCTTCATAGAGGAGTCGGTGGAAAAAATTCGGTCCACCGTCGGCGACGGAACCGCTATCTGCGGGTTGTCCGGTGGCGTCGACTCCTCCGTTGCCGCTGCCTTGGTTCACCGGGCGATCGGCGACCGGCTGACGTGTATCTTCGTCGACAACGGGCTCCTTCGAAAACACGAGCGGGAGGACGTCGAGCGTACGGCCCGCAAGCACGTGGGGGTGCGACTCGTGGTTGTCGACGCGGCGGACGAGTTCCTTGCGGCGCTCGACGGGGTCGAGGACCCCGAAGAAAAGCGGAGGCGCATCGGCCACGTGTTCATCGATGTGTTCAGCCGGGTCGCCAGGGAGGAGGGCATCGGGGCGGGTCACCTCGTTCAGGGAACGCTGTACCCGGACGTGATCGAGTCCCTTTCGACGGGGGGGCCGTCGGAGACGATCAAGACCCATCACAATGTTGGCGGCCTCCCGGACGATCTGCCGTTCGAGCTCATCGAGCCGCTTCGGGAGCTCTTCAAGGACGAGGTCCGGCAGGTCGGCCGGGAGCTCGGTCTTCCGGAGGAATTCATCCGCCGGCACCCGTTCCCCGGTCCCGGGCTGGGCATCCGGGTACTCGGATCCGTGACCAAAGAGCGACTCGACGTGCTCCGAGAGGCCGACGACATCTATCTGGAAGAAATCAGGTCGGCCGGACTATACGACGAGATCTGGCAGGCCTTCGCGGTCCTTCTCCCCGTCCAAACGGTGGGGGTGATGGGGGACAATCGTACCTACGAGAACGTGATCGCTCTGCGTGCGGTGACCTCCCGGGACGGGATGACGGCGGACTGGTATCCGTTCCCGCATGAGGTTCTCGGGCGGATTTCATCCCGGATCGGAAATGAGGTCGTGGGTGTGAACCGGGTGTGCTACGATGTGTCGTCCAAGCCGCCCGCAACCATCGAGTGGGAGTAGGCCCTCGTTCCGTCGCCCGGCTCAGTCTGTCACGATCGCATCCGCTTCGATCTCGATCAACATGTCCGGATCGATGAGGCGGCTCACCTCGACCATCGTGGTCGTCGGAGGGTGCTCGCCGAACACCTCCTGATGCGCCCGGCCGAATTCCTCCCATCGTTCGATGTCGGTAACGAACATCCGGGTGCGCACCACATGGCTGAGTTCAGCCCCCTGCGCGGCCAGGGCCTCCCGGATGATATCGAAGCAACGCACGGCTTGTCGGTAACCGTCCCCCACGGCATGTACACCTCCATCCTCCGCAACAGGCGCCGTGCCGGCAATCCACACGCGATTACCGGCCCGCAACGACCGGCAGTACCCTACACGTGACTCCCAAGGAGCCCCGCTGAAGCTACGCTGAAATTCCGGCATCCCCATCTTCCATCTCTTCAGTCTTCCTCGAGAGCCTCATTTTCCTCGTTGCGGGCGTTCTGTTCGAGGCGCTCCGATAGCTGTCCTTCGATCTCGGTCCAGAGGTCCCTCATGAACTCGACATTTTCTCCATAGGTGTCGATGAACTGCGTGAGCTCTTCCCCGGTGACGCCATACGCAGCCAGAATGCTGTCCCGTGCGTCACCCTCGATTTCGGTGGTTTCCGAGCTCAAAGCCGCGACTCGCAGGTCCACGTAGGCCCCCATGAACACGTCGCGTTCCACCGTATCCTCAGGTACATCGGTCGCCTCGCCACTACAGGACCAGCACACCGCTAGGGCGATTACAACAACCATGATACGGGGTCGATGGGGTGCGGGAGGCAGGCCGAGCGGAGGGGGGCTGCCAACGGTGCTGAGCATAACACTCATGCTGGTACGGAGGTGGGTTCGGTCTGCCTCGTCATCTCTTACACCGAGGTGTTCGCCGGCAAGCCCGACGGTGAGCAGAACCTCGTGAAGCCTGCAGCACGCGTCAAGAAGATATGACCTCGCGTTTCCGTACCACCTCGACGCACTTCCGCCTTATGTTTGAGCACTCCAGACAAGACGTATTGGGGCGAGATGTATCCAGACAAGACGTATCCAGGTAGGGGAAGAGGCTCATGACCAGTATCCGGAAGCGTGTCCAGGCCCTGGTACTCGGATCCACTTTGATGGCTTCGGCACTGTTGACTGCTAGCGGGTGCGCCGTGAACCCGGCTACGGGTCAGCGCCAGTTCATTCTGATCAGCGAGGCTGAAGAAATCGAGATGGGGCGTGAAGCGGACGGACCGATCACCGAGTCTTTTGGGTTGTACGAGTCCGAGACGCTTCAGGCCATGGTCACCAACCTCGGGAACGAAATGGCTTCCCGGTCGGAGCGCCCCAATTTGCCCTGGTCGTTCAAGCTGGTGGACGACCCGATGGTGAACGCGTTCGCGCTTCCGGGCGGGTTCATTTTTATCACCAGGGGAATCATGGCCGCCCTGAACTCCGAGGCCGAGCTCGCCGGGGTCATCGGCCACGAGATCGGGCACGTGACGGCGCGCCACTCCGCCAGCCAGATGAGCCGCCAGCAACTCCAGCAGATCGGCCTGGGGGTCGGAACGATCCTGTCCGACGACGTGGCCTCCGTGGCAGGGGTGCTGTCCGCGGGCCTGGGACTCCTCAACCTGAGGTACAGCAGAGGAGACGAGTCCCAGTCGGACTTACTCGGGGTGCGTTACATGTCGCGGGCGGGGTACGATCCGAACGCTCTGATCGGTGTCTTTCAGACCCTCGCGCTGGCGGGGGGTGGAGGGGGGAGCGTTCCCGGGTGGGCCGCGACCCACCCCGACCCCGTGAATCGTGAGGAGGATATCCGCGAGATCATCGCGGCTTCGGAGCAGGATTATTCGGAGTATATCCGACGGGGTGACGAGTACCTGAGGAGTCTCGACGGCATGACCTTCGGGCAGGACCCCAGGGAGGGTTTCTTCGAGGAGGAGACGTTTTTCCATCCCGAAATGGCGTTCGCGCTCGATTTCCCCCTGGGATGGACCACGGTGAACCAGAAATCTCAGGTGGGGGGGGTATCCTCGGACGGAACGGCCCTGGTCGTCCTGACGGTGGAGGGGAGTGAGACCGACGCGGAACGTGCGCTCTCTACCTTCCTGAGGCAGGCCGACGTTCGCGGGAGCGGCTCTCGCCGGACGTCGGTCAACGGCCGCCCCGGGTGGGAGGCGTCCTTCACCGCCGACGGCGAAGGAGGCGGACTTCGGGGCGCGGTCCTCTTCGTCGAGCACGGCGGCGCGGTCTTCCGCCTGCTGGGTTATGCGTCTGCTTCTCGATGGCGTTCCCACGAAAGTACGGTGCTCCAGAGTCTCGAGAGCTTCCGGCCCGTGAGCGATCCCAACGTCCTCGGGGTCGAGCCGTCCCGCATCGAGATCGTTCGGCTTCCGTCGAGGATGACGCTGCAGCAGTTCATCGACCGATACCCTTCGACGGTGGACGACGAGCAGATCGCCATGATCAATCGTCGCACGTTGGATGAATCCATTGCCGGCGGAACCCTACTGAAGCGGGTGGCTGGAGGGCGCCTTCCTTGATTCCTCCAGTCTGCTTGACGCTCTCGGCCCGCTCGCATAACCTCGGAAGCGTTCGCACTTTTCAGCGCCGAGAAGCTGTCTTGCACCCGGAGTCCTACCGGTGAAACGACTGCCCATATGGTTCCTCCTTCTCACCTCCGCCGGTGCGTGCACCAATCGGGCGGTCGTGGATCAATCCCAAATACAGGTCGCGCCGGCTTTGACGGTGGAGCGGTTTCTGCAGGCGGCCAACACGCGGGATCTCGAGACGATGGCGCGCCTGTTCGGGACCGACGATGGACCTATCCGTGGGAGGAGGCAGGAGGTCGAACTGCGAATGGATCTGATCGCCGAAATCCTGCATCACACCGATTACCGGATCATTTCGGAGCGTCGGGTGCCGGGAACGGATTCTCCAAGCATCCGGATGGGGGTGGATATATCGATAGTAACCCCGAGGGGCCCGATCATGGTTCGGGATGTGGGATTCACCGTGGTCCTGGAGTCTTCCAATCGGTGGCTGGTTAATGTGATCGAATTGACGAAGATCACGGGAGCAGGGTAACGGTCACCGCCCCACTCCCGAATTTGAAGGTGTGTGACGTGCGGGCTGCGGGTCAGGGGCCGTGTTGCACCAGCTCGATCAAGGTGCCGCCGGTTGATTTGGGATGAATGAAGGCTACCAGGTGCCCTCGGGCGCCGAGCCGGGGTTCTTTGTCGATGAGTTGGAACCCTCGAGTATTCAGATCTTGGAGGGTCGTGCGGAGGTCGGACACACGGTAGGCCACGTGGTGAATGCCGGATCCGCGGCGGGTGAGGAAACGTGCGACGGGGCTGGTACTCGATCTCGGCTCGATGAGTTCGATCGATCCGACGAAGGCGACGTTCACGCCCTCCTCCGGCAGTTCCTCGATGCTGGAACAACTGGCACCCGTGATGGGTTCGAAGGTCGCCGCGGACTCTTGAATGGACGGAACTGCGACGCCGACGTGGTCGAGCGGAAGACCGTTCATGTATCATTACAGTAGAAGTGGATAAACTTGGGCCGGCTGGTGGGTCCGGCCCGTTGAAGTTACAAGGAGATCGGGTGATGGGTGTGAATGGAAATATCATAGAGATCACGGATGAGAACTTTGCGGAGACCATCGAGGGGTCCACCGGCCTTACGATGGTCGATTTTTGGGCCGAATGGTGCGGCCCCTGCCGTATGGTGGCACCTATTGTCGAGGCGTTGGCGGACGAGTACAGCGACGATGGTGTCACGGTCGGAAAGCTGGACGTCGACCAAAATCCGAATGTGACGGTCCGGTTCGCGGTGCGTTCGATCCCGAGCGTGCTGTTCTTCAAGGACGGCGAGCACGTGGATACGGTGGTTGGGGCAGTGCCGCGCCCTACGCTCGAGGCGAAGATCAAGGAGCATATGTAGGCGGCGTGACATCGAGAGGGCCACGCCAAAGTCACCTCGGTCCCTGGGCCTCCATCCTCTCCCGGTAACGCGCGGCGCTCAGGATGTTCGAGAGCGCGTAGTTACCCTCATGACAGGCATACTCGAAGATCTGCTGGTCGAACTTCTTCCAGGGAACTTCTCCGCCCCAAACCTGGCTGTAGGTCCTGGGATCGTGGATCTCGAACTCGTAGAGGATCGTGTCGTCATCGGCCCGGGTGAAGCGCTCGATCGCGCTCAGATCCTCAGAGTGCACGATCTTGTCGGTCTGCTCCCTCATGCCGTGGCTCGGATGGATGTTGGTGGTCTCGACCACGAGCGTGTTGCCCTCCCAGTGGCCCCACGAGTCGCCGAACCAGGGCCGCACGTGCGCCGGCAAACGGACGGGCTCGCCTAGTCGGATGATCCGGATGTCGTGGATCATCTCTGACATGATCATCACATGGTCGGCGTCCTGAACGATCGTGAAGTTGTTGTTGTAACCCCGTGTGGGCGTCATCGGAGGTCCCATCACACTAGCGGAGCTCGACCCGTAGAAGACGATACAGCGCTCAGCGAGCGGCCGGAGCTCGGGATGGTCGAACTCGCCGAACTGGGAACGGAATTCATGGTACTCCCGCTTCCGCTCCGCGCCTTCTGGTGTAAGCTCAGGAATCCGGCCGTTTGGCGGAAAGGTGATGAGGGAGGTCCGAGGCTCGCCGTTCACCCTTGCCACCCGATCACCCCGATCATAAAAAATCTCGTTGTAACTTCGTCCGATCGAGCCCGTCACCGGCGGTGGCCCGCGCTCCGGCTCACTCGGGTCGGACCCTGTCTGGACCGTGGATCGCGCTCGACCTTCGACTTCGTCGACCTCCGCCTGCGTGTAGACAGGACCGAGTCCACGCCTCCGCTCGAATGGTGTGAGCGTCGCGTTGCTCCAGTTACCCTGGAGGTCCGGATGGCCCCATTCGGTCCTAGGCGGTTGCCAGTCGGGATCCGATCGTTGGGCTCTCTCGGGAGTCTGGGCCACAGCCGAGGTGAAGAACCCCGTCGATGCGAAGGCGAGACAGAGCGCGAGTCCCGACTTTGACGCTCGCGCGATCATCGTTTCCTCCTGTGGGAATCCGAAAAGGCCAGCGCACGCGAGGAGCAAGGTAGGCCGTGATATACCAGGATGCTAGAAGATAGGGCGCGGATTCTCCCGATTGTTTGCAGCCACGCGTAGGAACGGGGATCGGGTGGAGAACTGACAGGATCCGGCTCTGTTTCAGACCAGGTGCTATACTGCCGGCATGAGCACCCTGTACATCGTAGCCACCCCCATCGGCAACCTTTCCGATGCCTCCGCCCGGTCGATCGAAGTTCTCGGAGCGGTAGACGGTATCCTGGCCGAAGACACCCGCCGCACCCGGAAGCTCCTCGCCCGCTATGATCTCCGCACATCACTGACGTCGCTTCACGAGCACAACGAGGCCTCGCGGATCCCGCGAGTTATTACCCGGTTGGATGCCGGTGAGAACCTCGCTCTGGTCTCCGACGCAGGAACACCGCTCCTCTCGGATCCTGGCGAGCGGCTGGTAGCGGCCGTGTTGGACGGCGGACACACCGTAACTCCAGTGCCCGGCCCGTCGGCGATCCTTTCAGCCCTCATGGGGGCCGGGTTTCCTACCGTCCCGTTCATCTTTCATGGCTTCGTCCCCAGAAAAGGGAAGCCGCGACAGGCGATGCTCGAGCAGATCGCCGCCGCGCCGGAGACGTCTGTCGTCTTCGAGTCTCCCGAACGAGTGGCCGCCCTATTGCAGGCTTTCGTGGCGCTCGTAGCCGATGTTCGTCAGGTTGTCGTGGCACGCGAAATGACCAAGATTCATGAGGAGTTTTTCAGGGGAACAATGGCGGAAGCCGCGCGCTACTACGCGGAGAACAAGGCGCGGGGAGAAGTGACTGTAGTGGTTTCCCCGCGGTCCCCGGCGGAGGGGATGGCCAAGGGGAGGGAGAGCGTCGACGAGGCTGCCGCTCGGGCGTTGGCGCGAGCCCTTCTCGACGACGGCCTCACCCCGAGCCGGGCTGCGCGAGAAGTGTCGTCCCGCCTCGGTATTGCCAAGAACGCAGCATACGAAATCGTCCACTCTTTTGAGGACAATTCAGGGGAGTCGGGTTGATCAGAGGAGTCGGATTGAGGGAAGCGATCGCTGACGGAGTGCAGGAAGCACGGGTGCCGGCAGCGCCGGTGCAGGAAGTACGAGGGATCCCGTGGTGATGCCCGCTCTTTTTCTAGCGGCTCTGACGTCGACCGGCGTGGGCGTGCATCCCCATGTGGTCCTGGGCGTGCAGATCGATTCGGTTTTGACCATCACCCGGCTGCAGTACGAGGGTGGCGGGGACTGGTACGCGAACCCGTCGTCCTTGCCTAATCTGCTCGCGGCCATACGGGAACGAACGGGGTTGCCGGTGTCGGCTCAGCCGCAGACGGTACGCCCTTTGGATCCGACCCTGAAGGACCATCCCTACCTATACATGACCGGCCACGGGAACGTGCGCTTCTCGCCCGAAGAGCGGACGGCCCTGCGGGAGTATCTCCTGGCCGGTGGCTTTCTTCACGCCGACGACAACTACGGGATGGACGAGTCGTTCCGCGAGGAAATCGCGGAGATCTTTCCGGAGTACGAGCTTGTCGAAATTCCACCGGACCAAGCCGTCTTCCGAATGATGTACGACTTTCCGGAGGGGTTGCCCAAGATCCACGAACACGACGGGGGGCCGCCCCAGGCGTTCGGAATCTTCCATGGCGGGCGGCTCGTCGTGTTCTACACGTACGAGTCGGACCTCGGAGATGGCTGGGAGGATCCCGATGTCCACGATGACCCGCCCGATGTCCGCGAGTCAGCGCTCCGTATGGGTGTGAATCTCTATCTCTACGTCCTCAGCCAGATGGTCCCGTGAGCCCCGCGCCGGCCAGCGTCGTTCGGATCGTCGAGGGTGTCAGGGTGCACCTGCTCGGGAAGGCTCGCTTGGCGCTTGGCCTGTGGCTTGGTGCTGCCGTCGCCGGCGCTCTGGCTCTGGCTTGGTTGGCCGTTGCTCCAGAGGGTTGGCGACAAGGAACGTCGGCGCCACTACTCATCGACGTGCTGGTCGTGGCGATGTTCGCATCCGCTTGGCTGGTACATCGCAGGCTGACCGGATCATGGCTCCGCGAGCGGAACGTGGCGAGCAGCATCGAACAAGAGGTCGGGATGGCGCCGGGGGTCCTCAGGGGATCCCTGGAATTGGCCAGAACGATGCCGGCCGGTGTGTCGTCGGGTCTTGCGGATCAGGCCGCCCAGAAAGCTCTCGGACGCCTTGGTGGTGAGCATCGGGACCTCGCGGGACGGATGACTCGTGAGGTGGGGCGTTGGATGCGGCGTGGGGGTCTGGGCCTCATGGTGCTGCTGCCGCTCGTGGTGGTTCTCACGGTTGTGGCGCCAGGACGATCTCTCATGGCGTGGGCGGGGCTGGCGAGGCCGTTCGAGTTGATGGCGGGACCGATCCTACCGGCGCTCGTGGTGACTCCCGGAACCGTCGAAGTTCTCAGGGGCTCCGACGTGCCGATGGAAGTGTCTGCGCCCGGAAGAACAACGGTGACCGTACACTGGCAGGCCGCCGGCGACGTCGCACTCGAGGAGGCGATCGATCTGGATGGAGACCGGGGATCGTTCGTGCTCCGGAGTGTCACGGCCCGAACCGACTATTGGGTTGAGGCTCCGGATGGAGCCATGTCGCCCCGCTACCAACTCCGGCCGGTGGATCCGCTCCTGGTGAGCGACTTGATCGTGCGGGTTTCGTTCCCGCTTCATACGGGTCGCCCCCCGGAGCAATACGGCGTCGTGGTGCCCCCACTCGCGATCCCGGTAGGGAGCGTATTCAACTTCGAGGGACAAGCGAGCCGTCCGCTTCTTTCCGCCGGATTGGAGCGCCTCGAGGCGGCGGCAGGGGGAGAGCAGACGACGGAGGCAGGGGGAGAGCAGGCGACGGAGGCAGAGGCAGGGCAGGCGACGGAGGCAGAGGCGCCGGCGGAGACGTCGGCGGAGCTCAGCGTGAATGGTCGCGGCTTCGAAGGCCGATGGGCCCCGCGGGTGAGCGGTATATATGAATGGCGATTCATCGGTGTCGATGGAGAGCCTGCGGAAATCCTCCCGCCGCCGCTGGGACTCACGATTGTGCCGGATGCCGCCCCCGACATTTCGGTTCTGCTCCCCGGGCAGGATGCACTGCTCCCGGCCTCCCTCAGGCAGCTGATCGTCCTCGAGGCCTCGGACGACTACGGGTTGGACCATCTAGCACTGGTCGCCTACCGGGTAACCGCGTTCGGGGATCGCATGGCTCCGGTCGAACTGGTGATGGGTGTCGGGGGGACCCGAGGGGCATTACTTCGCCCGGTCATCGACCTCGCGAGTTGGGAGTTGTTACCCGGGGACACGATCCGGTACTTCGCGAGGGCCGTGGACAATGCGCCGATTCCCAATGTGAGTGAGACGCGGGAGTACGTGCTGAGGCCGCCCACCGCCGCGGATCTGAGGCGCGAAGCCCAGGAACGTCTGGACGAAGCTGCACGCGGTGTGGAGCAGTTGGCCAATCGGGCCGAAGAGCGCGCCGCGGAGACACAAGAGCTGGAACGCGAGCTTTCGAATCGGCGTGATCCTGAAAGCCCGAGCCCCAGAGAGGAAGCCGAAGAGCGTCTGGACTTCGACGAGCAAGAGGACCTACGCGAGGCGCTGGAGGCCCAGGCGGAGCTGCTGGCCGCGATCGACTCCCTCGAAATGGAAATCGCCGAGCTGAACCGCGATCTGGAGGCGACGGGACTCGCTGATCCGGAGCTTCAGGAAGAGCTCCGGGAACTGCAAAGACTCCTGGATGAGTTGGCACCGGAGAGTCTCGAGGAACGCCTGGCTGAGCTCGCGGAACGGGTCGATGAGATGACGGCCGAGGATGCTGAGGAGGCGCTCCAGAAGTTGGCGGGGGACCAAGAGGCTCTTCGAGATCGGCTCAAGGAGGCGATCGCGCAGTTCGAGCGGGCCGCACTGGAGCAGGACTTCCGGGCGACGGCTGCGGAGGCGGAGGAACTCGCCCAGCAGGAGCAGGCGTTGGCCGACGCCATGAAGGAAGGGGACTCTCCCGAGATGAGGGCCGAGCAGCAGGAGGTGTTGGAGGCCCGCGCTCAGGATCTGAACGAGTCGCTCGACGAGTTGCAGGAGCGATTGGCGAAGGCTGGAGAAGAGCAGGCGCGTGATGTGGTGGAGCAGGCGCAAGACCAGGGCCAGCAGGCCCAACAATCGATGTCTGAGGCTGCCCAACAGGCACGGGATGGGGAACCCCAGAAGGCATCTGAGAGCGCCCAGCAGGCGGCCGAAGCCATGAGACAGATGTCCCAGCAACTCCAGCAGGGACAGCAGCAGATGGCCCAGCAGGACATGCAGGCCGCTCAGGAAGCCCTGGAGCAGACGGCCATCGATGCGCTGTCACTCGCTCGAGAGCAGACGACCCTGCAGGACCGGATGCGTGGCGCGACTCCAGAGGATCTCTCGAACATGCGTAGCGATGAGGCGGCGCTGCTCCAAGGAGTCCGAAACATGGCGGACAACCTCTCGGCCGAACTGTCGGGGGACCAGGCCGGCAATGAGGTCGCCGCCCAGATGGGCCAGGCGATGGAGGCCATACAACAGACCCTCGATGCGTTGGAGAATCAGCGGGGAGACACGCCCTCTCCGACCAGCGCCGCCGAGCAGGCGGTCGCAGCCCTCAATCAAGCCGCCATGATGGCGGCATCGGCCGCCAAAGTCCCGGGGCGAGGACCTGAGGGGCAGTCCGGAGAGGAGGTCACCGAGCAGCTTCAGCAGATCGCCCAGCAACAGGGGTCGGTGAACCAACGGACCGGGCAGATCACTCCCATGAACCTCGGGCAGGAGGCGAGAGCGAACCAGCTTCGAGAGGCCTCCGCCAGCCAGGAGAGGATCGCCAGGCAACTCAGCGAACTCGCGGATCGGCCCGCGGACCAAGCTCAGACTCTAGGCGATCTCGAGGCCATGGCCCTCGAGGCGCAAGCACTCGCCGAGAGGCTTGCGAGAGAGACCCTGGACGTCGAGACGCTTCAGCGACAAGTAAGACTCTTCCACCGGCTTCTGGATGCCGGGCGGAGCCTGGAGAAAGACGAGTATTCGGATGAGCGTGAATCTTCGGCGCCCGGCCAGTTCGAGCGAAATGAGGTCGAAGTGCTCTCGCCCGAGGACCTGGGCGCGTTACGTTTTCAGCTTCCCCCGGCCGAGGAACTTCAACGGCTCTCCCCGGCTCAACGGCAGATGGTTCTGGAGTACTTCGAGCGGCTCAATCGGGCCGAGCGCCGCGCGGGACCGCGAGGCACGACCCCGTGAGAATCGCCGAGTGGAGACGGGGTGTGGGGCCCCTCTGTGTGCTCCTTTGTATGACCGTTCTTCGGCCTGTCGGAATCCAGGCGCAGGAATTCGATCCTCGCCTGGAGACACGTTTGCTCCGAACCGCGGCCAGCCAGGAGTTCTCGGGTGACCTGGCGGGAGCCGAGAAGACCCTGCGGAGCCTCATGGAGCAGCGACCCACGTCCACCCGCGGCCTCCTCGCTTTGGAGCTAGTCCTTCGGACTCAGGGCCGCATTCACGAAATTCTGCCTTTCGCCGAGCGGTACGCGGACCTCGAGCCGAACGCTTCGAGTCCGAGGCTCCTCGAGCTACGGGTGTATACCGAGCTCGACGACAGGAACGCGCTCGAGGATGCCGCAGAGGACTGGATGGATGTCGGGGGGCCGTACTCCGAGCCCTACCGGGAGGTAGCGAGGGTATTTGGTCGGGTCTTCGGTCCCGAACGGGCCCTGTCCATCCTCGAGCGGGGCAGGAGCCAGCTCGGCCGTCCGTCGCTTTTCGCCATGGAGGCGGGCGACTTTTTGAGAGAACTTGACCGCACGGAGGAGGCGGTCCTCGAGTGGGCCGGAGTCATCGGAAACGACGGGTCTCAGGTATCGGCCGTGATGCGAAGAGTAGCGGAGATCAAGGAGGACCGAGAAGAGCTCGTGTTACCTCTTCTCGAACAGTTGCGGCGACCGCCTACGACCGGGCCTCGGCTCCGGGCTGGGGCTCGAATCGCCCTCGAGGCAGGTGTATTTGGGGAGGCGAGATCCCTGGCTGAGACCGCCCTGGAGGATCTGCCAGACCGGCCGCGCCGGGGCTTTCTGACGGCTTTCGCTCAACAGGCTGAAGAGGTTTCCGCCATGGGAGTGGCCCTCTGGGCATACGAGGCCCTCCGAGAGGGCGCCACCGACGATGCGGAAACCCGGGCGTTGGATCAGAACATCACGGTCGCGGCGCTGGCGACCGGGGATACGGCCCGAGCCCTCGAGGCCCAGCACGCGATTGCCGACGGTCTCCCCGAGGGTAGCACCGAGCGGCAGCGGGCCATCGCGGAGATCCTCCGGCTTGGGATTGAGCGGGGCGGAGTGGGGGTGAGGGAGTCGCTGGCGGAGTTCGCGAAGGAATTCCCTAACGCTCCCCAACTGGACGAGTTGTCGATGACGTTGGCCGTGCAGCTCGATGCTGGGGGAGACCGAGAGGCCGCCCGATCGCTTCTGGCGGGAGTGGAAGGCCCGAGGAGCGCTCTCGAGCGCGGTTACCTATACATGGCCGCCGGGGAAGCAGTACAAGGCCGGGAGGCCCTACAGGACGCCCTCCCCCGTGTCTCCCCGGAAGTGGCCACGGAAGTGATCGCGCTCCTGGATCTGCTCGACCGGCTCGAAGGAGAGACCCTGGCGGCTTTCATGCGGAGCGCCGTCCTCGCGCATCGGGGGCGCACCGTAGGGGCACTGTCTGAATTGGAGGTCGCTATCGATGTTGTGCCCCGGGACGGGCGACCGCAGCTGCTCGCGATGGGCGCCCGGATCGCATCAGAGGGGGGAGTGCCGAAGCAGGCGGCCGACTTCAGAGAGCGGATCATCCGCGAGCACCCGTACGCTTCGGAGGTACCGGAAGCCACACTCGAGCTCGCGCGTTTTAAGGGAGCAACGCCCGCGGGCGTGAACGAGGCGATTCGGCTTCTGGAGGACCTCATCCTAAGCCAGCCCAACGGGGCGATCGTACCGACGGCTCGCCGTGAGTTACAACGGATCCAAAGGGGGTCGGGTTCATGAGGATGTCTCGGGTCGTGTGCGTGGTGACGTTCGTGGCCTGGCCGCTGGCGGGAGCCGCCCAGCCGTTGGCGGGCACCGCCCAGTCGTTGCTTGTCCCTATGGACCGCGTCCAAGAGAACCATCTCAAGGCGTACGGTCTCACCTATTGGGCTCTGGAACAGTACGGAGAGGCCGAGTGGCTGCTCAATTACCGCGGGGGTTCCTTCCTGTTGCCCGACATGGAGGGTCTGCGCCGCCAGGCTGCCCTCCGAGGCATCACCACCGAGCCGGTGAGCGGTGCCGATATTGCCGGGATCCGAGCTGTGATCGCCGATTCGAACATGGAGACGGTCGTCTTGGAAAAGGCGCCCACGGTGGCCATTTATACACCTCCGAACAGCACACCGTGGGACGACGCCGTCACGATGGCGCTCGAGTATGCCCAGATTCCGTACGAGACCGTTTGGGACGACGATGTCATCCTGGGGAGGCTGGACGACTACGAGTGGCTACATCTGCACCACGAGGACTTCACGGGGCAGTACTCCAAGTTTTTTCTCACCTACGCAGGGTCCCCTTGGCTCCAGGAAGAGGTGTCCCGAAACGAGGAGATGGCGGAGCGGTTGGGGTTCGCGAGTGTGCCCGCCCTCAAGAAGGCCGTCGCCCGGCGGCTGCGCCAGTACGTGGAAGACGGCGGGTTCCTGTTGGCCATGTGTTCCGCAACCGAGACGCTCGAGCTCGCGCTCGGTGCCGAGCACGCGGACATCGCGGCCTCTTATTCGGATGGATCACCGCCTGATCCGAACGCCACGAGCAAGATGGAATGGGACCTTACGATGGCTTTTGTGGATGGCGTGGTGCAGACCAATCCGTCTGTGAACGCCTTCAGCGACATCGATGCACACCAGGTCAACACCCCGTGGCGCCTGGAGCTCGGGGCGTTTACCCTCTTCGACTTCTCAGCCAAGTTCGATCCCGTGCCCGCGATGCTCACGCAGAACCACGTCGCGGTCATCTCGGACTTCTACGGGCTCACGACCTCCTTTCGGATGGACCGGCTCAAGCCCGGCGCGATCGTGCTGGCAAGAGAAGGGAACATCGTGAAGTACGTACATGGTAACTTTGGAGAGGGGACCTGGACGTATTTCGGCGGGCACGATCCCGAAGATCCGGAGCATCAGATCGGGGACCCGCCCACCAATCTCGATCTGCACCGTAGCTCTCCGGGGTATCGGCTCATCCTGAACAACGTCCTCTTCCCGGCGGCCAGGAAGCAGAAGCTCAAGACTTAGGAGGGTGATCGGACAGGGGGGCGGGTCGCGCTTGAAGCGCTGTGCCCACTGACATGAATGGAATGACCTCACAAGTTGAAGGGTTGCGGTGGCACGACCCCGACCACG
>SMVB01071807.1_pt1 | contig 36922 bp, 33 predicted proteins | sample 2456461 | NCBI WGS metagenome assembly SMVB01 (sample SAMN11095934, study PRJNA526329) | marine sediment metagenome | biome: Marine sediment; feature: Surficial sediment; material: Deep marine sediment; isolation source: Hadal surficial sediment | place: Pacific Ocean | collected 2014-05 | depth...
AAGACCTCCTCCGCCCGCCTGAATTCTTCAGCCGCAACCAGCGCAAATGCCAGGTTCAGTCGCGGGACAAGATAGCCGGGACCGAGCTCAGCCGAAAGGGCGAACGCCTCGACGGCTTCCTCGTTGCGTTCGAGCTCGAACAGTGCGATGCCTCGCAAGTTGTGTAAATCCGGATACTTGGGGCATAGTGTGAGGGCCTCGGCGAACCGGGCCACGGCGGCCTCGTACTTTTCCTCGCCCAGCAGAACGAGCCCCTCGATCCGCAATTCGTCGCTCAACTGGGGCGCTGCCCGGAAGGCCTGATGGAACTGGTCCGCGGCGCCCTCGGTGTCGCCGCTACGCAACAACTCGACCGCTTGGGCATGCGGGGTGTTGATCCCCTGGGTCTTCAATTGCCGCGCATTCTCGAACGCTTCGGCGGTCGCCTCGACGCGACCGGCCCGCAGCAAGCAGAAACCAAGCGCCACGAACGCTTCAAGATAACCGTCGTGACACAGCGTGGCTTGCCGGTACGCGGCGATCGCTTCGTCGACGCGCCCGAGTTCTTCGAGTACGCCGCCGTGACGGAAGTGAACGTCGGGGAATCCTTCGCCGACGTCCGCGGCAAGTTTCAGTTGTTCGGCCGCTTGCTCCACATCGCCTGCGGTGTGTAGCCGTGTTGCGAGATCCATGAACGACAACGTGAGGTAGTGGCGTGCGTCGCGGAGATCGGTCTGCGACAGTTCGTCTTCATCTTTCAACGCTTTCCTGAAGAACTCTTCCGCCTGGCGGTATTCGCCACGGAAGTAGTGAAACATGCCTGACTTGACGTGATAGTTCTCCGTCAGGTTCCGGACTTCTTTCAACAGGCGCATCTCGATCCAATCCTCCGAGGGGGCTACCTGAGCTTCGGACCCGCAGCCCGTTGCTCGCGTTGTTCACTTGTCCTCCGCGCCGTACGGCGAATCAGTTCGGGGACGTCACGGCTACTTCCCAGAAGCTTCAGGTCTCTGCTGTTCAACCGCCGAATGAAGTTGATCGAAATCGATTGCGGTGTTTTCGGATTGTTGACCAGGGCGTGGATTACCGTGTAGTTCTTGGCCCACCCGCGGGTGGTCCCCAGCAGCCGGAGCACCTCTTCGGTCACGTTGCGCATCTTGGCGATGGCCTCGATTTCGGTGTCGGTAATCCGGCCGTTCTTCAGGACCCCCAGCGCGACGACCTTGTTGGAGTCGCGTATCAGGATCAGCCGTTCCTCGCGCCCGCCCTTCATCGCCAGGATGGCCTTCTGAGCCGGGTTGAGCGCGACGATGCGCTGGTAGGCGTTCCGGATTTTGGGATCGCCGTCGGCTTCGATTTCCTCGGCTCCGAGAATTTCGCTCGCCGACAGCAGTGTGCCTACGTCCACCTCGAGCAACCGGGCGAGATCTTCGATGTCTTCCTCTTTTTCATCGCGCGGCGCTTCCACCTTCGCGGCGGTCGCCTCCTCGGCGCGCTTCGCGGCGCGAGCGAGCAACTCGAGCAGCCGGCCGCGATGGTTCTGCCCGAGCGCTGGGTTCAACATCATTTTTTCGAGCAGTCCCGGTTTGCGCAGCAACAGTTCTTCGTTGGTCAGCACGAGGTCGATCACGGCGGTATTTCCCAGCGCGGCCAGGATCGTCATCGCGGGCACTGGCGAGGAGGGATGGAACGCGATGCACTCCGCCAACATCTCATTGCGCGCGGCTTGCTTGCTGAAGTAGAGCAGGACCTCCGGCGGGCAGCCGTCGTCGCGCAAGGCCTCCTGGATTCGCTCGGTTCCGAGTTCCTGGAGGCTCGTCTCAGCCGCATCGCGGACCGCCGGCACGTCGTCCTGGAGCAACTCGACGAACAGTTGAACGAGCGTCCCGCGTTGGATCGGGAGCGCGCCGCGCGCGGCGGCGGCTCGCACGTGTTGGGGCGCGTTGCCGCCACGGATCGCGCTGACGATCGGGTCATCGACGCGCGTGCTCAAGTCGTTTCCTCGACCACGGGAGGAGTGACTGCCGGGTTCTGTTGCACTCGCCAGTGGGTCCAACCCCAATAGGCCGCTGCCCCCACGACGAGGACACCGAAAACCCACCACAGCCAAACGAATCGCTTTGTGCTAGTCCGGGCCTCGTCCGCACGGTTTCCGTCCTTGCGGTGTTCGCCCAACTGAGTGTTTTCCTGCAGCAGGTAGGCGTCGACCATCGATTCCGGATCGACGCCGATGAATTTTGAATAGGCGCGAACGAAACCGCGATTGAACACGCCGCCGGGCAGTTTCTCGAAGGCGTTGCGTTCGAGCGCCTCGAGGTGGCGCAGGCTGATCTTCGTCGACTCGGAAACCTCGAGCAGAGTAATCTCGCGCAGTTCCCGTTCGCGCTTGAGCTCTTCGCCGAACGACACCCCTTTCAACTCCATTCCCCGGCGCCGGTCGGTCTGTTCCGGGGCGATCGCCCACCCGGATCTTCCCGCAACCGGCGTTCGATGCCGACACGCACGACCAGCGGGACTTTATCATCCTCGACCAGCATCCGCAGGTCTCTTCGATCCATCTTTCGCGCCAGATGGAACGCCGTTTGAACCGGTAGTTCCGGTCGTCTGATCAACGCCAACCGGAGATCGCGGCGCTGCCCCCACACCGGATGCTCGGCCACGCTCCGGAGAACCTCGGCTCCGGCGGCCACGTCGCTCGCCAGACGTAGGAGATCGATCTCCACCAAGCGCGGGTTCCCCAGCAACGCCTGGATCACGCGCGGGTTGGCGTCGGTCAGGAATGCGGGGATCAGGCCGCGCGTGGCTCGCCGCGCCAGCATGATACGTTCGCCCAAGGCGAGTTTATCGACGCACGCCAACAGCAACCTCTCGGCCTGTCGGCGGATCACCGGGTTTGCGGCGGGGTGGGCGGCGATCTCGCACCAGTCCTTCGAGTAAAGATGGGGCAGGAGATTCCTCGCCACGGCCAGGGGGGTGTGCGCGTGGCGCGCCAGGCCCCGACGAAGTTCGTGATGGCCCATCCAGGTTCGGCTGGCGCCGATCCGTTCCAGCACCGCGGCAGGCGCGGCGGGGTTGCGCAACACCAACATCAGTTCGGGTGGCCCCAATTCCGGATTTTCCAGCGCTTGGCTCAACCACGCCGCGGGTGCCGAACTCAACCTCCGGCGAAGTTCTCCTCGCGACGCCGTACGCGCCCCCTGGACCGTGCTCTCGTTCGCGGAACTCATAGGTTTTAAATATATAGGCCTCCGGGGAACTTCGGCCCGGCGGTTGACTAGGATGGAGCCATGGAACTGCTCGCCCCGGACGAACTGGTCATGCTTCCGCTGTGGTACGTAGCGTTTTTGCTCGCGGTGACGTGCCACGAGGCCGCGCACGCCTGGGTCGCGTGGCTGGGAGGCGACCCCACGGCCTACGTCGGCGGTCAGGTCACCCTGAATCCACTCCCGCACATTCAGCGCGAGCCGTTCGGCACGATCCTGGCGCCGCTGCTTTCCTATATTTTGGTCGGCTGGACGATGGGCTGGGCCAGCGCGCCCTACGACCCCTACTGGGAAGACCGTTATCCGCGGCGCGCGGCGTTGATGGCGTTGGCGGGCCCACTGGCGAATCTGGTGTTGGCGGCGCTGGGCTTCGCGGTGCTGAAGACCGGTCTCGTCGTCGGATGGTGGGTCCAGGCCGCGGGTCAACCGGACCAGATGGTGTTGACCGAGACCACCCCGTCCTGGGCCGCGGGCGTCGCGGTATTCGCGTCGATCGTCTTGCTACTCAACTGCGTATTGTTCGTGTTCAACCTCTTCCCGGTGCCGCCGCTTGATGGCGCCAGCGTGGTCGCCGGACTCGGCGAGTGGGGCCGGACGTACCGCGACACGCTGCGCTCGTCGTTCTCGTTGATCGGCCTCGTCGTCGCCTGGGCCTTGTTTCCCCGCGTGTTCGGGCCGTTCTACGGGTTCGTTGTAGCGCTGCTTTGAGCCTTGAACCGTGGCACACTCCTCCCATGACGGATGTGCCGCCGCAACCCGCCCGGTCCCGCCACCGCTGGTTACGCCAATCGGCCTGGGTGCTGCTGATCGTCGTCGCCGTGGTCGCGTTTCAGTCCAGCCGCACGGCGATCCGGTTGGTTCCGGCCGATCAGGCGCCGCTGGCCGGCGAGTTGATGGTGCGGGACGCCGAGGGACGGACCCACGTGCTCCGCGACCAGCGGGGGAGGGTCGTCCTGATCAATCTTTGGGCCAGTTGGTGCGGCCCGTGTCGCAAGGAAGTGCCGCGTTTGTCGAGGCTCCACGACGAACTGGGATCCCAAGGCCTCACGATCTGGGCGATCAACGCCGAGTCGTTCGAGGCCGCGGAGCTGCGACGGGTGACCACCGAATTGGGCATCGACTACCCGGTCATGACCACGGTCGGTGAACTCGGTACGGCGCTCGCCGGGGGCGAGGTCCTGCCATTCACCTGGTTGATCGACCGGCAGGGACGCCTGCGCGCCTCGCACGGAGGATTAACGTCGGAAGCGTCCTTGCGTCGGATCTGTCGCAAGCTGCTCGAAGAGTCCGGCGACGGGCGATAGCAGCTCTCGAGGAGCGGACTCCTAGCTGCCGCTCAGCACCGTGGTCTCGCTCGCGGCGGGCTGCCTGGTGGCCACGTCAACGTGCCGCTCGGTGCGAATGGCCGCCAGAACGGGGGCGTAGCGGCGCCGCGATTCGGCCAGCCAGGGGAGCATCCGGTCTTCGAGCGGATCGACCGATGGATTCTTCATGGTCATCGGGTTGATCGGCCGACCGTGATGCAAAACGGTGTAATGCAGGTGCGGTCCGGTTGCCCGGCCGGTGGAGCCGACGTAGCCGAGAACCTGACCCTGGCGAACCTCGACGCCGGGCTTGATCCCACGGGCGAAGCTCCGCATGTGCCCGTATACGGTGACGTACGTACTCCCGTGGCGCAGCCGCACCGCCTGGCCAAGCGCGCCGTCCCATCCGACCGAGACGATCCGGCCGTCCGCGGTGGCCGTGATCGGTGTGCCGGAGGCGGCGGCGAAGTCGATGCCGTGATGGGGCACGATCTTGCGCGTCACCGGGTGCCGGCGGGCTTGCGAGAAACCGCTGCTGATCCGGCGATAGTTCAGGGGACTCCGGAGGAAATTCTTTCGAAGCGGACGTCCGTCACCGTCGTAGTAGTTGCCCCACGCCACTCCGTCCTCGACCCAGAACGCCGTCGCGTCGGCGACTGCCCCGTGATAGGTCGCGGCCAGGATCCGGCCGATTCCGACGAACTCGCCGGGCTCCGAGGCAGCGTCGCCGAAGCGCGGAAGATCGGCCGCGACTGCGCCGAGGGTTTCCACTTCGTACACGAGTTTGACCTCATCTCCCGGCCGCGGATCAACGAGCAGATCGACGTCCCACTGGAAAATGTCGGCGTACGCCTGGGTCAGCGTGTGGTTGTGCGCGCTGTGCCCGAGTGCCTGGGCCACGCTCGTGGAAACGACGCCGCCGGTCGTCTCGACCCGGGTCTGAACCGCGAGCGGCAGGAGTTCTGCGCGCAGCGCGCTCCTGCCGTCGGGAAGCGTGATGCGCAGGAATCGGTCGGGCGCCGAACGAATCGCGAGACTCACGATCCGGCCGTCCGCGTCCCGCCGCACCGCCACCCCGGTGCGCGGCGAGAGGTGTCTCAAGTCGAGGTGCCGGTCGGCCGTCTCGAGGACAAGCCGGCGCGTCTCGGCGGTCAGACTCAGCCGGTCGCAGGCTGCCGCCAGCGATCCACCCTGCCCGATGAAGAACCGTTCGACCGAGTACTCCGGCGCTGTTCTCATGGCGGCCGGGAACTCGACGGCGCGCTGGAGCGTGTCCGGCTGATCCGCGGCACCGGGCGCGAACCGGTACGCGGCGCCGACCGGGATCAACACACACAATCCCAGCAGGACGAAAGGACGGTGGGTCCGATTCAACGCTGGTTCCTCGGCTGGAGGTCGGGTTGGAGGGTAGAACAGGACACGACGTTCCAGTGAGCCCGGAACGTCCGAGCGAACAAGGCCAGTCTACACGAAATCAAAGATCCGTGGGTGCCCGCCCGCTCCCGTCGTATCATCCCTGATCGAGGTTCGAACGCCATCCGCAGGGGGTCGCTTCGCCTGCTACAGTTCATGGTTGCCTCCGTATACGGAGTCGAGAGTCCGTCATGGCCACTTCATTCAATATAGGTTGGCGTACCCACCGCGCACGTCGGGCCGTGTCCGGCTTGCTTTTTGCCCCGTTCGCGCTGTTCGCGAGCGTCACAGTGGCACAGACCCACCAGGCTGTGTCGACCGACAAGCCCGCGTTCGAGGGACCGCGGATGCGCATCCTGGAACTGGAAAAGGATTTCGGCGTGGTGACGCGCGGCGAGGTCCTCGAAGCGACTCATATCCTGGAGAACATCGGCAGCGAACCGCTCAAGATTCTGCGGGTGAAACCCGGGTGAGGCTGTACCGTCACCTCCTACGACGAGGTGATCCCGCCCGGTCAGGTCGGAGAGATCAAAACCACGCTGGATACGTCGGCACTGTCGGGGCTGGTTGGTAAGGGTATCTCGATCACGACGAACGACCCCTACACCCCGGACATCCAGCTCGTCGTGCGGGCCAGGGTTGTGGGTAGCGTCCTCATGCTGCCCGGGTACACCGGGTTCCTCAGCAATCGCCAGATCGAAACCCGCAGCACGCCGTTCCTGATTCGCCAGGAACCGGGAGAGGCCGGCGAATTGCTCATCTCGGCGCCACGCGCCTCGGTGCCCTGGATCGATGTCGAGGTTCGCGAGTTGACCGAAAAACACCTTTCCGACAAAGGATTGCCGGCCGGTTGGCCCGGTGACTGGCTACTGGTCGCCACGCTGAAGCGCGGCGCCCCGATCGGTCATTTCCAGGAAACCGTTCGCTTCAACACCGGACTCCAGCGCGAACCGGAGGTCACCCTGAAGATCAGGGTCGATTTGCGGCCGCCGGTGAACCTGAATTCGGGGGAGGTCAGTCTAGTCGTGGGTCAGCCGTTGACGGTACTGGCGTCGTTGCGTCGCGACCTGGATCCGAAAACAGTGGTCAAACTCAGCGCGCCGGCGGGACTGAGTGCCCGCGCCGAGCCCGGCCGGGGGCGCTTCTTCAAGATCCATCTCGAATGGAACGGACCGCTGCCGGACGCGCCGGTCGAACTTCAGCTGGAAATCGCAGGCGAGACGCAGACCACGCCAATCATGGTCGTCGCCGCCGAGTAGCAGCCGGGCCGCTAGGCATCATTCACCGTCCGAGTCGGTGTCGATCCAGACACGGATCGACTCGTCGTCCGAATCCACCGTGATCAGGTCGCCGCCGCCGTGAGCGGCCAGCGCGTCCAACGCCGCGAGCAGATCGAGTTCGTCGTCACCACCGCTCAGCAGCGCATCGACCACATCGAGTGGGAATCGGATACGCACGTGCTTGCCGTCGCCATCCACGTTGACCAGCAGAAACCCACGCTCCTTGGAAACGCGGACGGATTCGTCCCGACCCTCGATCGTGACGAAATCGGCATCCGGCGCGTCCTTGAACGCCTTGAGCACTGCGTGAAGATCGACGTCTTCGATTTCGCCGCGCCCGATGTTGATGCGACCGCCACGGAACTCATCGGTTTCGATCGCCGGGAGGATCGCCAAGATCACCGATAGGGGGATATTTACATTGACCTTTTCGCCGTGACCGCCCTTTTCCTCGACGCGAACGTGAAGCCAGTGGCCGTCGGCTCCGGCAAGCGCGGTCCCCGCGGTCAGGCAAACCATCAGGGCAAGTGTGATCCATTTCTGTTTCATGGCGTCCTCCAACCGAATGTTTACGATATCGAGTGCTGTCACCCGAAGGACGAAACCGATGCGCCTTAGGTTTCAAATAATTCTTGCCGTCTCCTACGATGGCGGGGAATTGCTCCGCCCCGGGCGCCCGGTGTAAGGTGGAACGGATGCGCCGCGCAGCCCTAATTGTCGTGATTGCAGGGATTTACGTCGGCTGCGCCAAGCAGCCGGTGAGTGTCACGCCGTCGCCCGAGCCGCCCCGGCCACAGCGCGGCGGCACGGTTCGCCTGGCGCTTTCCATCACCGAGCGAAGCGCACTCGCGCTCCACGGGCTTGCCGGCCGCGACGACGAAGAAGCTGCGTTCGCGTCGGATCGCATCGGCCGCTGGAGCAGGCTTGCGTCGTCGACGTTGCTCGATCACGTCGAGTTCGTTCCCGACCGGCGCATCGAGGCGGTTGAATTGTTCCTGCTCGGTGAGATCGATCTCGCACCGGTCTACGGCCGTAGCGCAGGGCGTCTCCAGGGTGTCGACCCCGCGCAGGTCCGGCTGTTGCGTGCGCCCGGTTGGGATCGCACCTATCTGATCCGCTTGGACGCGCGAACGCGTTGGATCAACGATCCCAATTTCCGTCGTTGGTTCGCGGAGACCGTCGATCGCGTCGATCTCGTCAGCGGTCTGTTCGACGGCTACGGCGTGCCCGCATGGACGGTCCAGTCGCACACCCCCGGTCCTGTTTGGAATCCACCGGTGCGCCACCCGTTCAATCCCGCGTCACATCCGGTGCTTCACCTGAAATATGATCCGAACGATCGCGCGGCGCATTCGATCGCCTCGCGCATGAAGGCCCTATTTGCCGCCGAAGGCGTTGATTTGCGGCTGACCGGGGGTGATGACGTCGACCGGCCCGAGTTGACGCTGGTCGCGCACCAGCGTTGGAGCGCGGACCCCGTCGTCGCGCTGGCGCCGCTTGTTTCTGCCGCCGGGACCGCCGGGGAAGGCGCCAGGCACTACTTCGAGCAAGCGCAGTCCGCGTTCGGCGCGGCACGGGAAAATTTCGCGACCCTGGCCGAGGATGCGTTGCTGATCGACGCGTTGGTGGTGCCGTTGGTGCGGCTGGAGGCCTGGATCGCGGTGTCGCCGGCACTGGAGGGTGTCCAACCGGGTCTCACCGGGGAGTTGGCGCTCGAAAAGGTGTGGTGGAACCGGTGAAGCGTTCGCCCCGGGGTCGGGCCCGCCGCTCACGCCGGTTGGTCGTTCAGCTCGCGTTGATGGCCGCCGTCGTGGTCGGCTCAACGCTCGGGGCCGGGATTTACCTGATCGAGCAGCAGCGGGCCAGGATCGCCGAGCGAGAGATGGCACGGGCACAAGACGTGGCCCTCAACGCTGCGGCGCGCCGGGAAGCGTCAGTTGGGATCGCGGTCGACGGGTTGGTCCGCCGCATCGAGGGCGACCCGGGTGTCTTGCGTCAATTGATCGGTCGCGATCCGCTCGACCGGCAGCTCGCCTCGATCCTGGCCCGGGGTACGGATCTCCAAGTGCTGGAGTTGGCGGACGACGACGGTCGCATCCTCGCGTCGCTGCACTGGCCCGACCGCGTTGGCCTGGGGTCTCCCTACGGGGACGACGAGCGCCCACGTTATCGAATCGACACCCCGCAGGGCGAGCGAATCGGCTGGTTCCATTCGCGCAAACTACGCGTCGGTCAGCAGAAGATCGCGTTGCTCGCGGGGCGTTTCATGGAATCGGATTGGCTCGACGAGGCGGCGGCCCTGGCGGAGATCGGTTGGTGGGTCCCCGCCGATGGCTCGAGTGGTTTGACCTCGAATTCCACGGAGTCGATCGATGCGGCGCCGGACCTGGCCCAGGTCCGACAGACGGTCGTCGACCTGAGTTTGCAGGTCGGTCGCTGGCGTCTTCAGGCCACGCCCTTCGCCGACTCGGACGGGATCTTCGGGAACGTCGTCCTCGGGCTCCACGACCGCGGCGATCGCAGCGCCTGGCGCGGGTTGCGTGGCGCGTGGCTCGGCCTGACGTTGGTCGCCGCTCTGGCGGCCGCGCTCGTCGGCCTGGTTCTCGGGCGTCGCGCCACCCGGCCCGTCGATCAACTCGTGCGCGCTGTTGACGCGATCGCTGCAGGAAAGGAGGACTACGACTTCCCGGGTATCCCGAAGGACGAGTTCGACGAATTGGTCGCGTCATTCTCGCGCCTGCAGCGCTCGCTCGAACAACAACAACGACGTTCGGCCGCCGCGGAACGCGTCGCGGCCTGGCGGGACGTCGCCCGACACGTCGCACACGAGGTCAAGAACCCGCTGGCCCCGATTCGGTTAACCGTGCAGAATCTGCAGCGTGCGCGGCAGGAACACCCCGAGGCGTTCGACCGGCTGTTCGAGGAAGGCACACAGACGATCCTCGAGGAAGTCGACCAGTTGAGCCGGTTGGTCGGGGAGTTCTCGGAGTTCGCGCGCCTCCCGGACCCGGATCCTGCGCAGGAGTCACTTGAGCGACTGCTCGACGAGGTTCTCGAACTGTTCGCGGCGGACCCCGGCCTGACGATCGTACGGCGGTCGGGCGACGTGCCGTCCGTACACATCGATCGAGACCAGATCTCGCGCGTGTTCAAAAACATTGTCGGTAACGCCGTCGATGCGATGGCTGCTGCGCGGACTCGCGAATTGTACGTCGAAACTGCGGTCGTGGACGGTTATGCGGAGATTCGTTTCGCCGACACCGGTCCGGGGTTTGTGGGCGATGCCGAGCGGCGCGTGTTCGAGCCGTACTTCACGACGAAGTCGCACGGGACGGGGTTGGGGATGGCCATCAGTTTCCGCATCGTGGCCGAACACGGCGGTGAGATCGTTGCCGAAAATCGCTCGGAGGGTGGAGCGCGGGTGACGGTGAGATTACCCTTGACGGCTTGATGCGGACGAAGCCGAGCGCTGCGACGCCACGGCCAACGAAGAGGGAACGATGAGTACGATCTTGGTCGCCGACGATGAGCGCAATATCCGGCGCAGCCTGCAGACCACGTTTTCCCTCGAGGGCTATACGGTGGAGACCGTTTCGGACGGCGAGCAGGCCGTCGCGGTTGTCGAACGTGGAGGCATCGACCTGCTGTTCCTCGACTGGCAGATGCCGAACCTGGACGGCCTGTCGACACTCAAGAAGCTGCGCGAGGCCGGTCATGAACTTCCGGTCGTGTTTCTGTCCGCGTACGGGACGATCAAGCGCGCGGTCGAGGCGATGCGGCTGGGCGCGTTTGACTTCGTCGAGAAGCCGCCCCACGCGGAACGGCTGTTGACGGCGGCCAAGAATGCGTTGCGGCAGGTCGCGTTGGTCGAAGAAAACCTCGAACTACGAGGCGAGGTGGCGGAACGCTACGACATGATCGGTGATTCGCCGCCGATGGTCGAACTCTACGAACAGATTCGTCGCACCGCACCGACGCAGGCACGCGTCCTGATTCTTGGCGAGAACGGCAGCGGCAAGGAGTTGATCGCGCGGGCGCTGCACACGCACTCGCCGCGAGCCAACGGACCGTTTGTCCGGGTCAATTGCGCCGCGGTGCCGCACGATCTGTTCGAGTCGGAGTTGTTCGGTCACGAGAAGGGCGCATTCACCGGGGCGACCGCACGTCGGCGCGGCAAGTTCGTCCGCGCCGACGGCGGGACCCTGTTCCTCGACGAGGTCGGGGAAATCTCGCTGGGGCTGCAGGCCAAGCTGTTGCGCGCGCTCGAATCCGGCGAGATCGAGCCCGTCGGTTCGGAGCGCGACATTCGCGTGGACGTGCGCGTGCTGGCGGCAACCAACTGCGACTTGGACAAGGCCGTCGCGAACGGCGAGTTCCGGCAGGATCTGTACTACCGCTTGCAGGTGGTGACGCTCACCGCGCCGCCGCTCCGGGACCGGCTCGGCGACGTCCCCGCGCTGGCGAATCGTTTTCTGAAACAGGTCGTCGCCGAAAACAACCTGCCCGCTCGCCGTCTGAGCGACAAGGCCATGCGTCGACTCGCCGGGCATGCCTACCCCGGGAACGTGCGCGAGCTTCGCAACCTGATCGAACGGCTCGCGATCCTGACACCCGGTGAGACGATCGATCTCGACGACGTCTCGGCTCAACTGGCGGTGGCGACAACGGCGGGCGGCCCGGTTCCCGTGCTTCGTGGGACGCTGCGCGAGACGATGACCACGATCGAACGCGGACTCCTGGTGCAAACGCTCGAGCGCCACGGTTGGAAGATGAGCGAGACCGCGCGGGCGTTGGGGCTGGAGCGCAGCCACCTGTACAAGAAACTGAAGACACACGCGATCGAAAAGCCTGACGGTTAGGCCGGGTGTGTCCAGCCTCCCACACCGACGGCACGAATGCCACAGATCGATGGCTTGCCCAAGATCGGGGTGTCTTTTTAACTCATAGAGAATAAACCCCTTACCTCTGTCTCTATCGACCTGGCACCAGACTCGCAAACTCTCCGGCCGCCAACGGCGAAGCAAGCCCTTGGCGGGTTGAGCCGGACCCCCTCGGGCCACCCTCAACGTCCCGCCGGCCGGGACACGACAAGGAGATTTGCAATGAGCAAGCCGACACAAAACAAGGACGGCAAACTCCTCTTCGCGATCGCCGGCGGGATCGTCGTCATTGCCGCGGGGATCGCCATCCTCGCCAGCCTCGGCGATCGCGGCACACCCGTCTCGCAAGACATCCGAGCGATGCCTGCCGTGCACATCGACGCGGTCGACTCCGTGGTGCTCCCGACTTCCAGCGGGCGCGACTTCACGGACCCGACCGCTTCGCTCGCCGATCAGGTGAGCGAGGTTGAACCGGTCTTCGTCATCGACCCCGCGGCGGACTTCACCAAGGAGGGGATCGCGGCGTACGAGTCCGAGCGTTACGATCAAGCTGCGGCCTACTTCGCGGCCGAGGCCGAAGCGCGTCCCGGGCGCGCCTGGACGCACTACATACTCGCACTGTCGCAATGGAAGTCCGGTCGTGCCGACGACGCAGCCGATTCGATGCGTCGCAGCGTCCAGATCGACGCTACGCGAGTCAAAGCGCTGGTGAATTTGTCGCGCATCGAAAACGATCGAGGCGAGTTCGACGCGGCCCTGACGGTCGCCGACGAAGCCCTCGTGTGCGAGCCCCAAAACGCCGAAGCATCGTTCCTGCGCGCCCGCTCGCTCTACAACATCGGCGACAAGGAAACCGCGCTTGCGGCCCTCGAAACGAGTCTCGACCACGATCCCGAGAACGGTTACGCGCACAACCTGGTGGGGTTGATCTGGATCGAGCGCGGAGAGGGCGCCCTGGCCGCCGACGCGATGGAGCAGGCCGCGCGGCGTATTCCCGACGTCACGTTCGTGCAGAACAACCTGGGGATGGCGTTGGAGTTGTCCGGACGCCTCGACGAGGCCGCGGCGGCTTACGCTCGCGCGGTCGAACTCGGTCCGAACCACGAACGCGCCGCGATGAGCCTGGCGCGCCTCGACGGCCGCATCCCGGAATTCCCCGAGGACATGGTCGAGGAGGGACCGGTCGTGGCGGTGCTCACCGAAACCGACTCGATTGCCGCGGGCACGGTGATCGAGACGGCAACCGACGAATTTGAGATCCCGGACTAACGGCCCCCGTCCGGGTGCGGCCCGGGGGTCTCGTGGGGAGATCCTCGGTCCGCATGTTATGCAAAACGGCGATCACTTCGATCGCCGTTGTTTTGTTCGGAACGGTTCGCAGATCTGTCTCGAACGGGCGGACGCCCATGCCGGGCCAGGCGTGGTGTAAGCTCGGGTCAATCGCGATGTCAGTAACGGGTTGTGCTTCGGGAAGGAGCGTTTGTGTTGCACCGTCTCACCGTCGCGGTCGGGTTGTTCTTGGCACTCGGGGCGGCATACGCGGGCGGCGACGATCCTGCTCTCCCGGACATGGGTTGTGTCCAGCTGCTGCGCCACGCGCGGATCGCCGAGATGCGCGACGATCCGTCGACCGCCTTGGCCCTGTTGCAACAGGCTGCACGGGATTATCCGGGCGAACTCGTGGTTGCGACAGCGCTGTGGGAACTCCACCGCCGCCATAAGTTGAGCGCCGAGGACCTGGACGCCGCCGGCCGGACGATGACGGCGGTCCTGACGAACCCCGAAGCGCCCCTGCACCTCGGGACGTTGCAATACGTGGCGTCGCTGCCCGATCTGGGCACGGACGAACTCGTGCAGTTACGCCGAGCGGTCGAACGAAGGTTAACCGCCAAGAAAGTGCCGCCGCAGTTCTGGGACGTACTTGCGATGTTGCACTTGCGGCTGGGCGACCGCGAGGCGGGCCGGGACGCGTTGCGCCGCCGGCTCGAGGCCGAACCCGACGATCGCACGCGCTGGCAACTCGTTGATCTCGAGCGCGAGTTGGGTAACTGGGATGCGGCGGGGGCACAGTTGCGGGAACTGAGTTTGCGAGAAGAGGTCAATCCGTTCGTTCAGATGTCGCTTGCCGAGGCGCTCGGACGCGTCGGTGCCTACGACGAACTGATCGCCAGGCTCGACCTGCTCGGCGAGGAAATCCTGGTCTACGATTACCTGGTCTTGACGACGATGCGCGACCTCATGTTACAGGTGGCCTGGGATTTCAGGGACGCCGCGAACGACGAGTACGCCGAGGCGATCTTCCGCCGCGTGCTGGCGATCGATCCGGACGACCGCGAAGCGCTGCTCGCGGTGCTGTACCTCTACAGTTCCGACGAAGAGCGTGAGCAGTACGAGGCCTCGCTACGACAACAACGGGTGAGCGAGACCGATCCCGACAAACTGCTCGCCGACGGTGCCCGGCTACTCGCGGCGGGCAACGCGGGGGAGGCGATCGAGTTGTTGGAGCGTGCCGCGTTTGCGCTCCCCGACTCGGAAGCCGCCTGGTACAACCTCGGCCTCGCCGCGCTCAAACTTGAGCGCTGGGAGACGGCCGAGAGCGCGTACCGCCGGGCCGTTCGCACGAATCCGGCGCGGATCGACGCGGTCCTGAATCACGCCATCTCGCTCGCCAACCTCGACCGCTGCGGCGAGGCCGTGCCCGAACTCGAGTCCGTCGAGCATTCGGCGCCCGAAATGACGGCCGCACTCTACTGGCTCTACTTCTGTCACGAGAAGCTCGGGAACGTCGAACAGACGAAAAAATACATGCTGCGCTACCGCGACGCGCGGTGAGACCCGAGGTTGAAAGGCTCTAAAACTTGCGGATGTAGCGCTGGAACGCGGCGTCGAACTCGTCGGGGTCGCCGTAGATCTGCCGGAATGCCTCAAGCGGCGGGTAACCCTCGGCGACGTACAGGATCAGCTGCGGGAATTTCGATTCGTCCCAACCCTTTTCCCCGTGGTTGAGGAAGTGAACCAGTAGCCACGAGGTCCCGTAGTAAGTCCTGCGTTTTTCGCCATAGAACGTATTCCTGTCCGCCTCGATCAGTTCCCTGAGCGACGCCGCCGTGCCCTTCTGCACCGCGGTTTTGAGTTGGTCCAGCGTTCGCGAGGTCGATGCCCTCCCGCGCACCACGCCCCAGGGACCGCGGTAGAGTTCGACGCGGCGTGTCTTACCGGGGACGAGCTTACCCTTGCGGATCTGAGAGTTGGCGACGTACTCGGCGAATCCCTCGTCGAGCCAACGCGGCAGCACCACTCCCGGGCGAGCGATGTAGCGGTCGAGGTAGGCGTGCGTCGCCTCGTGGATCATGACCGAGAGCAGCGCTTGGTTCGATGGCATCTCCAGATGGAACAGGATGAGCCCCACGGGGGAGTAGCAACCGGCCGCCCATTCGATGCCTTCGACGCTGGTCTGAGCCCGGTGGTACGCGGACTCGGACGAGAATAACACGACGACGATCCGGTAGAGGTCCGGTTGGACCGACATGCGGTTGCCGAGCAAGTCGTCCAATGTGGCGTAAACCGCTTCCAGATTGGCTGCGAGGATCTCTCCGGTCTTGGGATCCGGTGCGTCGGTGTAGACGAGGAACTGCGGCGTCGTGAATTTGCGAATTTGCTTTTCGTGCAGGTGGCGCCGGGCCAGTTCAAGCTTTTCGTTCAACAGTTCTCGGCGTTTTTCGTACGGCAGCATGAGCAGTTCGCGCCGCCGGTCCCGGGTGGTGTAATCGGCGATCGCCAGGCCGCGCCAGGCGAACTGCTCGACCGGCGCGGGCAATCCGGCGCCGATCCTGACGGACCCTTCCCGCTGCGGGATGCGGGGCGGAAACTGGACGGTCCACTTCATCGTCGTTTCGACCGGCTGGCCGTCGCGGCGGGCCGGCGCGTAGCGCCAGTTCAGCAGAGTCTCGCGTGTGACCTGCTCGAAGACCGCGTCCAGATCGCTCGACGGCCGGATCGACAGCACCTCGACTCTCCGCACGCGTCCCGTCACGTCCAACGTGACCTGGACGCTGACCTCGGGAGCGAGGCCGGTCCCCGCGGCATCGAGTGGCGTCATGAGCGGAGGCGTGTGCAGCGGTGTGGGCGGTGTGGTCGCGGTCCGGGCGCCCGTCGTTCCAAACAGGAGCGCTGCCAGGAGCCACGAGGACGGGAACTTCGTTCTCATCAGTGGCGCGGAGTCTAGGAAGTGCCCGACTCGGATGTCAAGGCATTCGCCGCCACTGGCGAAAGACCGCTATCGGAGCATATTTAGTGGACGCATGAGACGGATACCTCTAGCGCCGCCGCGACGGATCCAGTTGTCCGGTAAGGACTCGGTCGCCGACTGGCCCGTCGGCGGGCCCTCGTTGTCGGGTCTGGTGGCCGAACCGCGACGTCCGATCACCCGCGAAACCCTCGATCTGCCGGCCCCAGCCAAGGAACGTCTGCGACCCTGGTTCGACCCGCGTGGTTGGTTTCGCACGCTCGAACGCTTCGCCAGTCACCAACTCAGCCGCACGCTGTACCCGCGGATCCCGGGCCTGAACCGCCCCTACAGCTGGATCCTCGAGCGTCAACTGACGCTCTCCGAGGCGCAGGTCGAGTTGGAGTGCTTGCCCGCGCCGTTCGACCGCCTGCGGATCCTGATGATCAGCGACATCCACGCCGGTCCGTTTGTCGCGCCGGCCGTGCTCGAACGCACGATCGATCGCCTGCTGACGCTCGAACCGGACCTGATCCTGTTAGCTGGAGATCTGCTGACCGCCCGGATCGACGAGTGGTCCGCCAACCGGAACACGTTCGCGAAGCTGCGCGCGCCGCTGGGCACGTTCGCGGTGATGGGCAACCATGATCACTACATCGGGGAAATCGAAAAGCTCATCGAGTTGGTCGAGGGCGAAGGGATTCGCGTGTTGAACAACAGTTCGCACACGTTGCGTCGCGGCGGTGCGGCGCTGAGTCTGGCCGGGGTCGACGATTTGGTGATGGGCACACCGGACCTGGACAAGGCGCTCGACGGCACCGACGCCCCGGTCATCCTGATCTCGCACAATCCGGACATCTTGTTCGATGCCGCGCGGAGCGGGGTCGCATTGATGCTCTCCGGACACACGCACGGTGGCCAGGTTCGGCTGCCGCGGCTCCCGGTGCTCGTGCGGCAAAGTCGCTATCGCCTCGACGAAGGCCGTTTCACCGTCGGCAAAACGCAGGCGATCGTCAGCCGCGGGCTCGGCGTGGTGGGCGTGCCGTTCCGGTTCGGATGTCCGCCGGAAGCGCTCCTGCTGACGTTGAGGACGGCCTAGTCGCGGTCAGAAAAAGCCGAGGGTGACCTTGGCCGCTTCGGACATCATTTCCTGATCCCACGGCGGATCCCAGACCAATTCGACGCTGGCCGATTTGACGCCGTGGACGCCGCGCACCTTCTGTTCGACCTCCGGAGGCAGCGTGCCGGCGACTGGGCACATCGGCGAGGTCAGCGTCATCTGAATGTCCACATGGCAGTCGTCCGAGACCTTGACGCCGTAGATCAACCCCAGTTCGTAAATATCGACGGGAATTTCGGGGTCATAACAGGTCTTGAGCGTTCCGATCACGTCGGCCTCGATCCGTTTCGGATCGTTCTCCTGGAGCGCGGGCTTGGTGTCGGGTTGTGCCCCGGTTTCCTTGGATTCACTCATTCCGTTGTCACCGGCGCCTCGGCGTGGTCCAACGCGGCGCGTAACGTGTGCCAGGCAAGTGTTGCACACTTGACGCGCATTGGGAACGCTCGGACGCCCTTGAACACCACCAGCTTACCGATCTCCGTGTCGTCGCCCTCCGCGGTGACCAGCGCGTGGAACCGCCGGAACAGCGCCTGGGCATCGTCCACCGTCTTGCCGCGCAACGCCTCGGTCATGATCGATGCCGACGCGGTCGAGATCGCGCACCCCGACCCCTGGAAGCTGACATCCTCGATCCTGTTCCCCGCGGTGCGGACATAGACCGTGATGCGATCGCCGCACAACGGGTTGTGGCCATCGGCCGAGGGGGTATTTTCCTGAGCCCGGAAGTTTCTCGGCCGCTTGCCGTGATCCAGGATCATTTCCTGGTACAGTTCGCGTAGTTCGTTCATGCGCCGAACATCTCGATCGCCTGGACGATCCCTTCGGCCAAACAGTCCAGGTCTGCCCTCGTGTTGTACATCGCGATCGATGCGCGGACCGTTGCGACCACGCCGTACCGTTTCATCAGCGGTTGGGCGCAGTGGTGGCCGGCGCGAACCGCCACGCCGTTGAGATCGAGTACGGTCCCCATGTCGTGCGCGTGGATCCCGTCGACGACGAAAGAAAGGATTGCGGCCTTCCTCTTGGCGGTGCCGATCAATCGGAGCCCGGGGATGCGGCGGATGCGGTCGGTCCCGTATTCCAGTAACTCGTGCTCGTGGGCGGCGATACGCTCGATCCCGACGGCGTTCAGATAGTCGATGGCTGCCCCGAGCCCGATGACGCCCGCGATGCCCGGCGTGCCGGCTTCCAAACGATGCGGCAAGCCGCGGTAGGTCGTCTTCTCGAAGGTCACGGTGTCGATCATGTCCCCACCGCCGAGAAGCGGCGCGAGTCCTTCGAGCTCATCCCGGCGGCCCCACAGCACGCCGACACCCGTCGGACCGTACATCTTGTGACCGGACAGCACGAAGAAATCGCAGCCCAACGCCTCGACGTCAATCGGCTCGTGCGGGGCGGCCTGCGCTCCGTCGAGTAACACCAACGCTCCGTGAGCGTGAGCCATCTCGGCGATGCGCTCCACCGGGTTTCGCGTCCCCAGTGCGTTGGATGTGTGCGACACCACGACCATGCGCGTGCGCTTGTTCAGGAGGTCTTCAAACGCGTCGAGCAGGATGTCGCCGTCATCGTCGATCGCAGCGACGCGCAACACGGCTCCCGTGCGCTCGCACAGCATCTGCCACGGAACGATGTTGGAGTGATGCTCCATTTCCGACAGCAGCACCTCGTCGCCGGGTTTGAACCGCGCATCCAGCCCATGCGCGACGAGGTTGATGGCTTCCGTGGTGCCATGGGTGAAAATGATTTCTTCGCGACCCGCGGCGTTCAGGAACGGGATGAGTTTCTCGCGCGTTGCTTCATAATCTCCGGTCGCGAGTTCGGACAACTCGTGCACCCCGCGATGTACGTTGGAGTACCTTTCGGTGTAGAAGCGGGTGATGCTGTCGATCACCGCCTGCGGCTTTTGCGTGCTGGCGGCGTTGTCCAGGTAGACCAGAGGTTTGCCGCCGCGCACGGTCCTTCCAAGTATCGGAAAGTCGGCACGCACCTTAGTGACATCTAGGCTGGCGACGGGCAAATCAGGTCCCCAATCGTTCCAGTCGTGCGGAAACCTCAGCTTTCAGCGCCTCCCGCAACCGGGGAACGTCGATCGCGTCGAGAACCTCTGCGGCCACCGCGTGGATCAGCATGTTCCTCGCCGCGGTTTCCGACAGTCCGCGTGCACGCATGTAGAAGATCGCATCGTCGTCCATCCGGCCGACCGTGGCCCCGTGCGTGCACCTCACATCGTCGGCATAGATCTCCAGCTGGGGACGGGTCTGGGCCAGTGCGTTCGGAGAGAGCAGCAGATTCGGGTTCGATTGCTTGGCATCGGTTTTCTGGGCGTCCGGGCGCACGATGATGCGCCCCGTGAATATGCTATGGGCCTTGCCCGCCAGGATCCCCTTGAACAACTCGCGGCTGTCGCAATGCGGTTTGGCATGGTCGAGCACGGTGTTGTTGTCGACGTGTTGGTCGCCGGAAACCAGGTACAACCCGTTGAGCACACAATGCGCCCCCTCTCCGTCGAGCACCGCGAGCGTATTGTGCCTTGCCAGGCGGGCTCCCAGGTTGATGTGGTGCGCGGTATAGCGGCTCGAGCGATCCTGGCGGCTGACGACGGTCGATACGTGCCAGGCCTGGGGGCCCTCGATCTGCAACCGAACGTGTTCGACGGATGCGTTCTCGCCGATCAGGGTGCGCGTCACTGCATTGGTCAGCGTCGGCGTGCGGCCTTCGCTGACGAATGTCTCGATAACCTGGACACGGCTGTTGGCCGCGGCGACGATCAACGTCCGGGGTTGTTGGATCGCTTCGGAGGCCTGGGGCCCCAGCGCGTAAACGATCTCGATCGGAGCCTCGATCACGGCGCCTTCCTCGACGACGATTACCGCGCCGCTGCCCAGGAACGCCTGGTTGAGCGCTTCGAACGCGCCGAACTCGGCCTCTTCTCCGGTGACCCAGTCACGCATCCGGTCGCCGAAGTGTTGGAGCGCGTCGGTGAACGTACCGGCCCACAAACCGGCGGGCGTGCCGCCTTCAGTTGCAATCAACTGGCCGCCCGAGAACACGAAACGCAGGCCGCCCAGACCGAGGTTGGCCAGCACGTGCGTCGGCGCATCGGCCGGACTCGCAGCGACGAAGGAAATCTTGCCCAGCGGCGTCACGTTGGTCCCGCGCCAGGATTCCATCTTCGGCGTCGGTAGGCCTTCCCGATCGAACTTGAGCCGGCCGGCCCGGCGCAGTTCATCCAGCCAGCCGACCATCGGGGCGGTCTGCTCGCGCGCAAGCGTGTCGAGTGCGGCGCTCAGTTGTGTCACGCTTGTTCCGCCATTTCTCCCTCGAGCCAACCGTAACCGCGTTCCTCCAGTTCGAGCGCCAGTTCGCTTCCGCCCGAACGAACGATGCGACCGTCGTGCAACACGTGCACGCGATCGGGAACGATGTGACTGAGCAGACGCTGGTAGTGCGTGATCACAACGAACGAACGATCGTCGCTGCGCAGTGAGTTGACGCCGTCGGCGACGATCTTGAGTGCGTCGATGTCGAGACCCGAGTCGGTCTCGTCGAGGATCGCGAGTTTGGGATCGAGCACGGCCATCTGGAAAATCTCGTTACGCTTCTTTTCACCACCCGAGAAGCCTTCGTTGACCGATCGACGCAGGAAGCTCTCGTCCATATCGACCATCTTCAGTTTCTCGCGGACAAGCGTGAGGAAATCCATTGCGTCGAGTTCGCCCTCTCCACGATGTTTGCGCAGGGCGTTGACCGCAGCCTTGAGAAAATTGATCGTGCTGACACCCGGAATCTCGACCGGGTACTGGAAGGCCATGAACAACCCTTTGCAGGCGCGCACTTCGGGTTCCATTTCCAGCAGATCCTCGCCCCTGAAGCGCACTGTACCGGCGGTGACCTCGTACATTTCACGTCCCGCTAGAACGCCGGCCAGCGTGCTCTTCCCGGAACCGTTGGGACCCATGATCGCGTGCACCTCCCCGGCACGAACGTGCAGGTTGATGCCCTTGAGAATCTCTTTTTCTTCGACACGGGCTTTCAGATCTTTGACTTCAAGCATGGCAGTTGAATTCCTCGATTCGCGCAGGTGGTTAGCCCACACTCCCCTCGAGACTGATCCCGAGCAATTTCTGAGCTTCCACCGCGAACTCCATCGGCAGTTCGCGGAACACTTCCTTGCAGAATCCGTTGACGATCATCGACACGGCGTCCTCGGTTTCAATGCCGCGTTGCCGACAGTAAAAGATCTGGTCCTCGCCGATCTTCGAGGTGCTGGCTTCGTGTTCCATGGTCGCCGTCGGGTTAGCGACGTCAATGTAGGGGAACGTGTGGGCCCCGCATTTATCACCGATCAGCATCGAGTCGCACTGCGAGTAGTTTCGCGCGCCGTCGGCGCCCTTGAGCACCTTGACCTGGCCGCGATAGGTGTTCTGGCCGAAGCCGGCGGAGATGCCCTTGCTGATGATCGTGCTCTTGGTGTTCTTGCCGATGTGGATCATCTTGGTGCCGGTGTCGGCCTGCTGGTGATTGTTGGTCAGCGCGACGGAGTAGAACGCGCCCACCGAGTTGTCGCCCTGCAGGATACAACTCGGGTACTTCCACGTAATCGCCGAACCCGTTTCGACCTGGGTCCACGAAATCTTGGAATTGCGTCCCGCGCACTTGCCGCGTTTGGTCACGAAGTTGTAGATGCCGCCCTTGCCGTTCTTGTCGCCGGGGTACCAGTTCTGGACCGTCGAGTACTTGATCTCCGCATCGTCCAGGGTGATGAGTTCGACCACGGCGGCGTGCAGCTGGTTTTCGTCGCGCATCGGCGCCGTGCAGCCCTCGAGGTAGCTGACGTAAGCACCCTCGTCGGCGATGATCAAGGTGCGTTCGAACTGGCCGGTGTTGGCGGCGTTGATGCGGAAATACGTGGACAGTTCCATCGGGCAGCGGACACCCTTGGGGATATAGACGAACGAGCCATCCGAGAACACCGCCGCGTTCAGCGCGGCGAAGAAGTTGTCGGTGAAGGGTACGACGGAACCCAACCACTTCTCCACCAGGTTGGGGTGCTCCCTGACCGCCTCGGAGAACGAGCAAAAGATGATCCCGAGTTCATACAGCGCGTCCTTGAACGTCGTGGCCACCGAGACGGAATCGAACACGGCGTCGACCGCAACGCCGGTGAGCATTTTCTGTTCTTGGAGCGGGATGCCGAGTTTTTCGTACGTGCGCAGCAGCTCCGGATCGACTTCATCGAGGCTCTTGGGCCCGTCATCCGAATTCTTGGGCGCTGAGTAGTACGTGATGGCCTGGTAGTCGATCGGGTTGTATTTCACGAACGCCCAGGTCGGCTCTTTCATTTTTTGCCAGTGGCGAAACGCCTTGAGCCGCCAGTTCAAGAGGAACTCGGGTTCTTTCTTCTTGGCCGAGATCACGCGGACCACGCCCTCGTCGAGACCCGGAGGGATCGATTCCGACTCGATGTCGGTGACGAAGCCCCACTTGTACTCGGTGTTGACGAGTTGTTCTATGCTTTCGGTTGTCGTTTTCATTGCTACTCCGTGATCGGACTTTCTTCGTCGGTTGCGCTGTAAACTTCAAGGAGAGGGGTGTTGGTTTCGTGGACCAACATTTCGGAGATCGGGACCTGTTCGAGGGCTTGTTCGATCTGTTGGTTGATACGGATCCAGTTGATCCGGGTCGGACAAGTAGGTTCGTGTTCGCAAGCGCCCGGTTCCGCGCCGCACTGCACCATGCTGATCGGTCCCTCGATCGCACGGATCACCTGTGCCACCGTGATCGTTCCCGGGTCGGCGTCCAGGCTGTAGCCACCGCTGACGCCACGATGCCCGGTCAAGATCTCGCTACGTACCAGGCTACCGAGGATCTTGCTGACCATCGGCAGCGGCAGGCCGCTCAGTTCGGCCACCTCGCGCGCGCTGTGGACCTGGCCGGTTGGCCGCAAGGCGATGTGCCCGAGCAACATGATCCCGTAGTCAGCTTCCTTGGTTAGCCGGATCATCCGATCCTCATCAATAAACTCAACTAAATAAGTATTGTTTCGGCATCTAAATTGTACTGATTTCGTCCTGTTTTTGCCAGGAATCTGGTCGATCTAAACGGCAGATATGTAAACCTTTTATTATCTATAGTTTAAGGGCTATTCCCGGGTCGCGGCGTAGCCGGCGGCAGCCCATCAAGAGGGTGGGCGGTCCCGGGTGTTAGTGTGAGTCTTTTTCACCGCCCCTGAGTGATTCGAGTCAATGAGCCGCGTTGTTTTCCTAGGCCCGCAACGTTTCCGGCCCACGCTGGCCGGTGTCCTCGACCGCTTCGAGATCGAGGGCACCGTGGCGGCGGTCACGGCGGGCTGGCAGGAGCGCGAACAAGAGGTCGACGAACTCAAGGTTCATATCCATCGCGATCTGGTCAACCTGCGGCTCTACGAGCGCACCGAACAAGTGCTCGCAAGCGATCCCGAATTCGGTGCCGCGTTGCATGACAAGCAGCGCCGGCTGCGCGATCTCCAGAAGCTCTATCGACAGCGGCTCGGGCACACGCTGAAGGCGGCGCGTGAGGTAATGTGCCTCGACGGACGCGATGCGTTTGTTCGAGAGCACCGCCAGGCAGCGGTGCGTGCGGTCCGTACGCTCGACCGGCAACACCTGATACGCGTCCGTCGCATCCATTCCGAGTTCGACGAGCAGTGGGTCCCCGCGAGGCGTCCGTCGGTGGCTTCCCATCGCCGGGAGCTCGAGGATCTGGTCGCGGGCGCGTCGGCGGTGGCGATCGCCGGCGGGCACGTTGCGATCCTGGTCAACCGGCTTCGTTTGTTTCGCTTCGCCGAACTCCTCGCGCCTCAAACCGTGGTCGCCTGGTCGGCCGGCGCGATGGCGCTGTCCGAGCGCGTCGTGTTGTTCCACGATCGCCCGCCGCAGGGCGCGGGGGACGCGGAGGTGCTTGATGCCGGTCTCGGGGTCGTCGACCGCATCGTGGCCTTGCCGCACGCACGACGCCGTCTCGATCTCGAGGACCCCGTCCGCGTGGCCTTGCTGGCCCGCCGTTTTGCGCCCGACCTGCTCGCCACTCTGGATGCCGGAACCGAGTTGATCCGGGACGGCGGGCGCTGGATGCCGGGCGCCGGCGCGAGGGCTCTCACGAGCCGCGGCGCGGTCGTGGAACTGAAACATCCATGAGCCACGCCTTCGAAACGTTCCTGGCCGACACGCTCGACGCGTCGAAGATCGACGCCTTCCTGAGCGGGCGAACATTTCCGCTCGTCGAAGCCAACAGCGTTACGTTCGTTTTTCGCGGCGCGGCCGACGCGGTCAACCTGCGGCACTGGATCTTCGGCCTGGCGTCGAGCCAGCCGTTCGAACGCGTCGAGGGGACCGAGTTATGGCACCTGACGATCGATCTCCCCGAATGTTCTCGGGTCGAGTACAAAATCGAACGCGTCACCGGCGAGAACCGCGAGTGGTTGATGGACCCGCTCAACCCGCGGGTTGCCCACGACCCCTACGGCTCCAATTCGGTGTGCTACGGGCGGGGGTACGAGACGCCCTCGTGGGTGTTGCCCGACGAAGAAGCGCGTCCGGGTAGCATGGAGAAGATCGCGGTTCCGAGCCGGGTGTTCCGCGAGCATCGCGCCGTGGAGGTCTATCTACCGGCGCGGTTTCGTCCGCGTCGGCAGTATCCGCTGCTGGTCGTCCACGACGGACACGATTACCTGCGATTCGCGAGATTCAAGAGCGTGTTGGACAATCTGATCCACCGCCTCGAAATCGCGCCGATGATCGTCGCGTTGACCAGTTCTCCGGACCGGCTCAACGAATACGCCGCCGATCCTCGCCAGGCCGATTTTCTTGCCGACGAACTCGTGCCCACGCTGGCGAAGCGTTATCCGTTGGTCGATCGGGCCGACGCCCGTGTGCTGATGGGCGCCAGTTTCGGCGCGGTGGCATCGCTCTCGGCGGCGTGGCGCCGTCCCGGATTCTACGGTGGCTTACTCCTACAATCCGGCTCCTTCGCGTTTTCCGACATCGGCAAGCACGGACGCGGGCCGGTGTTTGATCCCGTAGCGCGCTTCGTTAACGCATTCCGCGAAAATCCAGGACACCCCTGCGACAAGGTCTTCGTCAGTTGCGGGATCTACGAGTCGTTGATTTATGAAAACCGCTCGCTGGTTCCGGTGCTCCAGGCCACGCAGATGGCCCTGCGTTATGTCGAGGCGCGGGATGGCCACAACTGGGACAACTGGCGGGACCGTTTACGCGAGGGCCTGAGTTGGTTGTTCCCGGGTCCGTTGTGGATGATCTACGAATAGCGGTACATTGATTCGAGGAGGAGACGGTGGCCGAAGTTACACGCAAGATCGGACTATCGCTGGGCGCCGATATCTGCTGGCCGTTCTGCTACGAGGAAATCGTTCGCGAACTCGACCTGGCGATCCCGCTCGATGGAGATCGGGTGCGATTCGAGGTCGAACGGGTTTCGATCGAGCCGTTCAATCTGCGCCAGCCGTGCAAGTATGACGTCGTCATCGATCGCTTGACCCACTGGCTGGACACCAGCCGCGAGTGGATCAAGAAGTCGATCATCATGGATGGCCTGTACGTCTTCAATAACCCGTGGTCGGTGCAGTCGATGGAAAAGTGCACGACCTACTGCGCGATGATTCAGCTCGGATTGCCTATCCCGGAAACCTGGCTGGTCCCGCCCAAGGCGTACGAACCGTCCGACGATCTTGACGCGACGCTCAGGAATTACGCCAAACTGTTTTCACTGGAGGAACTGGGCGGCAAGTTGGGCTATCCGCTGTTCATCAAGCCCTACAACACCGGCGGGTGGGTCGGCGTTAGCAAGATCGACGATGGAGCGATGCTCAAGAAGGCGTACGACGACAGCGGAAAACTCGTGATGCACCTGCAGAAAGGGGTGTTGCCTTATGATTTGTTCGTGCGTTCGATCGGCGTCGGACCGCAGGTCAACGTGATCAAGTACAATCCGACGGCACCGCTGCACGAGCGCTACGAAGTCGAGTTCGATTTCATCGACGCCGAGGACCACGCGTTGCTACGCGACATGGTGCTGACGATCAACGCGTTCTTCGGCTGGGATTTCAACTCTTGCGAATGCCTGCGCCGTGACGGCGTCTACCACCCGATCGACTTTGCCAACCCGTGTCCCGACGCGCAGGTCACGTCGCTGCACTACCACTTCCCGTGGATGCTGATGTCCAAGATTCGCTGGTCGATTTTTTGCGCCGCGACGAGGCGTCCGTTCCGTCGCAACCTGGATTGGGCCCCGTACTACGCGATTCGCGAAAAAGGGCTGCCCTACCGTGAGCAGATGCGGGAATACGGCAAGCTGGCCGACGCACACTTCGACACCGTCCGCTTTCGGGACTTCTGCGATACCCACCTGGCGCATCTGGGCGAGGTCGCCTGGAAGTTCTTCGGTAGTGCCGCGGCCAAGGGCGCGGTTCACCGCAAAGTCGAAGCGCTGTTCCCCAAGCACGAGGTGGAACAGTTCACCGAACACTTCTGGGGCCTGCTGCAGTTCTGGCGCAAGACCGAGCAAGGCCACCTACAGACCGGCGAGGCCTGACCGATGCGCCGTTTCCTGATCGGCGCCTTGTTGTCCTTCGTGATCGCCGTCACGGCGCCGCTCGCCGTGCAACCGACCTCCGAGTGGACGATCGTCGACTACTCCGAGTTGTTGGACGGGCGGCAGCTCAGTCATTCCGGCGAATCGGTGAGCCGCCTGATCGAGCAACTCGGCGGCCGCCCGGTACCGTCGGCCGGGCAGCGGGCCAGCGACCGGCGATTGCACGCGCTGCTCGATCCGTTGGTCGCGCTCTACGGCTTCGTCCTGTCCGATGTCCTGGACACCCAGGAACCTCTCCACGATCTTCCGCTGGTCGAGATCGGCCAACTATGGCAACCCGGCGAGCGCCAGCCCGCGTGGGTCGATTTGTTGCGCTCGCGTCGATTCATCGTCGAATCAGACGGCGCCGGCACGATGCGCGTCATCCTGCCGTGGGTGCCGTCCGGCGACGCGCAAGACGCGAAGAGTGCGCCGGCGGCGGAGCAAGCCTGGAATCGCGCGTGGCCGGTATTGCGCCACGTCTTTGCCGCCGAACGTAGGCGGCTCGCCGCGACGGACGGATCTCCCGCGCTCGATGTGCGCGTCTACTCCTACGCGCACTCGCCGGCGCGATCGCTGTTCCTGCTCGGCAGAGATCCGTACCGCATCGCCGTGGATGACACGCGATCGAAAGGGGACCGGCCGCCGCTGGATCTGGCCCGGTTTCGCCGGTTCCTCGACTCCGGCTGGACTCTCGAGGGCGGTAGGCTCGATCCGCAGGGCCGCGTGACGCTGTTCGGCAGCCGTCGCGAGAAACCCGCGACGCTGCTGGGCCGCAAGCTGGAAATCTCGGATCTGGCCGTCGCGTTTCGCGCGGTGTCGCACGGCGGGCTCGCCGAGCCCTACATGAGTCTCGATCGCGGTCACTCACCGTGGCAGTCCATCGTTTCTTACGGCGGCCGGCTCCGTGATACGTCGCTCGGTTGGGTCAGCCTGCTTTGCGATGTCCGGTTCAAGACGTTCAGCATGGGCTTGGGGATCGAAGAAGGTCGCGACCTTCGCGCCGAGATTCGAGTCGAGGTGCCCTCGTTCCAGACCCATATCGAACGCTTCGCCGCGAATCCCGCGTCGGCCGGGATTCTTGCGCAGCAGACCCGTCTGTGGTTCTACCCCGATCGTGTGGACCTGACCGTCGCGCCCCAGGGCGACGTATTGGCGATGCGGCACGTGCGCATGAGTGCCGCCTCCGAACGCCTGGCCGACGAAACCTACACGCCGGGAACGGGAAACGACCCGCCGTGGACGAAGGCGACGATCGCCGCGGTCAACGAGCACTACGACGGCCTGGCCCGTGTGTTCCCCGAACTGGCGGACCTGGATCAGGTGGTCCGGTTGCTGGCGTTCTTTACGTGGTTGGATCAGGCTGCGCGCGCCGGTGCGCCGATGCTGGACCTCGACGCCTTGCTCGCCGTCGAGCTGCCTGCGCTGCCGACCCCACGCACGTTCCCTCAGATGTTGTCGTTCAATGCGCTGCCGGCTACGGGAACGGTGGGTCCGGTCGAGGCTTTCGACCGCGTTCCAGTGGTCGATGCGCTGAACAGGCTGAACCCGCGCCACGGCGGTTTACTCGACCCGCGCGTGCGCCTGCAGCGCGCGCTGGCCGGGCTCGAGCGTGGAGTTGAGGAGGAAGCCGCGTTCATCGATCGCGTACGGCAAATGGATCCCTCGATGCTCGGGAGTGCGGAACTGGACCTGCTGGCTTACCGTGCGCAACGGCTGCGCATGCATCGTACGGTGCTCGGTTCGTTCGATCCGAAGCAGCGCGAGGAACTCGATCGACGCGCCGCCGGCCCTCCGCGCGTGATCAGCGTTGGTATCGGCGGACTCGATCTCGGGATGCGCAATGTGCTCAATCGTGCCCACAGCCGCAGCGTCGGCCTGACCGCCGCGCGGATCGGATCGCCGCGCGTCCAGGCTCCGGAGTCGGCCCCGACCGAGGTCGCTCCCGAGACACGGGCTCGCTGGCGCGAGGATCCCCGTGGGCTCCCGCAGACGGTGATGCCGGATCACGGCATCGGTGGAGCCGGGCTGGTGCGAACATTCGGCGCCGGCTGGATCGAAATCACCCCCGGTGTTTCCAGCGACGATGAGGATGACGGAGGGGAACTGTGGGTCGTCTACGGCGCGGCGGGCCCCGAGGCCGTTGCACGCCGCATCCGGTTCGGAGGAGACGGAAAGCCGCTGGGTTTCGAGCGCTTCGAGGGCGGTCGCAAGTGGCGTTACGCGCTCGAGCGAAGTACGGACAGGACTCGAGCCGTGCGCGTGGAGTCCGCGGCCGATCCGACGCAGTCCACGGTTCCATCGACGATCGAACTCCCCGCAGGACTCGCCTTGCTGCGGATCGACCCCGGCGGCGGCGGCGATCCCTCGACCCCGTCCGTGGGCTTGCGGCTCCAGGCGAGCGGCACCGGCAATCTCGACGCGATGACTCCGCGATGGGTCGTTCAACGGTTGGTCATGGGGCGTCAAGCCGACCTGGCGCACGATCCCAGCCTGCCCGGGATTGCTCCGCTTCCGCCGGCCCTCGGCGACGTCGAGAGTCTCATGGTGCTCGGCCGTGACGCCGTGAAACGAAGACCGTGGGAGATCGACACGCCACATGTGGCTGGCGAACAGGATCCGTTACGGATCGCCGCCGCCATCAACGCATGGTGGGACGCTCCCGGTGCGCTGCCCGCGCCGGGCGGCGCGGTGGTCGGGGTCGACTGGGCCTCCTCACCGAAACGTTGGGCCGCGGCGCCCCGGCCGGGAGACAAAGCGTTGCTCGTCCTGCCGGCGGACGCGTTCCCGCAGACCACGCACGGCCTGGCGACACGACTGGCCGAGGCGTGGACGGCGGGTCGTGTCAGTGCGCAGGCCGACCCGTCCGACGAATCGTTGGTGATCGTCGTTTCCGCGGAGGCCCCGGGACCGTTCGCGACGCGTCTGCGTGCGATCGCCGAACGACCGGAGATGAAGGGCAAGCTGCTGGCAGGGTGGTCCCTCGCCGGACCCGTGCGCGACGACTTGGCGCCGTGGATCCTCGAGCAAACAGCGGTGGCCGGGGTGGGCATCGCCGAGGGTTCCGTCGTTTCGCGGCGCACCGCAGCGGAGCGACTGGGAACGATCGCTCGGTCGCTGGCATCGCGCGGTGCGGCCGATCGGGTCGAATCCATCCCCGGACCGTTCCTCTGGCACTTCTAGCAGCCTGGAACGGTGTCAGGAAGAAGCGGCCGGTTCTTCCAAAAGTTTCTGGAGTTCACCGCTCTGGTGCATCTCGGTCACGATGTCGCAGCCGCCGACGAACTGCCCGTCGATGAACACCTGGGGCGTCGTCGGCCAGTTGGTGAAGGCGCAGATCGCGGGTCGGATATTCGGGTCCTCGAAGATGTTGCGCACCGTGAAGTCAACGCCGATCGTGTTGAAGATCTGCATCACACGGTGCGAGAAGCCGCACATCGCCGCGCCCTTTTCGCCCTTGGCGTAGATAAACACACGGCTCCCGGCGATGTCTTTCTCGATCTGTCCGGTCCACTCTTCAGGCGTACGTGGCGCATCCATGGGGTGTTGCTCCTCCGTGAATTCTTCGCGTGGTCTAATCCGACTCGAGCGGGACCGTTTTGAGAGCAAGCGCGTGCATCGCGCCGCCGATCAGTCCGTCCAGCGCGGCGTAGACCATGCGGTGTTGTTCGATTCGGGTCTTGCCGCTGAACTGCGGTGCCTCGACAATGGCCTCGAAGTGATCGTCACCGGAAAACGTGCCGATCCGGACGCGTGCTCCCGGCAGCGCATCTTCGATCCTCGACTTCACTTGTTCGGCCCGAATCATCACTTGGGGTACCTCTTACGCGGCCAGTATAGCAGTCGGACGAAAGAGCATCCCGCGGGCACGAAGTCTTGTCGAGCGCCGCGGTGATGATGCTTGCTGCCCTGTGTTCACTCGACAGCGTAGGCTCGCACCACCGGGATTGGGCGTATATGCTGCGATCATGCGCTCGCGAAAACCCTTCGCGGGGCGGCGCCCCGGTCCGCTCCTGTTGTTGCTCGGGCTGGCCCTTGCCTGTTCCGGCAGTGATCTCAATCGCGCAACGCGACCTGACGTGGCCGGAGTGGAGGACCTGGAGGGCCGTCCACTGGATCCCTTTGACGATGTTCAGCGCGGCACCGTTCTGATCTTCGCGCGCTCGGACTGCCCGATCTCCAACCGCTACGCCCCGGAGATCCGCCGGATCACGGAGCGCTTCACTGCGGAGGGAGTGCGTTTCTGGTTGGTCTACCCGGACGACGACGACACTTCCGAGGTGATTCGCGCGCACGCGGGTTCGTTCGGCTACACGCAAACGGCGGTCCGCGACCGTCGCCATGCACTGGTCAAGGCCGCGGGTGTGCGGGTCACTCCCGAGGTGGCTGTTTTCGATGCGCAGGGCCGTCTGCTCTACGCGGGACGTATCGACGATCAGTACGTCGACTTCGGCAAGCGTCGGGCGACTCCCACCGTGCGGAATCTCGAGAACGCCATCGTCGCCCTGCTCGCGGGGCGGGCACCGGCAACACCGCGAACTACGGCTATCGGCTGCACCATTTCGCCCGCGTCGTGAACAGGCGCATTACGGTGGGCGGGGTCGTGGCGACGCTTCCGCTGTTCGCCGCCTGTCTCGGTCCCGCGCGCGAGACGGAAACGGTTTTCCACCGCGACATCGCCCCCATCATCTTCGCGCAGTGCACGCCCTGTCACCGGCAGGGTGGTGGCGCGCCTTTCCCGCTCGAAACGTACAGGCAGGTGCGAAAGCGGGGCCGTGACATCGTTGACGTCACCGAGAGCGGCTACATGCCGCCCTGGCAACCGACGGCAGGTTTCGGCCGATTCCGCGGCGAACGGCGTCTCGAAGCAGGCCAAAAGAAACGTCTGAGCGACTGGTTTGCGGCCGGGATGCCCGCGGGGGATCCGGCCGAGGCGCCCCCGGCGCCCGAGTTCGCCGGCGGTTGGCAACTCGGCGTCCCGGATCTCGAGGTGGCCATGATCGAGAGCTTCGTGCTGCCCGCCACCGGGATCGACGAGATTCGCAATTTCGTCATCCCAATCCCGCTCGAGCGGCGGGCCTGGGTGCGAGCGGTCGAACTGCTCCCGGGCAACCCGGCGGTGATCCACCACGCGGTGCTCAAGATCGACCGGACCGGTGTTTCCCGCCGGCTCGACCTGGACGATCCCGCTCCCGGTTTCGCCGGGATGGCGATGGGCAACGCGGAATCGCCCGACGGTCACCAACTCGTGTGGGCGCCGGGAACGACGCCCGACCTCGGAGACAGCCGCCTCGCCTGGCCCGCGATGCCGGGAAGTGATCTCGTGCTGCAACTCCACATGGTGCCCAGCGGGCGCGAGGAGCAAGTGCACGCGCGCATCGGATTCCACTTCACGGATCGCGAACCGGAACTTCGGCCGTTCGACCTGCTGCTCGAGGACGTGTCGCTCGATATCCCTCCGGGTGACGACGCCTACCTGGCGGAGGACCGGCTGGAGTTGCCGATGCCCATCACGGTTCTCAGCCTCTTCCCGCACGCCCATTACCTCGGCAAGCAGATGGAGGTTTACGCAGACCTTCCCGGGGGGGAGCGCCGCTGGTTGCTCAAGATCGAGAACTGGGACTTCAACTGGCAGGGGGCCTACCGTTTCGTCGAGCCGCTCGCGCTTCCGGCCGGGACGACCCTCCACATGCGCTACCGCTTCGACAACAGTGTGGGAAATCTTGCCAACCCCAGCTATCCGCCGCGCCGTGTCATCGGGGGCAACCGCTCGACCGACGAGATGGCCACGCTGGCGCTGCAGGTGGTGACCGACTCGGAGGAGGACAAGCAGCGGCTGTACACGCTCCAGTTTCTGCGGCGGCTGGAGCGGAACCCGGACGATGCGGTGGCGCACTACAACCTCGGTGTCGTTGCGGCTCAGGCGGGCGATCTGCAACGGGCTGCGGACTACTACGGACGGGCGATCTCGCTTGATCCCGCGGATCCGGGGTTCCGTTTCTTTCTGGCCAACGTTCGTTACCGCCAGCGGCGATTCGACGAGGCGCTGGCACTCTACGGGGAAACACTGCGACTCGATCCCGGCCGGGTGGAGGCGCATCTGATCCGCGGCTGGCTGCTCGAGCAGAATGGGGATCCCGGTGCTGCCGCGGCCGAATACCGGAGCGCCCTGGCGCGAGCGCCGGGGTTCGAAGATGCGCGGGCGGCGCTCCAGCGGGTCGAGCAGGAATGAGACGGGGCGAGTCCGCGTTTCACGTGCGCCCGTGGTGGCGGGCCAACCGCGCGAGCCAAGCTCCGCGTTCTTCGCTCAACAGCGTAGGCTCGCAACGCCAGGCCCACTGACCTTCGGCCTGCCCCGGTCGGTTCATCCGCGCCGCGCTGCCCAATTCGAGCAGGTCCTGGAGCGGAGCGACCGCCCAATCGGCCGCCGAACCCCAGCACGCCTCGACGGCGGCAACGGCCGGCGCTTGCGTGGAACCGAGCGAGCCCGTGACGCGCTCCCGCCTTTCACGATCGAGCTTTGCAAACCAACCGTCGAACGTGTCGTTGTCGTGCGTGCCCGTGAATGCGATCGCGTGGCGTCGGTGCCGGTCCGGGTGATGCTTGCTCTCGGGATCGTCCAGGCCGAACTGCAGGACGTGCATCCCCGGAAAGCCGAAGCGGTCACGTAGCTCGGTCACCGCCGGCGTGATTTCACCGAGGTCCTCGGCGATCAACTGTTGTGCGAACCCGGCTTCCCGTACGGCTCGGAAAAGCGCATCGCCCGGACCCTCGACCCAGCGACCGGTCGCGGCGGTGGCCGAACCGGTCGGGATCTCCCAGGCCGCCGAGTATCCGCGGAAATGGTCGAGCCGAAGTGCGTGCACCCAGTGCAACGACGCGCGACAGCGTGCGATCCACCACGCGTAGTCGTCCCGACCCATCGCGTCCCAGTCGAACAGTGGAGTGCCCCAACGTTGTCCTTGTGGGGAAAAATCGTCGGGCGGAACGCCGGCAATCGTAGCGGGGCGGCCGTCTCGGTCGACGCGGAACAACTCGCGACGCGACCAGACATCCGCGGAATCCAGCGCGACGCAAAAGGGAAGATCGCCGAGCCATACAATGTCGCGTGCCTCCGCGACGGCCCGCACCGATCGCGCCTGCGCGTCGAGCTCAAACTGGACCCAGGCGTGAAACCGCAGGCGCTCCGCGCACTCGTGTGAGGCGGCGCGCAACGCGTGAGGCTCACGCCTCCGGAGTTCGGGGTCCCATGCAAACCACGGACTCCCGCCGTGCCGTTCCTTCAAGGCGGCGTAGAGCACCCAATCGTCAAGCCAATTCTTACGGCCATCGGACTCGCGATACGCCTCGAGCTTGCGCCGTTCGTCGATGCCCGCATCGCGAGTGAAACGCAGCCAACCTTCCTCGAGCCGCCGCTGCGCGTCGAGCGCGGCCAGGGAGAGGTCGCAGCGGTCGAGGCGTTCGCCGTCGTTGCGATCGGGGGGGCACCGGCCCCCGTACCACGACGGGTTGCAGGCGAAGGCCGACGTCGATGAGTACGGCGAATGACCGGACCCCGTGGGGCCGAGCGGCAATGTCTGCCACAGCCGCAACCCTGCTGCGGCGCACCAATCCAGGAAACACGAGGTCGCGCCGCCGAAGTTTCCGCAACGCGCCGGGCCGGGTATCGAACTCACATGCGCCAGCACACCGGCGCGGCGTGAGAGCATCGACCCACTTGCCTGGGCGTTCATTGCCACGCATTATAAAGCGACGCCGACGAGAGGAGAGTTGCAATGTCGATCTTGGATTTTCTGGGTTTGAAAAGCACTGCGCCGGAGCCGCAACACAACCGCGGCGAGACCGACACCGTGCGCAAGATCGTCGCCCGTCTCGACGGCCTCCCCGAGGACAAGGCGCGGTTCGTGGCCGCCTTCGCGTTCATGTTGTCGCGCGTCGCCCATGCCGACCTCGACATCTCCGATGAGGAGACGCGGGTGATGGAGCAGATCGTCGTCGAACCCGGGGGGTTACCCGAGGAACAGGCCACCATCGTCGTGCAGATGGCCAAGACCCAAAACCTGTTGTTCGGCGGAACCGAGAACTACCTCGTGGCCAAGGAATTCAACCGGATCGCGACGCGCGAACAGAAGCTGTCCTTGTTACACTGCCTGTTCGCCGTCGGCGCCGCCGACGATTCGATCTCCGCCACCGAGAACAACGTGGTACGGCAGATCGCCGAAGAGCTCAATCTCGAACACGCCGATTTCATCGCCGTACGCAGCCGCTTTCGCGAACACCTCGCCGTGTTCCGACGACCCGACTCGACCGATTAGCGACCTGCTAACTCCGGGGCGGAAGCGTGACGATTTCACGGCCTCGATCATCCAGCAGGATTTGAAGTTCATCGGATTCGTCGGCACGACAACGCCACGGTCGAAAGCGCAGATCATCGCGTCTCGCGATGCCTCCCTCGGCCCCTGATTCCGCGCTAGGTTAAGCTCTCATGATGAGCTTGTTGAGCCGCATCGGCTGGCTGACCTTGTGCGCCATCGTGACGGCTTGCGGCCCGGCCGCCCCTGCACCGTCGCGTGAAGCCGCGACCCCATCTCCGCGGGTGCACGACGCCCCGTACTTCGTCGACATCACGGACCAGGCCGGATTGGGCCTGACCGCGGAACCCTGGCCGGACGGTACCGGTTTAGCCCCGGAGATCATGGGGCCGGGTGTCGCGCTCGTCGATCTGGACGGAGACAATGACCTGGACATCATCCAACTGCGCCAACCCCGACCGGGTCGCCAAGACGGCGCGGGCAACCGGCTGTTCCTGCTGGAGGCCGACGGACGCTACCGGGACGCCACCGCCGGGTCCGGGCTGGCCGACCCCGGTTTCGCCCAGGGTGTCGTGGTGGGAGATGTGAACGGTGACGGCACCCCGGACGTCTTCCTCGCCAATTACGGCCCCGACGCGTTGTACCTCAACCGTGGCGACGCCACGTTCGAGCGCGCGGTCGCGGCGGAGGGTTGGGACGAAGACGTTTGGAGCAGTTCGGCCACCCTCTGCGACTACGACGCCGACGGGGATCTCGACCTCTACGTCACCCGCTACCTGCGCTACGACCCCGACGTGGCCTGCCTCACCCCGACGGGTGCCGTGGGCTACTGCGACCCCAACGCATTCGACGGTCTCCCCGACCGGCTCTACCGCAACGACGGTACGGGGCGCTTCACCGATGTCAGCACCGAGGCCGGTCTGGTCCTCCCGCAGGACGGAGCCCGGGCCAAGGGACTCGGTGTGGTTTGCGTCGACCTGACCGGAGACGGCCGCCTCGACTTTTACGTGGCCAATGACGGCGAGGCCAACCAACTGTGGGTCCAGCGTGGCGACGGCACCTTTGCCGACGAGGCGGCGCTGCGCGGTGTGGCGGTCAATCGCCACGGCAAACCCGAGGCCAGCATGGGCATCGCCGTCGGGGACGTGACAGGCAACGGTCGAATCGACCTGCTGCTGACCCACCTCGAGGGCGAGAACAACACGTTGTACGGCGGCAGCCCGGCAGCGCTCTACCGGGACCTGACACCGAGTTCCGGGCTGGCCGTCCATGATCTGGGTCTGACCGGTTTCGGCTGCGCCCTGCTGGACATCGACCTGGACGGGGATCTAGATCTCGTCGTCGTCAACGGCAAAGTGCGGCGCGGGTCGAAGCCCCAGGAGGCGCCCACCACTGGGTTCTGGAGCCATTACGCCGAGCCGAACCAGATCTACGAGAACGACGGCTCCGGAATCTTCACCAACGTGTCCGCGCGCGAGCGTCCCTTCTCGGGCTGGTACGGCGTGAGCCGCGGACTGGC